>Ga0116190_1002446_pt1 | contig 14760 bp, 14 predicted proteins | sample AD_JPNTR4_MetaG_FD_89808 | JGI IMG/M metagenome (GOLD analysis project Ga0116190, IMG submission 89808) | Active sludge microbial communities of municipal wastewater-treating anaerobic digesters from Japan - AD_JPNTR4_MetaG | ecosystem: Engineered > Bioreactor > Anaerobic > Digestate | place...
CAATAGATGCTTTAGCGGGGGTGATTTTAAGCTGATTTCTTCTCGTGAATATGCGAAACACGACTCACTCTGTGGTATCAGGCATTTTTAAAAGTATTTTTTTGTATTTTTACATAGGTTTTCAATTAATGTGATAAAATTAAAAAAAAAAAAGGAGAGTTGTATATGATAACTCTCCTTTTGCAATTAATTTTTACAAATATTTTTTAGTTTGTTAAACCATATCGTTTGAAAGCGCTCACAGTCAATGATTTATCTTTTGATTGTAAATATTGAGCAATTGTAATTTTTGCATCTTTTACAAAATCTTGATTTAACAAAGTACTTTCTTTATAGAATTTATTTAACTTACCAATAGCTATTTTTTCAGCCATTTCTGCAGGTTTTCCTTCATTTATAGCTTGTTCTTTACCTATTTCGATTTCTTTTTCAATAATATCAGTCGGACAATCATCTTTATCTATTGAAACAGGATTCATAGCAGCTATTTGCATAGCAACATCTTTTCCAACTTGATCTTCATCAACTTTTTTATTGAATCCTACAATTGTAGATAATTTATTGCCCGGATGTATGTAAGCAAAACAATGTTCTGCAGAAATAGAACCATAGTAACTTAAATCAATTTTTTCTCCAATTTTACCCATTTGATCGGTAATTAAATCAGAAATGAATTCACCTTTAATTTTACATGCTTTTAATGCTTCTAAATTTGCAGGTTTTTCTTGTAATGCAACTTCAAGTACAGATTTTGTAAATGCTATAAAATCTTCATTTTTAGCAACAAAATCTGTTTCGCAATTTACTACAACAATACAAGCTGATTTTGCATCGGCAGTAACACCACCAAGTACACAGCCCTCATTTGCATCTCTATCTTCACGTTTACTGGCAATTTTTTGTCCTTTTTTACGTAAAAATTCTATTGCTTTATCAAAATCACCATTACTTTCGCTTAATGCTTGTTTACAGTCCATCATTCCGGCACCTGTAATTTTACGAAGTTTTGCAACTTCTGTAGCAGATATTTGTGTCATACTTTTTTCTAAATTTTATTGTTTTGATTTACGAGCTGCTGCTTTTTTTGGAGCAGTTTTTTCAACAGTTGATTCTGTTTTTTCAGCTTGAGCAACTTCTTTTTCTTTTTCTAATTTTCGTTCATTTAAACCTTCTTGAATTGCATCACAAATTTTACTTAGAATTACTTCTATAGATTTTGATGCATCATCATTTCCCGGAATTGCAAAATCTACTAAATCAGGATTTGCGTTAGTATCAACTATTGCAAATACAGGAATATTTAATCTGCGAGCTTCATTTACTGCTATATGTTCACGAACAATGTCAACAACAAACAATGCTGCAGGCAAACGAGTTAAACCAACAATACTACCTAAATTTTTTTCTAATTTTTCACGTTGACGAGATATTTGTAGTTTTTCACGTTTTGATAGTGAACTAAACATTCCATCTGCTTCCATTTTATCAATAGAAGACATTTTTTTAACAGCCTTACGAATAGTAGGAAAATTCGTTAACATACCACCACTCCAACGTTCTGTGATATATGGCATGCTTATACTTTGAACTTTTTGAGCTACAACTTCTTTTGCTTGTTTTTTTGTTGCTACAAATAAAACTTTACGACCTGAACGAGCTATTTTTTTTAGTGCTTCAGCCGATTCGTCAATTTTTGCAACTGTTTTGTGTAGGTCTATAATGTGAATTCCATTACGTTCCATGAAAATGTAGGGAGCCATTCCCGGATGCCATTTTCTTTTTAAGTGTCCAAAATGAACACCTGCTTCTAATAATTCATTAAATTCTGCTCTTGCCATGTTATTTTTGTTGTTTGCATTCAATTAAAGCAATCTGTAAGTAGCACCTTATGGTAGTCTTACAAATTTAGAGTATAAACAACGCTCTAAATCGAATATATTACTATTATTATATTTTTAACGTTTACTGAATTGGAATCGTTTACGAGCTTTTTTCTGACCCGGTTTTTTTCGTTCAACTTCTCGTTGATCGCGAGTTAAGAACCCGTTTTTACGAAGTATTGATTTGTTTTCTTCGTCCATTTTTACAAGAGCACGCGCTATTGCTAAACGTAGGGCTTCTGCTTGACCTTTAAAACCACCACCGGTAAGATTTACATTGATGTCAAAATTACCAACTTTTTCTGTTACCATTAATGGTTGATTTACTATATATTGAAGACGAGCTTCAGGAAAATACGTTTGTAATTCTTTTTCATTTATCGTAATTTTTCCTTTACCCTCTTTTACATATACACGGGCAATTGCTGCTTTTCTTCTTCCTAGTGCATTAATTACTTCCATACTTATAGCTTAAAATTTTAATTCTTTTGGTTGTTGTGCATCTTGATTGTGAGTTGGACCTGCATATACGAATAAATTTTTCATGCATTGTCTACCCAAACTATTTTTTGGTAACATTCCTTTCACAGCATGTTCTATTATACGTGCAGGATCTTTTTCCATTAAACTTTCTGGAGATTCAAAACGCTGCCCACCAGGATATCCGGTATGTCTTGTATATACTTTATCAGACATTTTTTTTCCTGTGAGTTTTATTTTTTCAGCATTTATGATTATTACTTTATCTCCACAATCAACATGAGGAGTAAATGATGGTTTGTGTTTTCCTCTTATTACTTTAGCAACTTGAGAACTCAAACGTCCTAATACCTGATCTGTTGCATCTACCACAAACCATTCTTTCTGTACACTAGCTTTATTAGCTGTCTTTGTTTTATAACTTAAAGTATCCACTTGTATTTGTTTTATATAATATATATAATACTTCTCCCAATTAATGGGACGGCAAAATTACAAATAATTTTAAATTACCAAGCATCTATACTATTTTTTTTTTATTTATTACAAATTATTTTTGTTTGTATTGCACAATTACAAATACTCTTACGTATATTCATAAAAAAAGGGCATTCAGCCCTTTTTTAATATTATTTACAATCAATTTATTTTACGAACAAATGCTCATTCAGCGATATTAATGCTTGTTCTTTATATTTTGATTCAATTAAAATAGAAATATTGTGTTTACTTCCCCCATATGAAATCATACGAACAGGAATATTTCTAAGTGCATGCAAAACATCGGCAGCATATCCTTTTTCTTCATTTATTAAATTACCTACAATGCACACAATTGTTTGATCTTTATCAATTTCAACAGAGCCTAATGCCTTTAATTCTTCAGTAATTTGCGCTAAATAATCTGTTTTATCTATAGTTAAAGAAATAGCTACTTCCGAAGTTGTAATCATATCTATAGGTGTTTTATAATTCTCGAAAATTTCAAACACTTTACGCAAAAAACCATACGCTAACAACATTCGACCTGATTTTATTTTTATTGCTGTTAATCCGTCTTTTGCAGCTACAGCTTTTATTCCTTTTCCTACCGACTTATTTGAAATAGTAGTTCCTTTTGCTTGTGGTTCCATTGTATTTTTAAGCAAAACAGGTATATTTTTAACTTTAGCCGGTAAAACTGTAGAAGGATGTAAAATTTTAGCTCCAAAATATGCCAACTCTGCAGCTTCATCAAACGACAATTCTGCAATTGGATAGGTATTTTTTACAATTCTAGGATCATTATTATGTACACCATCTATATCTGTCCAAATTTCAACCACTTGCGATTGAATAGCAGCTCCAATTAACGTTGCCGAATAATCACTTCCTCCACGTTTAAGATTATCTATTTCTTCATTTGGATTTACACAAATAAAACCTTGCGTAATAAATAATGTTGTTTGTGTATATTGTTCCAGAATCTTTGATAGTCGTGTTTCTATTTCAGACAATATAGGTTCTCCGTCTGCATCAACACGCATAAAATCTAAAGCATTAAGCAATACTGATTGCACGCCTATTTCTTCATGATACAATTGAACCAAATTTGTAGAAATTATTTCACCGCGAGCTAATATTGATTTTTCACCGGCTAATGAAAATTGTTTATTAGCAAATGAACGAATTATATTAAATTCGTTACCCACTATTTCAATTGCTTTTTTTCGTGTTTCTTCTTTTTGTAATAATTCTTGAATCACAGAATTATATTTTTGCTCAAGTGCTAAAATAACTTGCGCTGCAGCATCTGCATTTCCCTTATAATAATAATCAGAAATTTCAACTAAACTATTTGTTGTTCCCGACATTGCAGATAAAACAACTATTTGCTTATTTCCATCATTTATTAACTTTGATACATTTTTCATCCGCTCGGGTGAACCTACGGATGTACCTCCAAATTTTAAAACTTTCATTATTGTTCGATTTTTTAGTTTCAGAAAACAAAAATAATTATACTATTTGAAATAAAAATTTTCATTACAACTAAAATATTTCATAAAAAAATACGCATTTCTCAATACTTTTTTATATATTTACGCACCTCTCTATTACAAAAAGATATTTTTATGGCTGAATACAAAGTATTACTAGTTGATAATAATACAATTCGCAGAAAATTGCTTGCAGGATATCTTACGCAATTACAATGTTTGTATTCTGAAGCAAAAAACGGAAAACAAGCAATTGAAATGATTGCTAATGATTCTTTTGATTTAGTATTAATGGACATTCAACTGCCTGTAATTGATGGTATAGAAGCTACAAAAATTATAAGAAAAAAATTACCCTTTCCCAAAAATAGAGTTAAAATAATTGCAAATACCACAACTAATTACAAAGATTTCTTCAATCAATTTTATGATGTTGGCTTTAATGATGTATTACCAACACCAAGTACTTTAGATTCGCTTAAAACCATAATAGAATATCATATCAGAGACTAATTGTTTAAATCTTAAGAAATTCTTATTTACTCGTAAGGTTAGGTATACTATATTCTACAAATACTTAAAAAAATTTTATTGTGGTTATTTGGGTAATACCAAATATTTGAGTAATTATGTAAAAAAAATAATATGGCAATAATACGCATAAGTAAAGAATTTGTTTTTGATATGGCACATGCTCTTCATAAATATGATGGTTTGTGCAAAAACATACATGGACATACATACAAACTACAAGTAACGTTACGTGGCCCAATAAATACAGATGAAAATTCCACAAAATTAGGTATGGTACTTGACTTTAGTGAATTAAAGAGAATTGTAAAAATCCCCATAATTGACCGATTTGATCATGCTCTTGCTGTAAATACAAAACACGATATGCAAAAAGATGTTAAACACTATCAGGAAGAAGGTAAATTTATTGAATTACCCTTTCAGCCTACATGCGAAAATCTTGTAGTATATTTTGCAGAAATTATTCAAAAGCAACTTCCGTCTCATGTTCAACTTCACAGTTTGCGACTGTATGAAACACCAACTTCGTGGGGAGAATGGTATGCTGATGACAACATATAAACTATGGTATATATTTTGCTTATAATTGAATTCATTTTAATATTACTAATATGAAAATTCAATTATTAATTGTTAGTTTTATAACAGCTATATTTCCACTATTTAGTAAAGCTCAAACTAATAGAGTAATTTTTTCGGGAGTATACGAAACTAACATATTTAATTCTCCATCATACAAAGCTTCTTTTTTGTATGAACATGCAATCAATGAAAAAATAAGTCTTAACTATAATTTCAGTTTAGGTGTAAATGGTCAAGACGGATTTGTGTTTCAAGGACCAATGGGGGCATACGGAGGTTCTATTTTACTTTTATGGGCGCTACAAGACGAAGAAGATTACTATGCTATGGGAATACTTGGTTTTTTCATACCCGAAGGTCTTACATTTCATATTCCATTTGGAGAAAACACAATACTATCACCATACTTTAATATTTTAGCTTTACAACATTCTGTATATAGAGTATCACCATATTTTGAAGGTGGTTTCAAAATAAAACAATATTTCACAGATAGAGCATTTTTGCAATTAGATTTTGGAATTTCATCAGCTTATACTACAGCTACCACAAGAAATTTTATTGGAGCAGGAATTGGTTTAGATATGCTGTAATTTATAAATATTGTTTCTTTTCTTTCGGTATTCGCAATGTAACTTTTGTTCCTTTACCCATTTCACTTTCTATTTCAAGTGAGCCATGTTGTTTTTCAATAAATTCTTTACTCAACATAAGTCCAATACCTGTTCCACACTCATTTTCAGTTCCTCGACGACTTGAAATTTTCTCCGGGTCAAACAATTGCAACTGCGTATCAATATCCATACCTATACCTTCGTCTGCAATTTCTATTACCACATCAGTATTCTGCTCATAGGCATGAATAAAAATATCTGAATTTTTATATGAAAATTTAATAGCATTTGTAAGTACATTTCTAATTACAAATGCAAGCATATTAATATCAGCATATACTTCTATATCTTTGGCTATACGTTGATGTATCGTAATATTTTTTGAAACACAAGTAGTGTGAATTAATTGACTAATATTAGAAATCAAAGGTTCTAAATGAAAAATTTGCAAATTTTTAGACACACCCGATTGCTGCATTTTACTCCAATTAAGCAAATTTGACAATAAATGATAACTTTGATTTGCAGACTCATGAATATACTTCAAAAAATCAGAAACTTGCTCTTGAGTAAACGTGTTAAACTTTGTTAATAATAATTCCGAAAATCCTAAAATGGTATTAAAGGGATTTTTTAGATCATGAGCAATTATTGAAAGTATTTTTTCTTTATTAGTATTATCTTGTTTTATTTTATCGGATTGAATTTTAAGTGCTACTTCACGCTTGATAAATTGAGAAATATCTGTTTCGGTAACAATCATTTGTGACCAATCATGCAAAGCATGTTGAGGAATTTTTACAGTAACTTGTGTTATAACTTTATGTCCTGAAACTGTAATTTTTGACGATGTATAACTATATTCAGTAGAACCTGCATATAAACTCACCAACATTTTTGTGAAATCATGAAAACTTTCTTTTATAAAAAAGTTTCTAATTCCTTTTATCAACTGATTTTTGTGAGAAGCTTTATATAAACTTACAGCAAAATCATTAACATCAATTATTTGGATTAAATCAATTAATCGAGGTAATTCATGAGGATTTCTTTCTAAAAACTGCTGAATAGTACCATTGTATGATACAGATATTTTTTGCAACTCACGATACAACATTGAAGCATTTTCTACCCATACCGCAACCGGCAGATTATTGAAAATTTCAAATTGCGAATGTATTTGACTTGTTGTATTTGAGTGCGATAACATACATTGTAAAAATTACACTAAACTACTACTTTACTACAAATAACTTACGTTTAAATCATAAATCTTTTTAACAAATTACTAACTACTTGTTAAATCCTGTATTTTTTTTGTAACGTAGTCTTTATTAAATTGTTGTTTAATTTCTTGAAATTTCATACGTATTTGTTCTGTACAAAGATTTCCAATACTTCCTTCATGAGTATGTTTAGCTTGTTTTGGAGCATTAAAATTTCCTTGTTTAATATCTAAACCAACTTTAATATAAGCATCGCGAAATGGCACACCTTGTTGTACTAAATTATTAACTTCATCTACACTAAACAAATAATCATACATAGGTGAATCAAGAATAGTTTTTGATACCGTAATATTCTGCAACATTAATATCATCATATCAATACACGAATGCAATTCGCTAAAAGCGGGTAAAAAATGTTCTTTTATAATTTGTAAATCTCTATTATATCCAAAAGGTAAATTTGAAATAATACTACTAATTTCAATAGGCAATACTTGCATTCTATTACATTTTGCACGAATTAACTCAAATACATCAGGATTCTTTTTATGAGGCATTATACTTGACCCTGTAGTAAATTCTTCGGGGAATGATACAAATCCAAAATTTTGATTCATAAACAAACACATTTCCATTGCCATTTTAGAGAGAGTTGACGCAATTCCTGCTAATGCATAACTTACAGTTTTTTCAACTTTACCTCGTCCCATTTGAGCATACATTACATTATAATTCAATGTTTTGAATCCTAACAACTCGGTGGTCATAGTTCTATTAAGTGGAAACGATGAACCATATCCTGCTGCCGAGCCAAGTGGATTTTGGTTAGTAATAGTAAATGCTGCCTGAAGCAATTGCAAATCATCGGTTAAACTTTCGGCATAACAACCAAACCATAACCCAAACGATGATGGCATTGCAATTTGCAAATGAGTATAGCCCGGCATCAACACGTCTTTATGTTGCTCACTTAATTGTTGTAACAATACAAATAATTGTTCTACATACTCTACTGTATCAAAAATTTGTTGACGTATATACAATTTTAAATCTAATAAAACCTGATCATTTCGCGAACGTCCGCTATGTATTTTTTTCCCTACATCTCCCAATTTACGAGTAAGCATGAGTTCTACTTGAGAATGAACATCTTCAACTCCTTCTTCTATTACAAAAGGTGATATTTGTATATCACGAAACATTGCAATAAGTTCACTTTGCACTAAATCTAATTCTTTCTGTGTCAACAAACCTATACTTTGCAACATACGTGTATGAGCCAAATTTCCTAAAATATCGGCTTCTGCTAACAATGTATCAAATTCTTTGTCGCGACCAACAGTAAATAAACTTACTTTTTCGTGTGCTGTAGTGTCTTTTGCCCATATTGGCGATTGATGTTGAGCCATAATTATTATAAAGATAAAAGTAATTGAATATATACGTCTATACCTTGTTCTATTTCTGATTCATATATAAATTCATCGGCAGTATGAGATCTCATAGTATCACCCGGTCCTATTTTTACGGTTGGAAAATTGCGCATACATGCTTGATCTGACATAGTTGGTGAACCAAACAACTCTATATTTAACTGTTTAGCCGATTCTACTAACATGTGTTGAGGCGATATATATGATGATTGTAATCTAAAAGAACGTGGAGTCACCTCACAATGAACATGTTGTTTTACAATCTCATACACCTCTTGATTTGTATATAATTCATTTGTTCTTATATCTACCATAAATGTACATTCTGCAGGTATTATATTGTGCTGTATTCCTGCTTGTATACCTGTTACTGTCATTTTTACAGGTCCTAACAGTTCTGATTGTTTAGGAAAAACAAATGTTTTGAACCATTCAATATCTGTAATTGCTTTATAAATAGCATTTTCACCGGTACTGTGAGCCGCATGTCCTGCTATACCTACCGACTTACAATCAAGCACCAATAAACCTTTTTCGGCTATTGCCATTCGCATACTTGTAGGTTCTCCTACAATTCCAAACTCTATTGGTTCTATATGCGGCAATACCAATTCTACTCCTTGCAAGCCTGAAATTTCTTCTTCGGCAGACGCAACAAATAAAAAATCATATACATTATGAGGATTCTTACAGAAATAAATAAAAGTTGCAAGTAAACATACCAATGGAGCACCGGCATCATTACTACCTAATCCTATTATTTTTCCATTGTCTATAATTGCTTCATGAGGATTGGTTGTCCATCCTGCAACAGGTTTTACCGTATCATGGTGAGAATTGAGTAACACGCATGGTTTATGTGAAGGTATTGCTGAACGTGCAATTATATTATTACCAATTCGTGATACAGGTACTGAATATGATTCAATAATGCGTTGTAACAAATCAGCCGTTTTATCTTCTGATTTACTGTATGACGGTATGCGAATAAGCTCTATTAAAGTTTGTTTTGCAAAAGTATATAATTCAGTATGCATGCCGTTACAATTTTACATATACAAATATAGAGTTTTTTAGTCAATTTTCCATTGAACCACGTTGTCCCAATTTGCTTTAATTATAATAGGAGTTTCTAAAATTTCAATTTTTTCGGGTTGTTCTTTTTGTTCCAAACTTCCGGTATCCCATTTTTGATTACAATTATTATCAAATATTGCATACGCTGTATATTCTCCTGGTTGTACATTAACAAAAGAAAACACTCCCGATTTTGATTGAGATTGCATATAATCAGGTTTTTTTGACTTAGAATCTTTTTTATATAATTGAATTACAATATTTTGACTTTGAGAAGTAACAGAAAGTTGAAGTGTACCAAAATTTTCAGGTTTTGGTACAGTAACCATAAAAGCAATAGAATCATTTACATCACCATATATATCTGTACATGATGCTTTAGGAAAAATAATTGCGTAATTACCCGACTCACGTGGTGCTTGAATTAAAAAATTTCTCGAATCTTTATTCTTAATATGTGCTACAATAGGAACAAATAATTTTGTTGCATTTTTAGTTTGAGTTTGCAATGTAAATATTTTTTGTTTATTATGAGAACCATACACATCGGTGATAGCATTTTTTTGAAGTGTAAGTATATATTTTGTTCCCGGTTTTGCAGAATAATATATTAATAAAGAACGCTTTCCATACAATTCAATTTTAGAAATACATGATGTTTGAGTAGTATCTGACTGTGCTACTAATGAAAATAAGTTTACAGAAAATTCTTGTATAGGATTATTACAAACAACTTGAATAGCATTATCAAGTAATAATTCTTTTTTTTGACTTTCAAGTAAATCGGGAATCAGATTACCAACCTGAGCTCGTTTAAACGAATCTTTTTTTGAAAACCCGGGATTAAACTCAATCGTTTTTATTTGTTTTTTATTGTCGGACATAAATTCAACAGTAAAACAAATATTTTTTAATTTCATTATATCGGGATGCGTAATCCAACATAAAATAGCATTTGAAGAAACATCTTGCTCTAATTCATACCAATTTGTTATATTTGGAAATGCTTCCAATTGTAACGTAATTTCATTTACACTAATTGGTTGAGCAAAATACAACGCACATCTGTTTAACCCAATTTTATACGAAAGCAAATCTTGTTTTTGATAGAAAAACTTTGAAGAATATTGCTGTTGTAACGGTGCAATTTGTTTTGTAATCTCTGGTACTTTATCGTTATTTAACACATGAGGCTTATTCCACATATTGCTATACATAGTAGTGTCTTTTACGCGAGCCATATACATTCTATTTTCGTAGTTTTGAATCGGTCGCTGAAACCTTACTTGAATAGTATCACCTGGGAAAACTACTGATTTAGGAGGATTTAATTCACATTTTAATCTATTTGGGAACTCTTTCATTGCAAATAAATGTAATGTATCTGTTTTTGTACCATACGTTACAATTATAGCAGCCTCATCTTTTTGAATCAAATTAGCATCATGAAACCAAACTATTACACTATCATCTAATATTTCGGTAGTAAATGCATTTTTAGAAAAAGGAGGTATAGTAACAGAAAAATCATTTGAGCTAACTTGTTTAGAAAATTTCCAACCATATGAAAATTGAGAAATACGTTTTGCATTATAAATACTCAACTGTTGAATTTTATTTTCAAATAAATACAATTCAATATCCTGATGAGACCAACGCGTTATATATTTAGTAGCAAACGAATCTATGGATTGAGGTATTGAATCAATTTTTCGTGAATACCACACTGTATCAATTACTCGTTGTGCTGTAGGAGTAATTGGTTGATTTAAAAAAGCTATTTTTTCGGTAGCTTGATTAAACATAAAATCCCTGTTTGCATCTTCTAAGGCATATATAGCGTAAGTACCTGCAGCAATATTATTGAATTGAAATGAACCATCTCTTGTAACTTGTGTTATATAATTTGGTTTTTGTGTTTTTACAGCAGATTCAGACAAATTTGAATACAATAAAACATACGCGTTTTTAGGGATATTCAATGATTGGGCATATAGTACTTTACCTGCAATTTTACAAGAATCTATAACAGATGATGTAGAAAAAGCATAAGAATATGACTCTAAAGTATTACCTTCGTTCACATCTTTAATAGCTTTTGAAAATGTAAAACTATATGTTGTATTGGGTTGCAAAGTTGTTTTATGCAATGAAATTGTTACTTTATTTTTTTTAGCACTAATTTTTGGAAATTCTGATAACGATGGTGAAATTATACATTGTTCTTGAATCTTATCAAGAGTAACAGACTCATTAAATGCAATCACAACTTTTTTTGGTGCAACTAGTACAGAATTATTAAGAGGTTTTTCCAAAACAACTTGAGGTGCTGTTGTATCTTTCATGCCTCCGGTTGGCCTTGATTCACGAGCACAATTAGCAAGAATAAAAACCAATAAAGAAGCTCCAATTATAGGAACAAAAACTCTTATTCTTTGATAAAAAACTATTAACACGCGTTTATCTAAATATAATTACTATACAAAATGCAAACATACAAAAGAATTTTAACAATATACGAGTTAAAAAACAAACAAAAATCTGTACCTTCGCACTTTGATTATTATAAAAATAAAAAACATGAATGTTTTATTATTAGGTTCGGGAGGTCGGGAACATGCTTTTGCATGGAAATTATCGCAAAGTAAATTATTAACTCAATTATATATAGCTCCGGGAAATGCAGGCACTTCAGAAATAGGTATTAATTTACCTTTTGCTGCCAATGATTTTGCAGCAATTAAACAAGCAATAAAACAATATTCCATTTCGCTTGTTTTAGTTGGCCCCGAAGATCCTTTAGTTAAAGGTGTACATGATTTTATAGCCTCAGATAAAGACATACAACATGTGCCTGTAATTGGGCCAAAACAATATGCTGCTACACTGGAAGGCAGTAAAGAATTTGCTAAAGAATTTATGATACGTCATAATATTCCTACTGCAGCATATTTTACTGCTACTGCAGATAATATAGACGAAAGTTTTTCATTTCTTTCAAAACAAAAACCACCATTTGTTCTAAAAGCTGATGGCTTAGCTGCAGGTAAAGGAGTACTTATTATAGATGATTTAGAGACAGCAAAACACGAATTAGAATTAATGTTACGAGGCAAATTTGGTGCTGCAAGCAAGAAAGTTGTAATAGAAGAATGTTTACACGGTATTGAAATGTCAATATTTGTATTGACCGATGGAAAAAATTATGTAATACTTCCCGAAGCTAAAGATTATAAACGTATTGGCGAAGGTGATACCGGATTAAACACAGGAGGAATGGGAGCAGTATCGCCGGTACCATTTTGTTCACCTGAACTTCTTTCAAATATTGAAAAAACTATTATTAAACCTACTGTAGATGGTTTATATGCCGACGGAATTGAATATTGTGGATTTATATTTTTTGGACTTATGGTTTCGGGTAATCATGCAAAAGTTATAGAGTATAATGTACGTATGGGTGACCCTGAAACAGAGGTTGTAATACCACGTATTCAATCAGATTTATTAGAATTATGTTTAGCTGCAGCAAACAAAACTCTTAATAATCAAACAATTCAATTAGATCCACGCACCGCAACCACTGTAATGTTAGTTTCGGGCGGATATCCGGGCGATTATGAAAACAATAAACCTATCACTATTTGTTCAAATAATGATGAAAGTATTGTTTTTCATGCAGGAACTAAAAAAATCGACAACACAGTTGTTACTAATGGTGGAAGGGTTATAGCGGTAACTTCATTTGGAACAAATAAAAATGAAGCCCTCAAAAAATCGTATAATACAATTAAAAATATTACTTTTGAAGGAATGTATTTTAGAAAAGATATTGGTTTTGATTTATAAACAGCATGTTATTTTCAATTTTACAACGAAATAATTTTATAAGTTTTGTCTTATTACCTATAGTAATAATAGGACTTTGGTTTCCATATCTATTGGAACCTACAATGACCATTTATTATTATGATCAAAACCCTATGCCATTATATAAGCCATTGTTGCATGTATATAACTCAAATAATTACATAGGGTTTACTGTATTTTTTACAGCTATAATTTTGTGTTTAATATTACTGTCATACATAAATTCAACTTTTCGAATGTTGGAAAAACGAAGTTCATTATATTTATTATTATTTATAGTTTTTTCATCATTTATCCCACAATTTCAACAATTTAATCCAATGCCTTTTGCATGCATTTTTGTATTATTAGGTATTTATTCAATTTATAAATTATACAAAAATGAATATGAATTGAGAGCTGTATTTGAAGCCGGCTTTTGTTTTGCAATAGCTTCATTACTATATATACAAACAATTTTTATTTCTATCTTTATATTTGCAGGTATTATTCAATTAGTTCCATTCTATTGGAGACAATGGATTGCCGGTTTATTTGGTTTAGTTACGCCTTACATCTTTGTAGTATCATGGGCATTTATTAATAATAGTTTGCCAAAACTTTTAGAAACTATAGATGCAAATATTGTTGTATGGCATTCTTGGGGCGAAATTTCTTTACCTTTTTATATTAGTATAATCAGTATTATAAGTATTTTTATTATATCATTATTATTTTCATTTTCAGGGGCGTTAAAAAAAGTTGCTTTACAAAAATACTATTTACTTCAATTTTTTCTATTTCTATTTGTAATTATAATATTTGCCATAATTCCCGGTGCAGGTATTGAAATATTTTATTTTAGCGTTATACCTCTCAGTTTTTATATTACAAATTACCTACTCAATATACGAAACACATTAATTCCTGAAATTATAACCTTTATATTAATAGGATTACGCATATTCCTATTTATAGCATAATCTTCCATCTAAATTCGAAGTATATCCCACATAGGTTTTGTTGTATTCTTGAGAATACAGTACATAGGTGTAAAACATGATAAAAAAGTATGTGTTGCAAATAAAAAAGGCTATCTATAA
>Ga0116190_1002455_pt1 | contig 14721 bp, 17 predicted proteins | sample AD_JPNTR4_MetaG_FD_89808 | JGI IMG/M metagenome (GOLD analysis project Ga0116190, IMG submission 89808) | Active sludge microbial communities of municipal wastewater-treating anaerobic digesters from Japan - AD_JPNTR4_MetaG | ecosystem: Engineered > Bioreactor > Anaerobic > Digestate | place...
ATATTCCATATTGCAGATTCTAACTATTTAATTCCCTACTTCTCATTACATTCTTGTTTATGCTTATACTTTTTAAACATCTTAACCTCCTCTTTTAATAATATTTATCTAAGACTATAAATAAAATTAAATTTTCCATTGTTTTACTTACAATATCTGCATTTTTTTTTGCCTATTGATATACCGCCCAAGAATCATGAGAATATTGATCTAATAATGCTATCTACTATTTATCTCTATTTTCATAATTTAAACTTATAAATTTTTCATTATGTTTAATTCCTTTATTTAATTCATTTAAAACAAAATTTCTTGCAACAACAGTAAAAAAGGTAAATGCTTTACCACGTGTCTAATCAAATAATGACATTTTTTCAATCATAAAACTAATACATTCAAGAATAATAATATCACTATTTTGAAGTCGTGTTTGAATGTGATATTTATTTACCATTGAAGATGCTATTTTTTTAAACGCATCATTAATATACTATATATAAAGTTTTTCTTTATAATTTTGATCATTAGAGTGTATATACTATATAATTATATTCTATAACTATTTTCCAAAATATATATTATTCTTTTCTTTATTCTTCTTTGTCACTTCCAACAATTCCAACAAAATAATTTCTTAGCTATTCAATGGCAGTAACTAAAAGAACAAATGTCTAACCCACAATATCATGTGCTTCAAATGCACCCGTTTTATCAACCTTTCTCATTATTTGTAATGCTTTATCCATTTTAACAATCATTTCGTATATAATTTTCTAATTTTTAATTCTTGCTTTATATTGAATAATACCAAAAATTATACTTATTACAAAAAATATACTTAATATTATTGTAAATAATATCATATTTTTATAATATTCTCCTATTTTATTAATATTTATAATATATTAAAATTATTATAATTTATTTTTTAATTTTTTTAAACTAATTATAATATTTTAATACTTTATTCGCATATGGATTTGATAAACTTGAATTTCCATTATATGAATTTAATGTTTTTATTATTGATCCATTATGAATTTTTCTATAATATGAATATATTTCACATGCAATTTTTGTTTGTTCATATGTGTCATTAAAAAAATTTTTTGATACTTTATGACAATTTAAATTAATTTGAAAATATCCTGCACAATTTCCCACACTTATAATTTTTTTCTTAAAATTTGACTAAACCCTTATAATAGCCAATAAAAGTTCTGGCTAAATAGAAAACTATATACCATAGATGTAAATTGCATCTGCTAACTGATATTTTTCTAAAGAATCTGTTATTGTTGATACCTAAGTTATTAAATTATATAAATTTGAAATATAAATTTGCTATTGTGTATAGTTTTCTATTGATTGATTCTTTGTAAATGTTACTTGCTAAATTTGCTAATTTGAAAGTGATAAAGCAAAAATGGGAATAGATATTTTCATAGTAATAATTAATATAAATAAGATGAATAAGATGACATGAAAGTGTCTTCTTCCCCCTATAAAATTTAAATATTTTTTCATAAATATTTTTTCTCCTTATTGTTATTTTGTTTTATTTAACTAAATCCAATAATCAATATTCTAAATACTAAATTTAGATAAATCTTGTTTTCTAGATTTAATTTCATTATAGTTGTTATAAACATATAAAAGTTTTTTAATAATTTCTTCAGAATTAATCATATTAATCATCCATCCATTACTATGTATATTTTTAAATCTTCCGTTACTATATTCCTTTAATGGAATTATCCTTTTATAACTTTCTAATTCTATTGCAGAATTAAAATCAACCCACTATGTATATGCACTATGATTTCCACATATTAATAAATTTCCAAAATATAATGATTGAAAAGGTGGTATTTCCCATCCAACTGATAAAGCGGTTGAAATATATATATCTCCAATTAAATGTAATTTAAAAATTTCTATCTAAGAAAGCATATTATTAATTATAGTAATTTTAGGAAATTTTTCTTTTCTTTTATATAAACTCTATTGTAAAAATTCTGCATGGGAAGTTTTTATTATAAGCTAAACACTTTCATTATCTTTAAATGCAATATTAAATGCATCAAAAAGAGATAAAAGATTTTTTACACATTTATAATCAGCAATAGTATAAAATACTAATCTAGAAGATTTTTCAATCTTAAGAGATTTATATTTATCTAATTTTTTGAAATTCTATAGATATGGTATTTTAATTATTCTTTTTTCATTACATTGTGTTTCATTTAATACAACATTTTTCATCCACTATGAATTTACTAATATTAATCCCTTTTGTCTTTTAATTACCTCAATAAAACTAATTGGTAAATAATCTGATTCAAAAATTACAAAACAATTTTCTAATGATTTATCAAGATTACAAAAATCACATTGAACAATATCAATAATCTAATTCTAATATAATTTACTTTTTAGATATTTCTATGCAAGATTATAATTTTTACATAAATTTCCATACCCTGTATTATTATATAAATAATTAATTTGTTCTTTTGTATAATTTAATAATTCAAATAAATAATTATATCTAAATTTCATATTAACTATATTAATGAATCCTATAATTTTTTCTATGGATACCAATTTAAAATTGTATTTGCTTTTGTATTATCTATTGCATAACGATTATCTTGGCCAATTCTATTTTCCACAAATTTTTGAAGCTATTTATATGATTTTCCATTTTTACGTGGTCTATTTTTATCCATTAAATCGCAGATATAATTAATAATATAAAGATTACTTCTTTCACACTAACCACCAAAAAGAAATATTTCATTATTAGTTTTTTCTAAATTTTCTAAAATTGCAAGAATTCCCCTGCAATGATCTTCAACATGAATCCAATCTCTAATATATTCACCAGATCCATGAATTGGTATAATTTCTTCTTTTAAACAATGATTAATAACCTTGGGAATTAATTTACTATTATCTTGATATTTTCCATAATTATTTGAACAATTACTTATAGAAATTGGTAATCCATAACTTTTATGCCAAGCATGAACCAACATATCTGCACTCGCTTTTGTTGCTGAATATGGTGAAGATGGATAGTATTTTGAATCTTCTGTAAATTTTTGAGTTGAATTAATTGGAAAATCTCCAAAAACTTCATCAGTTGAAATATGATGAAATCTAAAATTTTTTTTCTACTATTCATTTAAAAGTTTATTATAATATTTAGATGCTGCAATTAATAAATTTATTGTTCCATAAACATTTGATTTTACATAATTTTCAGGATTTTTAATACTATAATCTACATGTGTTTCTGCTGCAAAATGTATAATTTTATCTGGTCTATGAAAATAAATAAGAGCCTACATTTTTGTAAGATTACAAATATTTGCATTTTTATACTAATATCTTTGTGTGTTATTAATCTATGGAATATGTAATAAATGTTTATGATTTTTTCTATTAAGCATATCACAATCAATATTAATAATTTTAACATTATGATATTGAGGATTTGTAAGAATCATTTCAATAAAATTTGAACCAATAAAACCTAATCCACCCGTTATAATAATAGTTTTCATATTTTTTATTTTATTCCAAATTTATTATCAAAATATAACATATGATTATATCTTATATTAGCTAAATGCTAAGGAGATAATGCAACAATATGAATTATTTTTATATTTCCTGATTCAGCTTGCTATCTAAGCAAATTAAATTTCTATGTATTTGGAAAAAGTTTGTGTGGATATAAAAAATTATATTCAATAGGAAGTTCAAATACATTATCACCAAATTTTGATGTAAAATAATTCATATATTCTACATCAAATACCATATTAGGTTTTAATAATGATGCTTTTTTTAATTGTAATTTACTAAATTCTAACTATTCAATAAACTAATCTGGAATTAAATGAAATCCTCCTGAAATATTTAAGCTTTTTATATTTGTATTATATATTTTATTATATATATCACAATTTTTTTGTAGTATTGGCTTTGATATATCATTATCCTATAAATTCATCATTTTTACATAACCAATTTTATTTTCTGGAACCAATTCAAATACATTCTAACATCCCTATAAAAATAACATATCAAAATCTATATATAATACTCTTTTATATTGTTTTAATAATTCATATATATAATAACGATAATATACATATTTATAATGCTATTGTCTTTGTACATTAAAATTATATTTCTAAATCTATTTATCTAATACAAAATAATCTAAATTATATTTTTTACAATATCTTTTAAGATTATTTAAATGAATCTAAAATGATTTTATCGAATATTGTCCTATAGGAATAAAGCATGTTAATATACAATTTTCTTTTTTCATTATCTTTCCTTTGAAAGTTTATGTGCATAATGCATCATTTTTTCAAAATATTTATTTTGATACTAAATTGGTAATGGACAAGAATGATATAAAAAATGATAACCAACTTGATGATTATTTTCTATATATTTTTTACAGTCATAAACATTAGGAAATGTTTGTGTCATTATTAATACCATTGGATCATTGTAAATATTTTGTAATGGAATGTTATTATATTCAAATATATATCCCGTAACAACATCATCACATCTATTAAATTCAAAGTCGTTTTGAAATTTATTTGGTAATATAGAATAATAATCATTACTATCTAATAAATATTTTGCTAAACATTCAATTGATTTTTTATTAAAAAATCTTATATTACCACCTGAAGCAAATCCATTTTTAAATTTATAACCATTAACTAATTTCATCAATGGCATACCAGCATATAAATATCCCTAATAAAGCTAACACTAATTAATTTTATTTAATAAATATTTAATATCAAGAAAAGTATCATCACATATTACAGCAAAATATTCAAAATCTAACTATCTAATTATAGATAATTGACCTAAAAAAGCCTTGGTATCTATTGATTGACTAAGCCCTGGTAATACTGTTTTTCTCTGGGTGACTGTTGTTTTAAATCCATATATCTATTCTCCTGAATCACTACAAATAATAATATTATTATTATCAATATCATTTAAAAATGTTTGAGTTTGAATACGAAATCTATTCTAATAATATTTTTTACAAGTTCCTAATACTATACAAATATCATTTTGATTTATTTTCATACTATTTTCTCAATACTATATATGTCTACTATAATCCTATTTGTAAATTATCAAATTCAAATCTTTCAGATAAAATATCACAAAAATAATCATTTTCGCTAATATATTCTGATGATATTTGCTTAATTATAATAGGAACTCTATAGTTATCTAAACAATTAATCATTTATGCAACATCACTTAATTTTCTTATTGGTTTATACACATAATTAATAATACCATTTGGTGAATCTTGGCTAGTTATCTAATTATCAATTAAATTTAATAAATCTTTTATATAAAAAAAATCAAATTTTTTATTATTATATATAGTTATTAGTTTATTTTCAATATAATTTATAATAGCTGATTTAATAAACCTAGTTTTTCTTTCATTTTTACTAAAAACATTCCATATTTGAAACATTTTTAATTGATAATATAAAATTAAATCAGTTAAAACTCTTTTTGAAAAACTATATGAATCAGTTGGAATACCATTCTATTTAAACTAAGAACTAGAACCAAATGAAAGCATTTGACAATTTTTTGACATACTATGTAAAATATTATAAAACATACGTAAATTTGAATTTAATGCTGTATTTTAATAATTTTCATAATGTTTTTCATCTGTTGCATAATATATAACATAATCAATTGAATAAGAATTAAAATACCTTTTAACATCATTAATATTTAATAAATCTAATTCATTTTGTTTTGGAGCTAAAACTATAAACTTATCAATAGTATGATATAATATCTAACTACCCACATAACCTGAAATTCCTGTTATTAATAATGTTTTATTTTTCATATTAATATTTTTAATTATAATATATTTAATAATGTTTTATAAATTATATCTATATCCTATTCAACAATATTTAAAGCTGATGGTAAAACTAATCCATTATAAGCAAACGATGAAGCAATTGGATTTTTAAATCTCTGCTAATACATTGGAAATAAACTCATCTGTGGAAATCCATTTCTACAATGAATATTTTTCTATTTTAACTTTGATACTATCTATACAGCATTTTTTGATTTATTATATTTTTTTATCCAAATTGATGAATAACAATAATTTGCTCTATCTCCCTAATACTACTTTATCATCTAAAATCTATCATCGTTTTTAAATCTTTCATAATACCATGCATGTATTTGTCTTTTCATTGCAACAAGCTATTCAATTCTTTTTACCTGTGACCATGCTAATGCTGCTTGAAGATTACCCAATGGATATTCAAATCCTAAATAATCTGACCAAAAAGTAAATTGACTATCTGTTCTTCCCATATTTCCCATTAATTGTGCTGTATTATAATATTTCTCATTATTTGTTGTAAAAATTCCACCCTCATTTGCTACAGCTATTTTACCTCCCTGAAAACTAAAACATCCAATATCACCAATAGTTCCAACTGGTTTTCCTTTATATAATGCTCCAAGAGCTGGAGCTGCATCCTAAATTACTTTTAAATTAAAATATTTTGCAATATCCATTATCTAATTCATTTTTGCTGGAACACCAAAATTATGAACTAACATAATTGCTTTGGTTTTTATGGTAATAGCTTCTATTATTTTTTGGGGATCAATACATAAAGTTTTGGGATCTATATCAACAAAAACACATTTTGCACCAGTATATGCTATAGTATGAGCTGTTGCAACCCAACTATGATCTGTAACTATTACCTAATCACCTTCCTTTAAACCAATTGCTAAACATGCTAAATGAAGAGCATGAGTACAACACATTGTTGCCATTGCATATTTTGTTTTTAAATATTTTTTTATCTAATTTTCAAGACCAATTATATGATCAGACATTCTATCATACCAACCATTCTTACATGCATCTAATACAAAATCTATATCTTGTTGCACAATAGATGGACCTGCATAATATATTTTTTTGTTCTATTTACTCATAATATTTTACTCCTTTATCAAATTTCATTTTTGCAGAATATTGCCCAATATTTTCTGTTAATGTTATATCAGGTATCCATCGTGACTAATTTTCATTAATATAGATAAGTTTTAATGGAACTCTATCAAACTATTTAAATCCAATTTTTTGAAATAAATTATATGCACGTAAATTATTTGGATCTGTTGATATTAATATATTTTCAAGCAAAAGTTTATTAAAACCAAAATATAATAATGTTTTAATTGACATTCCCATAATTCCAGGTAATAAATTTTTCTATCCTCTTAATACAGCATCAATCTAACACTATTTTTTAAAAAAATTAAATGATGAATATCCAATATATCCTATATAACGATAATTAATATCTTGAATCATAAATAAAAGTCTATCTTTTCTTAATAAAACAAATTTTGTAATCCATTCTTGAGTCATCTATTCTGTAATATTTATCATTCTTGATGCAGAAATAGATGGGTTTTCTTTTTTCCATTTTGTAATAAGTGGTATAATTTCTGGCATAATATATTCAAATCCAAAAATTATTGGATGTAAATATCCTACAATTTTAGTTTTATTATATATTGGTAAACAAATTAATTCATCCATATAATTTTTACATTTATAATGATTAAATATATTAAATATAAATTGTTGATATTCCTATTTATTCATATAGAAAATTTACCTGTCTATTTCATATATTCATTAAATGGTTTTTGTGTTTTATTATTATCATCAAAAACCTATTGATATTGAACTGGAAGTGGTTTATTATATGTTCGACCCTAAATATATTTTTTAATAAAATTAATATCTTCTGCTATTAAACATGTACTCTACCATTCTCCAAATTGTTTAATATTAAGTCCTCGCTGAATAATATCCCTAAGGGACTATTTAAAAATATTACCTAATGATACATGAATATATGGACAAGGCATAACATCACCATATTCAGTTATAGATATCATTCCCTTTACTGCAATACATCCAAGATCTCTTCCATAAGCTGGAGTTAAATGTGTAAATAAATTATATTTTTTCTACAACTATCTAAAATAATTCATATCTTCTTTATTAACTAACTATTTATAATATCCCTACCATGCTCCAACGGGTTTTGCATATGAAACAAACACCCCAATATCTCTGTTATTAAAATACTATACAAAATCAATAAACTATTGAGAATATAATCTTGTATGTGTTACAACTGTTTGAATAAAAATATCTAATCCAGCATTTAATGAAGCGTCAATTGCTTTCATTGTTCTTTTAAATGAACCAGGTGTTCTTCTAAACTTATCATGCTATTGTTCATTAAGACTATCTATACTTAATTGTATTCTGTCAACTCCAATCTATTTTAAATGTTTTGCTTTATTATCATCAAGATACCATCCGTTTGTATCTACATTAATATAAAATTTAGATGGATCTAATGCTTGTATTAATTCATCAAAATCTTTAAATATTAATGGCTATCCCCCTGTAATTACAAATCTTGCTAATCCCATCTAATCTGCCTATTTAGATAATTTTTTTACATCATCAATTGTAAATTTTCTTTTATTTGATTGGCCTTGAAATCTTTTTACAGAACAATGCTAACATTTAAAATTACATATATAATTATATTGAAATTGTATAATTGCTATACTCTACCCATTTTCAAGCTTCTAATTTAATTTAAGCATTTTCTAATAAACATAAGGTTTATCATTCTTTATAATATCTCTTTTTCTTTTTTCTAATTCTTTTCTTTTATTCATATTTTTATATCCCTTAAGGTTGCTTTATCAATTATTGAAAAATTAATATTTGATAATTTTAATTTTTTAATTCTCTATAGCACTTTTTTATATTGCCATCCTACACTTATTATAATCCCATTAACAGAATTTTTTAATAAATACTAACTAGGATATACTAATTTATGAGTTACTGGTGTATATAAATTTTGTTTATCTATAAAATCATCAATTATAAACTATATTTTATCTATATTTCTTATCATCATTAATAACATTAATGTTTGATGTCCAGCACCCCAAATTGTTACTTTATAATTATTTTCTATAAATTTATCTATATCCTAAACTAATTTTTTTTGATTTTCAATAAATGGAATTTTATTTAATAGTGGTCTTTTTTTTACTGTTGCTGATAATGATGCACCCTACCAAATCTACTATATTCTTAAAACATCAAAACCACTAATCTATAATGTTTTTTTTAATGTGTTACTAGTAAAATAATACAAATGATCAATAATAAATTCTGCAAAAATTTGATTTCTAATAATCTAATCAAAATTTGGAACCTATACAATGCCAACGCCATTATCGGGAAGATTATTATATATTTGTTTTAAAACTTTTCTTGGATTAGGAAAATGCTATAAATAATTAAATAAGAAAAATGCATCATAATTATCTGCAATTGGCTAATCTTCTATTTGTATTATTTTTTTATTCTATAAAGAAAACTATTGAATAAATTTTTCCCTTTGATATATTCTAAATTTATCTTGTGTCCAATCAGGTGATTTAATTGCATGATTAAAATATTTAACAGCTTTCATTGGTACCTGAATAATACCACAATCAATACATTCCATAAGAATTAAATCTATTGGAGAATCTTTTTCATTTTTTGATTTTGCAAAATACTGTGCTCTATTTGCGGTTACTTTATATGTATGAAAATGTATTAACTATCCTCCACATATTTTACATTTATTCATTTTACATACTCCATAGGTAATGTATATAATTCTCCATTCTATTTTTTCTATACTATAGTTCTTGGTTTTGTTTTATGATTAGGATCAGTATGAACCTAAACAATAACAGCATAATTAATCTAATTTAATACCTCATCCAAAATAAATGATAAGTGTGTATTATTATTAATTTCTTTATACTTAATATCAAATGCTTGAGCTATTTTATTAATATTACATAATGTTAAACCACTCTACTAATCTGAACCAACATAAACACTATCAAACAATCCATTTTGTGTATTTCGTATTGAGAGATAACCATTATTATTAAATATAAAAATTTTTATGGGTAACTTTAATCTTCTAATGACCTAAAGTTCTTGTATATTCATAGAAAAACTTCCATCACCCTAAATACAAATAACCTAAGTATTACTTGCTATTGCAATTCCAATTGCTGCTGGTAATCCAAATCCCATTGATCCTAATCCTTGTGTATTTATAATTCTTTGGCCATTTTTCATTTTAATAGTTTGAAAAGTTACCTAAGCACAAGTTCCAGAACTTCCCACTACAATTATATCTTTATTATTTAGTTGATTAGATAATTCTTCTATAAATACATATTCATTTACATAATCTTTTTCATAATAATACTATTGTAATACTACTGGATATTTATTTTTTAACTAATTACAATAATTTATCCAATTACTAACATTAATATTAATCTATTGTTTTAATAACTAATCAATAACCTTAGATGCATCTGCTTTAATCTTAATAACATTATTCATTTTAGAAAATTTAGCTAACTAATTTTCATCTATATCAACTATAATTTTTATAGCTTTATGACCAAAATCCCTTTGATTATATGCTGTTTGCCCAGTATCTAATCTACAACCCAAACATAAAATACAATCTGACTATTGTTGAATTATATTTGCATATTTTTGAGCTATTATTCCTGGTCTTCCAAAATATAATGGTTGTTCTTCTGTAACTAAATCAATAACTTTCCATGTTGTTAAAACGGGTATATTTAAATGTTTTATTAAATGTAAAATTTTTTGCTAACAAACATCATATCTAATTCCATTTCCCAAAAATAATATGGGTTTCTTAGCTTTCTATAGATTATAAATAAAACCTAAATCAATTATTTGCTATTTCTACTAAGGAAGAAACCTTATACATTTATTTAAATCTATTTCTGATGATTGAATATCTAATGGAATATCTAACCAAACCGGACCCTTACGATCAGATAATTTCATCATATAAAATGCTTTCTATAATTCATAAACAATCATATTTGGGTTCTCAATTGTAACTGCATACTTAGTTATTGGTTTTACAATATCAACAATATTTAACTATTGAAAACCAAATTGTCGAGGATTTCCATTATGATTTCTTAAATCCTTAGTTTGAACTTGTCCCGATAAAAACAATACAGGCGTAGACTATAACCAAGCTGCAGCACAACCTGTAATTGCATTAGTTCCTCCTGGTCCAGATGTTACAAGACAAACGCCAAAATTTTTAGTATATTGTGAATATGCTTCTGCAGCAATACTAGCACTTTGCTAATGAAGCATTGAAATTGAATTCATTTTATTTACCTTTAATGAATGAACTAAATGAATACAACCTCCACCGGGAAGATAAAATACATCATTAACACCTTTACTTTTAATATATTGTATTATATAATCTGAAACCTTAATATTCATATATATCTTTCCAATATTTAACAATTGTTTTTCTATCTTTATTAACTTCAGATGTATAAAATGAATCATCTTTAAAATGTATTGATGAAATTTCCTATATTATACAACCAGTACTTGTTTTTATCATATGTTTTACCTTCGGAAGAACTGTAACAATATCACCCTTATTAGCATTAATTAATTTTCCATCTAAAAAAATCTATGCTGTGCCATATATAATAAAAAATGTCTATTGTTTTTTATTATGATATTGCTATGGATGACTTTGATTTGGAAGTAAGATTAAATATTTTTTACAATAATCTTCATTTACAATAGTAAACATTGTAAGTCCATACTAAAAGAAATTATCAATTCCATAATGATGAGAAATCTACAATTCAATTTCTTGAGGAATAATAATTCCACTTTTCTATATAATATTTTTTACTGTTTTTACAATATTTAAAATCTTTTCTTTTTTATCTATTTTTTCACTCTATAAAGACATTAATGGACTATCTTTAGCTATATTATTATTTATTTTATATTTTACATATTTAGACATATCATTTGCTAGAATTTGATTCTAACATGAAGGAAAGGCATAATAAACATTATCTCTTCCAATAATCTAACCTTTAATAACATCCCCCTTAAGAAATACTCCTCTTTTAAGTTGTTTTAAATCTTTCAACTATTTTTCAGAAAAATATTCTCTTTTATTTTGCTAACCACAAATTAAAAATGTCTATCTTGCAGACTAAAGCCATAATTTAATATCCTAATACTATGATGAATATTCATTTTTAGGAGTTGTAGAAGTTACTAATGCAACATGCCGCTAAAAAATATTTGCACCCTTTGCTATTGCACATTTTATGCCCTACATATATTTGGGATTCTCATGAGATGAAAATCCAACCTATATGTTATATCTTTTTCTAAATATATCAATTTGATTTAAATTTAAATGCTATAATAATACTGGATATTCACCAATACAATGCATTATAGCAAATTCTTTATTTCTATGTTTAAAAAATGATACAACATTATCAATCTACTATAATGTAGAACCTCCAGTTGAAGCAATTATAGGTATATCATATTTAACAATCTAATTGAGTAATGGCCAATCTGTAAATGAACAACTAGCTATTTTTAAAATATCAAACTTTAGTTTAATAACATTCTATACAGATTTCTAATCAAATGGAGTACATATTGTTAAAAACCCAAGTGATTTAGCTTTTTCTTTAAGAATATTAAACTATTCTAATGTTAATGCTGTCTATTTAAATCTTTTAATATACTTAAGATCATTTCTTTCAAAATAATTTTTATGAATAAATGTATTCAAATCTCTCATTTGAAATTTAAATGCAAAAGTAAACTATGGAAATTGTGTAATAAACTTAGAATATAATTCAATTATTTGTAATCCATGATTTACATCTCCCATATGATTATTTGCCATTTCAAATATAAATAATTTTTTAAAATTCATTATTTCCAATCCTTTGAGTTTATTGCTTTATCATCAATAAATATATCATAAAATGGTTTATTAAATATAATTTTATGGTATAAAATACCCCATGAATCAAATTGTTTATATGTTAACTAAGAATAATCTATTTTAGAAATTACTCCGCGAGAAGTCCAATAAATTATTGTATTACCCTCTAAAAACAATTTATTAGCTTTATTAATATTTTCAATTATTGGTTTAGATTTTGTATAATCTATAATTCCATTAATAATTGGTGTATTACATATTGTTTCATCAATATCAATATAAATTATTTTATTCCCAGTTGTAATTATTTCCATAATGTCCCCAACTAGCAATCTATGAATAATTAGTAATCTATTTTAATTTAAGAAACTTAATAATTCCATTTGGCGATAAATCATATTTATCCTTTGTATATTTTGACATATGCCAATCATAATATCCATCAATAAATACACTAACTTCTAATGGTTGATTATATCCAATAGCATATGCTAATCTAACTAAAACATTATCATAATCTAATTCTTCTGATCTTAAAATCTATTTTGCAATATATCTTGCCATATATGCAGCAGACCTATCAACTTTACTCGGATCTTTTCCGCTATATGCACCACCTCCAACTGGAATGCTTGGTCCATAAGCATCTACAACAATTTTACGGCCAGTAAGACCAGTATCTGCATTAAATCCTCCCTAATTCCAATCTCCAGCGGGATTACACATTATCTAAACATCTAATGCTAATTTAGAATTTTTATTATATTTATTATTATATAACCAAATTTTTATAGTATTCTATAATTCATTATAACAAACATTTTGGAAACTTGCAACAATATTTACTATTTCATTATTTTCATTTATAGTAATTTGTGTTTTTCCATCATAAGGATAATAGCTATATAAATATTTACATAAACTTCTAGCTAAATAATACTATTGTGGTACCATCTATTCGTTCTAATTACAAGCATAACCTATCATAATACCTTGATCTCCTGCTCCGCCAACATCAACACCTCTTGCAATCTAAGGAGATTGATTAACAATATTTACTTGAATTCCAATCTTTTCAAATGGATCAATTGATCTTACCACTTCAGGTATATTAACATATGCATTTGTAGTTAACTATCCAGTTATTGATATAATTCCATGACCACCCATTACCTAAATAGCAGCTCTTGTATTTTTATCCTGTTTTAAACACTCATCTAATATTGCATCTGCAATTCTATCACAAATTTTATCTGGATGTAGTGGAGTTACAAATTCTGCTGTTCTTAACATATATATTTCTCCATAAAATTCTTTATTTTCTAACAAACATATTCTATTTGCTAAGGTGTTATTATTTGAGATATTCCCAAAAAGAAAGTATTCTAAGTTATATATTTTGCTTCAGGAAATCTCTAATGAATTTTATTATAATCCCCCTAGTAATTTTTTTGTACAAAATTTTTATATGCCTAATGATATAAAATGTTACCACCAAAATATAATCTAGTTTCTATTCCATTCTATTCAAGATATTGAATAAACTATGCTCTAGTAAATGGTGCATTCTATTTAATTGTTATGGGGAAACAAAACCAATTAATTTTAGATGATAATTGCTATTGTGGTAAATATAACCAATTTTCATACTATTTCAAAGTATTATATATTTCATTAA
>Ga0116190_1002458_pt1 | contig 14719 bp, 6 predicted proteins | sample AD_JPNTR4_MetaG_FD_89808 | JGI IMG/M metagenome (GOLD analysis project Ga0116190, IMG submission 89808) | Active sludge microbial communities of municipal wastewater-treating anaerobic digesters from Japan - AD_JPNTR4_MetaG | ecosystem: Engineered > Bioreactor > Anaerobic > Digestate | place...
AATATTTTTAGTTGATAATACAATAGTATCGGAACCTTTACAACCAAATGCATCGGTAACTGTTACATTATACGAACGTGTTTGAGTAATAGGAATTGTAGAAATTCGTGACGTTCCTTGGCCCGAAGCAACAGCTCCCGCATTTTCCCACTGATACGAATATGGTGCAGTGGTAAAGAACGAAATATTTCCATCTAACTGCACAGGCGATGTATATGGAACATTATTTGGCTGCACATTGGCAGTTATTTGCACACGTGGATTACTGTGAACTGTAACAGTAAATGAAAGGCTATCGCTACAACTGTTTGCACCTTGTCCTTCGGTAGCAACCAATTTAATATTAGAAACTCCGGCGGTTCCGGCAGTAAATGTTGTTTGATTGCCGAACGTAGGTATTACATTTCCAATCCATGCATATTGCACATTTGCAGGATTACCTGCACTTATTAAACTAGCAGCAATTGGCAACGATACTCCCACACACGCATCTTTATTGGTAATAGGTGTAAGTTTTACGGCGGGTAACACATGTACTGTAACTGTATCTACACGCGGACAACCATTTATATCGGCAATAGCATAGTATAAATCATAATTACCAACATCATTACTTTTGAAAATAGATTTCAATACATTAGTAGAATCTATTATACGATTGCGAGCTCCACCAACCCAATTCATAGTATATGAACCGGGAATATTTGTAGGATTTACATCTAACACTAAATTAGAACCTGCACATACAGAATACTCATCATTTAGTTTTAATGTAGCAAGTGGTTTTACTAATACTATTTGACTTGCACTTGCACTACAGGTATTATCATCGGTTACCGCAACACTCACTTGGAACGGACCAACCACAGAACTTTTGAAAGTAGCAGTTTGCCCCATTGGAGTTAATTTACCGGTAGATTCCGTCCACACATAGGTATATGGAGCTTTTCCATTTCCTGTTACATTTGCAGATAGCGTTAATTCACTATTTACACATACCGATGGATTTGGAGGAACAATAGCAACTTTTGGTAAATCATATACAGTAATTGTAACATTTGTATTTTCCTTACAACCATTTGCATCGGTTACCTGTAAATTAAGTACTTGCACACCGGGAGTTTGCGAATTATTATAAGTATAATTTGGTGTAGTTATCACAAACGGACTACCATCTGTCCACGCATATGTAAATGGAGCATTACCCTGAACTTGCGGAGTAATAACGGTAGAAGAATTTAAACACAATTGTTTCACATTTGAACCCTGTATAGCAAGCTGTGGTAATGTATTAACAACAACAGTATGTTTTGCACTTGCCGGAGCAAACGGATCACTGCTTACGCGAACTATATATTGTTTATTAACTGTAGCAACTATAGGTAATGTTTTATTAGTTCCAATTACTACTGTTGGATTGGTTGCTTCTGCCCATTCATACGTATAGTCGCCCGTACCACCCGATGCTATAGCCTCAAGTGTACCATTTTGACCAACACATATTGCCGCAGGATACTGAATTATAGTAACTGCCACCGGTTGACCAATTACCGTAATCAATACCGAATCTATATCTTTACATCCTTTACTATCGGTTACTTGTAATTCAAACCACGTACTTTCTTTAAGTATTGATGTGGGATTTTGAACAGTATTTGCAGTAGTTAACGAATCTTTAGGTTGCCATAACCATGTATATCCCGGTGTTCCTCCCGATGCATTACCTGCCAAACTAAACGCTGTATTCCAGTCAACATTTTTATCAATTCCTGCATCTGCAACTGGATTTGCCAAACCGGAAATATTTACCTCATCATACCCCTGACAACCATTGGCGTCGGTTACTCGTAATCCTACTTTATACGTTTTTAACTCTTTTTGCGTAAATGTAGGATTCATTGTTGCGGTATTACTCAATTCTGTTGTATCTAACACCCAACGAATTTCAGCTAACGGTTGCACAGCATTTGTAATGGAAGGATTCAATACCGTAGATGTTCCTAAACACAATTCCAAATCATTACCTAACGAAACTGTAGGTTGACGATATACTGTAATATCAGCATTTGTTTGAGAAGAACAACCGGTTAAAGTATTAGTTGCCGTAAGTATTACATTATATGTTTGTGTAGGACTTATAATAGAAGGAGGTGTAAATGTTACCGAAGCACCTGCAGTTGGCGAAATATAAGATTTAGCAGTTCCATCCCAAGTATATTGAACACCCGGAGTTGAATTATTTGCTTGCAAAGTCAACGAACTACCGGCACATACAGTCATAGGTTGTGGCGTAATGATTTGAGCCAAAGGATTTGGATTTACAACTACATTAATAGTTGCAGGATCTGACGTACAACCATTATTTGCTGTAACTCGTAACGTTACATTTTTAGTCCCCGGTGTTGATATATCTAACAAAGGAGAAGCTTGCGAGGATGTAACAGCCCCAGTCCAATTATATGTAAATGTAGGATTAGTTACACCATTTACTGAAGGAACAGCAGTTAATTGTACTCCCAATGTACTTTGACATTGAGGATCTACAGGATTAATAGTAACTGTAGGTTTAGGCTCAATACGTATACGTACTATATCCGACGTATCTGTACATCCTTGCGCATCGGTAAATATATATTGGAAACGGTGCACCCCTATTGCTGTAGGTGTAAATACAGGATTTGGTACAGTAATACTTGACAATCCCGGTAAACTTCCCGAATTTGAAATCCACTCGTGTACACCACCAGCGGTAACACCTTGCGTTACTGTTCCGGTTAATTGTACTGTTTTATCTATACAAGTAGTATCGGGACTCGCAACAGCATTTACTACAGGATTTGGATTGATACGAACTGTTACGTCTCTAAATGCACTACAATTATTAGCATCAGTTACTGTATATCGTAGATTAAATGTTCCGGTATTTGCAGTTGTATTAATTACAGCATTTTGCACATTAGTAGCTGTAGTAAGAATTTGAGTATTTTGTGACCACAAATGTGTATACCCGGGTGTTCCACCACTTACATTTGGCGATATAGTTAACGGAGAATTTTGACATACCGTAGGACTAACATTTGCAATAGAAACTGAAGGACGCGGGTTAACCGTTAGCACATCGCTGTCACTTACAACATCGTTTGGTGTAATACCCAAATCACGCACACTTACCGAAATATTTATGGTAGATTGTGGATTGTTTAACCGTACTACCGAATCATTTTGCATAGTATAATCGGTACCACCGGGTATAGTCCATGTATATTGGAATGGACCAAAACCGCCGGTTCTGTTGGCACGTACAGTTACGGGTTCTCCGGCACACACAGGATTTGCCGAAAATTGTAAATCTACCGCTACCGGCACATATACATCTACTAATGTACACACGGTATCGTCACAGCCTGTAACTTTATCGGTTGCTATTAAACAGAAATTTGTAGGTTGTGTAAGCGGTTTTGTTGTTGGACTTATTGATGTAGGATTAGTCAATAACGAAGCATTTGTCCATGAATAATTATAATTAGCTAACGCTCCCGGAGTTATAGCACCTTGTAAGGTAGCGGTACCATTTACTTGTAATTTACCTGCAGGTACTTGTGTTATAGAAGCTACAACTAACGGATGAACAGTATAATTGGCCTTTTTGGTATAATTACAAGATAAATTAGATATAGTGTATGAAATTTCATGCGTACCTGCACCGGCAGTTACAGGATTGAATATATTACCTGTTACACCCGGCCCGGTATATACACCACCGGCAGGTGTTGCGTTCATTATTACATTACCACCGTCAATACATACACTTCTATTAGGGAATGTTACATCACTCAATGGAATTACCGTAACAGTAAGAGTTGCCTGAGCTATACACGTAGGATTATAATAAATATTTGCATAATATTTTTGTCCATCAACCGGGAATACTTGGTTAATATTTGGAACCAAAGTAGTACGTGCAGCATCTGAATACCATACAATAGTAGCATCTAAATTGGTAGTTACACGATTTTTCATTGCACTTAAATCGAGTATCCCTCTATCGCCGCCTATATCTACATTTTCACAAATTTGTTCGGTAGCATTCATTACATTTGGTTGCGGCGAGACTTGTATGGTAAGCGACCCTACCCCACCACACTCATCATCTAATTGAGCCCAGAATGTTTGCGTTCCGGTTACGGTTACATTTTTAGGATTTGTTATAGGAATGGTTAACGCCTGATTTGCAAACCAATTTTTATCGGCAACTAATGCTCCTCCAACCTCGTAATTATATTGGGTTAAATCAAAACCAACATACTGATTTCCATTTGTAGCACAAATAGGTCCAACAGTAATATTTTTAGCTCCTTTTCCGGGAGGCATTACTTTGAAATATACATTTGCTGAATCTTTACGAGTAACATCAAAATAATTATTTACAATTGCAATAATTGTGTCGTTATCAGTAATTTTATATTGTGTTGCATTGGTTATTACTTCTTTATGGCGAGGTATACTACGTTTTATATTATCAATATAAAATCCAGGATATGTGTTTGCCCAACTCGTATTATTTTTTGAAATAATAATTCTAAATTCACGTACTTGTGTTAAACTTTCGTAACCCGTAAAATCAAAATTAAGCGTTTGCCATGCCGGTGCAGCATTACCACTGATAGTTACTCCAGAAGCTATATTTGCATATGCTCCTGAAGCATCAACCATTACTAAATTTACATTGTAATTTGCCGGCAATTCCCATCCCTGATAAACAGTACCGTCAGGGCTTATATCAAAACTAAACTTAGCACCTGTAGCAAGACTAATAGGATTTGCTGATAAATCAATTCTATAAATTACACCTAAACGAGTTTGTTGCGGATCAAGTCCATACCATTGAATTCCTGTAGGATCTGTGGTTGAATTCTTTTTGATATATAAAACACTAGAAGAAGTATTTACACCCGAAGCATTAGGATTGGCAACAACACTCAATGTACCATACGATGCAGCACCATTACTATACGTACGATTAGTTTCCATATCATCCCAAATCTGAGTACTTGCATTTACCCATTTATACCAACTGTTTACATAGTATCCTGTTAAAAGTCCTTGTTTTCCAACAATAGTATCATTCAAATTAAATAAATTATAAAATTCACTGGTATTAGTACTAGGTGGTGTAGCACACACCGTATCATATATATTGTTTAAATTTGCTGGAGGCACAATTTTGATATACACATCACGATTTTGAATTCCATAACATTCTGTTGTAACAGATGCGGTATATTTATATACACCATCGGCATTTATAGTTACTTGTGGATTTTCAACCGAGGTGTTTGTCATAAAATATGGTGCAGGCAATAAATCCCAACCGGTTCCATTCCATATATATCCTTTCCAACTAAATGCATATCCTCCACCGGCAAGTAAACTTACTAATGTTCCACGCGACACGGTGATAGTTGTATCATTATTGTTTACAATGATAGCTGTTGGCTTATTTTCGTTAAAGTTTGAGAAATATCCGTACGATGCTCCCATAAGTCCATACCCACTACCCCAATTGTATGAACGTGAGTTCATCATAGCCATGTGAAACAAATTTGTAGGATTTTTAATAAAATGCGGACCTACCGGCAAATCACTTTGTGTAAATTCTATACGTGCTACTTTCCAGTCTGTTCCTAAGATAGTTTGCCAGGTAGCACTTTGAATTTTAGGATGCGGAACTCCGTCAATAGTGAAATTAGCTTCACCATTACCTTTCACCATAAGGTTCATCCAAAAGTTTTCATACAGATTTGTTCCATATGTTCTATAAAATCCTGTTTTGTATGAACCGGTACATTGGTCAATAGGAGGCAATAATGCACCTGCCATCTCACACTGATATCCTGACACATGAAACACATAAATTGGCTTATCTCCCTCAACAAACTTATAGTTTGCAGTTGTAGGGCCACCTAAATCTATTGCGACTTGTTGTCCTGCACTCAATGTTGTATGCAATGCTCCATCTACAAAAATTTGAGTATTATTTTGTGTTGCCGTAACAAACACATATTCGGTATATTCTTTTCCTGTTCCTGCTTTGTATCCTTGTCCTTTTACTACCCAATATTTTTTTCCTATCACATTTGTCGGCACTATTTGGTCACCCGCGTAATCCTCGCAATCATTGCTCACGGTAAAATCTTGCGGAAACATGGAGTCGTCACCTATAGTAACAGCAACATCTTTATTAGAAATAATTTTAGTACCTCCCAAGCGAGGCATTTGCAACTCACTTACCGAACGCACCACATAGGTTTGCCCTTTTTTTTCTAAAAGTACAGTTTTAGTAGTACCGGCTGCTATACCCACTGCATTACCGGTAGGAGTTATAGAAACCTGAGTATTATCTTCCGTAGCAGTAACTATAATATATGAATACGCGGGGTCTGCAACTGTATATAAACCATATGGGTCATTATGATTGATAGAGTGATAGTCACTATTGTTATATTTATTTTGCAATGGTGCATAAAATTCAGTTCCTAACGCATTTTGACCTTTGAGCGAGAAGAAGTCACCATTAAGCACTGATGAAATTTCATAATACGCTGTAATCAAAGCATTTGAACGCACATACAATCCTTTATTTTCTATCACATTTCCTTGATTACTACATTGAATTTTGCTCAAATACGGCGTTAAATCAATACTACTTGCCTGCTGTGCCGGTATATTTAACGTAATTGGAGCAAACGTTGGGTCTGCGGGCATAGAAACAACTACAGTTGCCGGAGCATCTTGGGTTGCCAAACGTAAATAAATTGGTCGTCCTCCGGGACCTAATGCATTGGGGTTATGTTGCTGCGATGCATAGGGAGCTGCAAACCAAAACTCAAAATCGACCTGTGAAAAAACAGGAACTAACAAAGCCGACAATAATACTAAATACGTTGTTGCGAGAAATTTACGCATACTGTGAGGGATAGTTTTTGTTGGTTTCATATATATACAGTTTCAAATAAACATTAGAATACATGTGTAAGACTATTTTTTTACCAAAATAGTTGCAATTCCTACAAAATAATTACAATTTACTGAATTAACCAAATAAATTGTATATAAAAAAATTAACAATTAATACCGACCTTTACTCTTCCGAAAAAAACTCAGAAATTTTACGATACTCTGAAAAGACAGTTGCTCTAGAAATAAACCCTACATATTTTCCATTGTCGAGGATTGGAAAGTTATAATGTCCACTTTTTTGAATTACCGCAACCACATCATCCATATCATCGGTAGGAGAAAAATAATATTTAGGCATGTGCATCACGGTGCGAACATCAATTTTGTTGTATTTTTCGGGTGAAAACATTATGTGTCGAATATCATCTAATTTTACTATACCATGCAACATACCATCATCATCAACTACCGGAAAAATATTTCGTTTAGAATATTTTATAACTTCAATTAAATCACCTAATGTAGCATTTACATGCACAGTACTAAAATTAGTTTCAATCAGTTTTTTTATCTGCAACAGTGTCAATACCGATTGGTCTTTGTTGTGAGTAATTAACTGCTTTCGTTTAGCCAATAAATACGTATATACCGAATTATTTTCAAATATACGAACCGTAGCAAACGATACTGCCGAGACTATCATAAGTGGCACAAACAGGCTATATCCACTGGTAATATCGGCAATAAGAAATATTCCGGTAAGCGGAGCATGTAAAACCCCTGCAATAGTTCCACACATTCCAAGTAATACAAATATAGTAACCGGGGCATCTATTTGAAAATGTTCAAACACATACCAAAAAAATAAACCAATATTTGCTCCTATAAACAATGATGGAGCAAATATACCCCCTACTCCCCCTGCTCCAAAAGTAAGCGATGACGCTATAACCTTTATAAATATTACGGCACAAAACAATACACATGTCAATAGAAAACTTTTTTCAAAAATTATAAAGATACTATTGGCAAACAAAAAGGAATAATCGCCCCGAAATGCCATATTTATAAAATCATACCCTTCACCATATAACGAAGGGAAAAAGAATAACAACAAACCTAACAAACCTCCTCCTATATAGAGTTTATGCTTTCGTCGCTCAATATGTTCAAACTTAGATTCTATAGCTATATACATTCGTTTAAAATACACCGATACTAAACCGGTAAAAATTCCCAGTACTATAAACGATGGTATATCGAGCAATTCATAGCCCTTATTAAATAATTCTACCGCATGAAACAACACATCTTGTTCAAGAAAAAAATATGATGTTAAGGTAGCTGCAGATGAGGCCAATAATAATGGCACTATTGAACTCATTGCCAAATTAAGTACAATAACCTCAAGAGCAAATACAAGTGCGGCTACCGGTGCATTAAAAATTGCAGCCATTACCCCTGCAGAACCACACCCTATAAGTAAAATTATATGTTTATATTTCAGTCGCAAAATTCTTCCTACATTGGAACCAATAGCAGCACCGGTTACAATACTTGGCCCCTCTAGCCCAACTGAACCTCCAAATCCTACAGTAAGAGCACTGGTAACAATTGACGAAAATGTTTGATGTGGTTTTAATTTACCTTGCTCCATTGAAATAGCATACAACACACTTGGCACACCATGTTTTACATTATGTTTTATAACATATTTCATAAATAGCACAGCAGCAGCTATACCAACCATAGGTAAGAAAAAATATAAAAAATTACCTTCATGAAATGGAGACCATATATGAACTAAATGACGAATTGCGTGTACCAATAACTTCAATAATACCGCAGCAATTCCAACGATTAACCCTATAATTATGCTCAAAAAATACACAAATTGTTTATCGGTTACATGTTGCATTCGCCACCGAATAAATTTCACTAAAAATGTATATTTTGAAACCTTCATAGGTATGTTTTGATTGAATTTGATTGCTCAAACTATGAAATGCAAAGGTAATACAAAACTGATTTAGAAGTAAGGTAAATACATCTATTTTTCAAATTCTCCACAGATTTCATATACATGTTCCGCTTTAGCGAATTATCAAAAACACAATCAATATTTTCATAATTACAAAATCTGTGATAATCTATGATATCTGTGGTAAACTTTTTTTTCTTTGAACATAATAGTTATTAAAACCTGTTACTAATTTTTCACCACAGACCAATTTCGCCGTGGCGAATTACACAGATGTGCACAGATTTTACAAAAAATATTTTCGCATGTATTCCCCCCCTTACATGCCTTATAAAATCGTGATCAAAACTTTTAGAAAAATTTAAAAAAAAAACTATAAAAAAACAAGTGGTAATTCTAATAATATATATTTTTACATAAAATTTATCAGTTCTTTTATTGATTACAAAAAATATATTCCTATGTTTTACATTATGATACTTATTTTTGTTCTAGGCTATACAGCTATAGCGTTGGAACATACAATTAAAATTGACAAAGCTGCAAGTGCATTATTTATTGGCGTAATGTTGTGGACTCTCTTTATGCTCGACAGCGTAAACATTTTAAATTTAGGATTTAGTCCGGGATGGATAGAAACTGAGGGTAAATTAGATATTACACATTTTATAGTTGAAGAACTTGAACATCATTTAATTGAAATTGCAGAGATTTTATTTTTCTTACTTGGAGCAATGACCATAGTTGAAGTAGTAGACCAACACGAAGGATTTAAAATTATAACTGACCGAATCAATGCTAAAAAGAAATCAAGTTTACTGTGGATTTTAGGAATTATAACATTTTTCATGTCGGCAGCATTAGACAATCTAACAACTACAATAGTAATGATTGCCCTGTTACGCAAACTCATTGAAGACAAAAAAACTCGATGGATTTTTGCAAGTATTATAGTAATAGCTGCAAATGCAGGTGGTGCATGGTCGCCAATAGGTGATGTTACAACTATTATGCTGTGGATTGGAGGTCAAATTACCGCAATGGCAATTATAAAAGGTGTACTTCTTCCTAGTATTATGAATTTAGTTGTACCTTTAGGTATTTTAAGTTTCATATTACAAGGAAACGTTGAAAAACCTGCAAAAAATGATGACGAGAAAGAATTCACATCGGCACGTCATAGAAAAATAATCTTTTGTATTGGAATAGGTGCTTTGTTGTTTGTTCCAATTTTTAAAACATATACACATTTACCTCCATACATGGGCATGTTGCTTGGACTAAGTATTCTTTGGATGACAACTGAAATAATGCTTGCAAAAAAAGCACCTGAATTCAAAAAGAAACTTACTGTATACAATGTTCTTAAACGAATAGATACTCCTACAATTTTCTTTTTTATGGGTATTCTTTCGGCAGTAGCAGCGTTACAATCGGCAGGACATTTAGCTCAATTAGGTGGTTGGCTTGATGAAATAACCAACAAAAATGTATATGTAATAAATATTGTCATTGGTATTTTATCTTCAATTATTGACAATGTTCCTCTTGTTGCAGGTTCTATGGGTATGTATCCTATACAGTCGGCTGGGGCGTTTGCTGTAGATGGCACATTTTGGGAATTTTTAGCATATTGTGCCGGTACCGGAGGCAGTATTCTTATCATTGGTTCAGCTGCAGGAGTTGCTGCTATGGGTTTAGAAAAAATAGACTTTATGTGGTATCTCAAAAAAATTAGTCTTTTAGCTCTAATTGGATATTTAGCAGGCTGCGGAACCTATATTCTATTAAATTAAATTAATTTATATTACTTGCACCGTGTTATTTCTGCTTCATCTTCACACATTGCAAGTAATTTTTGATTCGTTAATTGTAATATTGGGTGTATATAATCAGACGCTATTTCGCATAATGGCACAAGTGTAAATTTTCGCTTATGCAATAATTTATGAGGAATATTTAATTCTGAAGTCTGTATTATATCATCATTAAAATACAATATATCAATATCAATTATTCGAGCTTCATACCCATATGTTTGATTCCGTGTTCTTCCCAACACATATTCTATTAATAAACACTTGTGTAATACCTCATCAGCCGATAATAAAGTTGTAATATGCAATGCTTGATTGTAAAACACATTGGTATGCTCAAACCCCCATGGCGGACTTGTATATATGTGTGATTTATTGACACATACTCCTATTTTATTTTCAATTTGTTTACATGCTTGTTCAAATAGTTTTATCTCATTTCCCATATTTGCACCAAGCAATAACCATACATGATTCATATCATCGCATTTTACACTGATTGAAATTTAAAAAAAACACTGAACTAATATAATTTTAAAAACAAACAATTACATTTGTATATATTCTTTGCACAAAAGTAAAAATTTTGTAGTCTATGAAACGATTTTTTAAATATTTATTTGTAACCGCATCAGGAGCTTTTTTAGGCTTAGCGTTGTTTATACTTATTGGAGTTGCTATAATAACAAGTATAATAGCAGCAAGTTCATCATCTACAATTGATATAAAAGAAAAAAGTGTTTTACTCATTCGCCTAAACCAACCTATTGAAGAATTATCAGAATCTAATCCATTGGGAAGTATATCACCTATGAATAGCGATGGTGGAACAATAGGGCTTCATGATATTTTATTTGCAATCAAACAAGCACAAAACGATTCAAACATTAAAGGAATTGTTCTTTATATGGATATGATCCAAGCAGGCTACAGCACTATATTAGAAATTCGAAAAGCATTAGAATCATTCAAGAATACGGGCAAGTTTATTTATGCATATAGCGATGTTTATACTCAAAAATCATATTTACTTGCATCGGTAGCTACCAAAGTATATATTAATCCGCAAGGAATGTTCGAGCTTACCGGTATATCCTCACAATTTGTTTCATTCAAAGATTTACTACAAAAAATTGGAATTCAACCGGTTGTATTCAAAGCAGGTAAATACAAAAGTTATGTAGAAGTATTTACGCAAAATACTATGAGTAAAGAAAATAGAGAACAAATACAATCACTTGTTTCAAACATATGGAATACATATACTTCTCAAATTTCACAAACACGCACACATATTTCTAAACCTCTTTCAACAATAGCAGATTCTATACTTGTATGGAATGCTGAAAGTTCATATACATTAGGGCTTACCGACTCATTGGTATATTACAATGATTTTATAGAAATTGTAAAACAATCTATTGCATTACCAAGTAAAGATGATATTTCATTTATTGCATTAGAATCATATATATCTCACTGCAATGAAATACAAAAACAAAAAAAATCTGAAAGTAAAGCAACTATAGCACTTATCGTAGGTTCGGGCACTATTCAACCGGGAAAAGGTGATTATAGCAATATTTACAGTGAATCGTTTTGCAAACTTATACGTGATGCAAGAAAAGACAGTACGGTAAAAGCTATTGTACTTAGAATAAATTCCGGAGGCGGTTCTGCATTAGCATCTGAATCAATATGGCATGAGGTTTCGCTGGCAGCACAAACAAAACCAACCATAGTTTCAATGGGTGACGTTGCTGCTTCGGGAGGATATTATATAGCCTGTCCGGCACATGTAATAGTTGCCGAACCTACCACAATTACAGGTTCTATAGGTGTATTTGGTATGTTATTTAATACTCAAGAACTTTTCAAAAAAATTGGCGTTTCAATAGATACCGTAAAATCAAATTCTTATGCAGATTTAGGATCACCTGCTCGTCCTATGAGTAATTATGAAACAGCTGTAATTTCTAAAAACATAGAACAAACGTATACCACATTTAAACAACGCGTTGCCAAAGGAAGAAAACTTTCACTTTCTCAAGTTGAAGAAATTGCTCAAGGACGAGTATGGTGTGGTAAAGATGCTTTACGTATAGGATTAGTAGACACCTTAGGTGGCGTACAAACTGCAATTGCAATTGCTAATACCAAAGCTAAACTCAATGGCACCTATACTCTTAAACTATATCCCGAAGAAAAATCAACATTAGAAATACTTATTGATAAAATGACAGGAAATCAATCATTATTACAAGAAATTGAAACTTTGTTGGGAAAAGAAATTGGCACAATTGCTAAAACTATAGAATATATTCCGCAACAAAAGGGTGTATATATGCAATTACCATATATTCTAAAATTTGATTAATATATTCAAAAAAACATGATACATACATTCCAAAAGATACTGTGTATTTTTTCTCCACTGTATTGGTGTATAACGTATCTGCGAAATAAAGCATACGACAAAGGATATATAGCATCAATTGAATGTAAAATTCCAACTATTTGCGTAGGAAATATCACCGTAGGCGGCACCGGCAAAACTCCTCATGTAGAATATATTTGTAATCTATTGCAAAATTCTATGCATATAGCCATATTGAGCAGGGGATACAAAAGAAAAACAAAAGGATATATTCTTGCATCAAACAATACCTATGTTGACGAAATTGGCGATGAACCTTACTTTTTATATAAAAAATTAGAAAGAACTACCGTTGCCGTTTGCGAAAATAGAGTTGTGGGGGTTACTCAATTATTATATGACAAACCAACAATACAAGCAATTATATTAGACGATGCTTTTCAACATAGAGCTTTACGTGCCGGACTCAATATAGTACTAATAGACTACAACAGACCTATTTGGAAAGATTGTGTGTTCCCGGGTGGAATGCTGCGCGAAGGAAGATATGCTCTCAACAGAGCTCATTGCATAATTGTAACAAAATGCCCTGCAACTATTTCTTTAGAAGAACAAAATATGTGGAAAACTAAATTACGATGCACACATCAAGATGTATTTTTCACAAAAATTGTTTACAGAACAATATATGAAGCCGAAACAAAAGAACATAAAGAAATTCCTACCATTCTTTCGAGTAAACATATATTATTAATAACTGGGATAGCACAACCCAAACCAATGTATGATTTTATATCGGAATATTGCAAAAATATTACCCACTTAAATTTTGCTGACCATCATATATATACTAAAGAGGACTATGACGTAATACTGCAAAACTATAAAACGTATCGCACCACAATAGTTACAACAGAAAAAGATGCTCCAAAAATTCTTGAAATTACACGTAAGCAATTACCTGTTTTTGTACTTTCAATTGATATTGAATTTTTGAATAATACCGAGCCCGAATTTCAGAATAAAATAGTAGATTTTGTTTCACAATGAATTCTTTAGCTCATACTTTTTTGTCGGGTATAGACAAACAAGTAATAATTGGAAATTTTATAGGTGATTTTGTAAAAGGGCAATCATATTCACAATTTCCCGTAGGTATTCAAAAAGGCATTTTACTACACAGAAGTATTGATAGTTTTGCCGATAATTCTCCTATTGTAAAAAAAAGCAAAGAATTTTTTAAACCTTTATATGGACGTTATGCCGGAATAATAGTAGATATAGTTTATGATCATTTTCTATCAACACATTGGCACCTATATTCTGCCATGCGTCGAGAATATTTTATACAATATGTATATTCATGTTTATGCCAATATTCCTGCATTTTACCTAAACGAGCACAACAATTAATACCATCAATAGCATACAACAATTGGATGAGATATTATGCATCATATTATGGATTGGTACTAGGCTGTTTTTTTAAAACAAGTTAAAAATAGATTTTTTACTTTTAACTTTTAAAAAGAAACAGATTATGAAAAAAATTACATTTACAGAAACACAGATTTTAAACATTCT
>Ga0116190_1002459_pt1 | contig 14717 bp, 17 predicted proteins | sample AD_JPNTR4_MetaG_FD_89808 | JGI IMG/M metagenome (GOLD analysis project Ga0116190, IMG submission 89808) | Active sludge microbial communities of municipal wastewater-treating anaerobic digesters from Japan - AD_JPNTR4_MetaG | ecosystem: Engineered > Bioreactor > Anaerobic > Digestate | place...
ATGAAGTAGAAAAGCAACGTGCTGAAGAATTTTGTAAGCATCACTGTGGTCAGATTCATTACAAGGTGTGGCTTACAGGCGTTGGAGTAAGAATCAATATCTGCTGTGAAGGGTGCAAATTAGGATCTCTTCGTGGCTAATCCCCGTGTCTTCAGACATGGGATACAGCCACAAATTATTTACCTTATCAAGTCCAATAATGAAGCGGCTGACTGAAGAATACTCTGATGAATTTGATCGGTATTTATGCGAAGAGGATGTGAAAGATCTTGAAATCTGGGGCGAGTTGGATAAAAACCGGGGATAATCCTATAATTTATACTTACAGCGGGGATTATCTGTTCGATGAAGAGGTCGGGAAGGATCTTGGAGTACAGATTCTGGCTGATGTTGATGCTGGAAAACAGGTCGTTATTGACCTGATTGCCGGAACTCATGCTATTCATCACCACTTCTACTATGGATTGTTGAATTACTGTATTGAACAGGGTAGAGAAGAGTTATTCACGCCCGGTTCTCCTCTGGCAGTGAGTGCCCCTATCTTTACCATAGATACATGGAGTAAAGTGCTGGAGATGTATCGTAAAAAAGGGTATCTTCCTGACCCCTTGGGGTTAAATGAGATGCCTCCTGAAGAATATATGAAAAAACTGAATGAGGTTTGATTACAATGAAATGCTTCCACCATAATGATCCTGATGGCTATTGTGCGGCTTTTTGGGTTTTAATGTGCTTAAAACACCGAGGAGAAGAGTTAACTGCAGAGAATTTCGTCGAGATGAACTATGATCGGCAGTTCCCGATGGATACCATCAAAAAGGATGAAGAGATCTGGATTGTTGACTTCTCGATCAGCCGGGATGAGATGCTGAAACTGCTCAGCATAACAAGGAATGTAACGTGGATCGACCACCATATTACAGCCATTGAGAAGATGGTCGGGGTTGATGAACCGATTGCCGGAATTAGGCTTGACGGAGTATCAGGGTGTATGCTCACATGGGCCTACACTCATGGGTATGTTGATGGCGGGCAGTTGGGGTATCTCACTGATGAGATCGACCCCGAAGATGGAGATCGATTATTCCAGATTGACCCATCAGTAATCAACCGGGCCCCGATGTTTACTCAGCTGATCAACGATTGGGATATCTGGGCACGGAAGATGGATCCTCAGACCGTGAATTTCATGACATGTCTGCAGAGTGCAGAAAATATCAAACCGACTGCAGCGTTTTGGAACCATCTCTGGTGGGATGATAAACATAACCGGGGCCAGATCCTTGAGGATATGGTCAGCAATGGGGAGTATATGTTAAAATACCGGGATGGATATGCAAAAACTGTGTTGGACAGCATCGGATTTGCCGGGAAATTTGAAGGCTACAACTGCTTCTTTGTAAACCTACCTAAATGCAACAGCGAATTCTTCAAGAGTGTGGAGGGTAAAGGATATGATATCTTCATCCCATTCTACTATACTGGGTCAAACTGGCTCGTTTCTTTGTACTCACAGTCTGTGGATGTGAGTAAGATCGCGGTAAAGCATGGAGGCGGAGGCCATCGCGGAGCAGCGGGGTTCACCGTGTATGCTGATACTGTACCTTTCAAAAAGATTGCATAACAATCTTTATACTATTTTATGACAAATATACTATCAGGTTGTGATAGTATGTTGATCGTCCCCTGCCCTTATAAACCCTATCTCTGTAAGTATTTGGGAAAATACGATAGAATTGTGATGGCTACTACTGCCTCAAAGGCCAAATGTAAATTGGACATTCAAGGCTGAAAGTGCTGGTTTGTTCTATTAAATCATTACTGTAGGGCTGTACAGTATGGGTGAAAATCCCTAGATGCCCGTCACTTCAGTGATGGGAGTAGTCACAAGAAGACATCACCGATTATGATTGCTGGTAAGGCAACCACTTTTTTATACATGGTAAATAACTTGTAAAGTATATGTGTAAATTATTCGAAGAACTCCTCTGGTTGTATATTAAGTTTAAGTTCTGGTTAGGTGCCTATTAGTCACATTTTACCAACCAAAAATGTGTCAACTATACACATAACTACAACTTAAATGTAAATATATTAGTTTTAATTCTATTTATATCCGCGCTCTAATTTGAAGCTCGGTTAACTTTTCAACAATGTTAACTATGGCAAAATAACAGCCGGGGTATCTAAAGCGTAGCTGCCGTGAAGCAAAAGAGGCACCTAACCTGCTTGATAAAAACAAAGGAAGAGAAAGTTTCCCTTCCATGTTGTTTTTACCGGTTTGGGCACAGTCGTATTGATCTTACATGTATATAAATGTAACGCGTTAAGCCAAGTGGATCGCATTGATCTTAATGACTTCTTCGGCTTCATACCCATAGGAGTTGAGCAACTTACGTTTTAATGTTAGCAATGCTTTATTTAAGTTTTCCATTGCTATTGAACTATCTACTTCCCAATAACCAGATTCGCGCTTATGGCTACAATATTTAGGCATCCAGATGTAAAGCGAGGGGTTGAAGGGAAAACGAATCGAGTATTTACGCTGGTCCAATTCCACTTTTAAATTATATGCTTTAGCCGTTTCTGATGCAATGGTTGCCTTAATAATCATGTAGCCGGATTTATTTGTGACTGGTCTGGGTAATTTGAATGTAGAGGGCTTCACTCCATCCCTCAACCACTTTCGCATGTCAGTTGTTAATATTGCATCAACTATAGGGTTTCGTTTCACTCATTAATATGGTGGTGTCTTGTATATAATTGTGCTGTATATGGATAACATTTATATAGAACAACTTCATAATCTATGTATGCTTTTGTCAACCCCACTCGTTTCATGTTGTATATCTACGTGGAATAGGGTGGATGATCTACGTAAATGTGTTGAGAGTATACAATCTCAATCATATCCAAATATAGAGATTGTGATTGTAGATAATTGTTCAACTGACGGCACTTTTGAGTATTGTATGGGGTTGGGGTGCACATATCATCGAATGAAAGATAGTAAATCTACTGCTATGGAGACTCTTAACTTGGCATTTAGCATGGCCAGTGGTGAGTATATATTGGTATTAGATGATGATGCAAAGTTAGTAAATAATAATTCACTAATGCTTGCTGTAAACTATATGGAGGATAATCCTCAAACTTTCTCCATAGCATATAATATTCCAGGGAATACTGAATATGGGCAATTAAATGATAGAAACTGTGTCCCTGAATTTTGTGGTGCTGTAGCATTAATGAGACGATCCATTGGTGAGATGCTTAATTGGTATGATGAAACTTTGTATATTTATGGTAATGAGTTAGATTTATGTATAAGGGCGTATATACGTGGATATACAACTGTGTATTTGCATGACTGTATTGCAAGTCATGTTAAATCTATGAATTCTCGCTCTAATTATATTAGACATAAATATACTTTGAAAAATTCATTAAATGCGGTAATAAAGTATTTTGGATGGAAGAATCGTATTAAAATGACATTTATATATGGCGTTGGTCATGTATATTATATTTTACATACTGATTGTAAATTAAAGTTATTCAGGTGGTGGATATTATGGTATATAAAGTCATTATTTCAAATGATTTGTATAAATAATGTGCAGGCACCTCAATGGATTCAAGATTATTATTATGAACGACTTTTACATATGGTAGGATTAAGATGAAGTCAATTTTATTAGTTACTGAAGATATCGATGGAAATACTATAAATAGTGGTGTTGGGACATATGTTCGTGAGATAGCATATTTATTAAATGATGAAGGATTTGATGTTTCAATATTGGTTGAGCGGGATATTACTCGCAAGTATATAGATGAATACTATACAAGACGTGGAATAAAGGTATATTTTGTTGGTGATCTTTATATTGATTCTAAAAAAGAATTTGATTCTGCACATTGGATATTGCGCCGCTCTCATTTAGTGTACAATGCAATTGTAAACATTGGTAAACACTTTGATATTATCGAATTTCCGGATTTTACTGGTAGTGCATTTATACCAATTCGAATGAAAAAGTATTGTGGATCTTTTAAAACCACTACATTGTTAGTTAAGATGCATGGATATCTTTTATGGCATTGTGATGGTATGGGGGACATGCCAAATAAAGATGCAGTATTACGGGATTACATAGATAGATATTGCATAGAACAAGCAGATGAAGTAATTTCACCATCACAACATCTTATTGATTATACATCAGAATTGTATGGTATTACTCGTGATATTACTCTTGTTAGGAATCCTATTAATGATAATTTTATTAATTATGAATTCTCAAATCAATCATCGATAGTATTTTTTGGGAGGTTAGAAGAGCGTAAGGGTGTCCTTGAATTTATAAATGCTGTCAAAGTATGTAATATACAGTTACCTATTATATTTGTAGGTATGTCGGCATCCATTTCAAGGAGAAAGATAAAACATTTACTTCAAGGATTTAATGTATCATTTTATACGGGACCAACACGGGATGCAACCCTTAAATATGTGGCAGATCATGCTAAATTTGTAGTAATACCATCAAGACTTGATAATTATCCAACTACAGTAATTGAGTGTATTAATTCAGGGATTCCGTTTATAACAGTTAACACAGGTGGGATTCCAGAAATGTTGGGTGAACTTAAGGATGTTATATCTTGTAATTTATGTGATTTGCCGAAACTATTAGATAAGGCATGTAATATGCAATCTGATGAATGGTTAGATTATACACAATATCTTAAGGATAATCTTGGAGTAATCGCCAATCATTCTGATATAACTAAATATTACATGTTTTTACAACATACGATATCCAACTTTACTCAATACAATGAATGGATTACTCTGCTAATGCCATATAAGGATGGATCTGAATTTATAAAGGAAACCCTTGATAGTATAGCATTACAAACATATGATAAGTTTAAGTTACTTATTGTTGATGATAGTAATCAAGAAGAAAGTAATTATTTGATGGAGTTAATATCGCAGTATTCATTTGAGGTTGAAATTGTAAAGGGGAATCACATTAGTGTTGGGGATGCTTTGAACCAAGGTGTAAATTTAATATCAACCGATTATTTTATACAAGTTGATGCAGATAACATAATTAGACCTAATTTAATCCAAGTATATATTAATGCAGTATACAATAATCCACATGTAGACGTATTAACATCATATAATGATGCATTTGGTGATTGGGATCAAATATATTATCCAATTGGTCCAATTAAGGAAGTTTTACCTATTAAAAATGAATATGGTGATGCTTGTGCGATTTATAAAACATCTACTATTAAACAAATAGGATTTCCGAGTGTTCGCGGCGTTATAGTGGATTGGGCAATGTGGAACAAGATGATAAATGCTGAATGCTTTATGGATATTGTACCATTAGTATTAGTTGATTATAGAGCAAGAAACGCGGGACATTCATCCCAGATCCAACACACTGCTATGTATACGCATAATATACAGTATGTCAAAGATGTAAATTTTATAAAGATGTATGGTATGATTGTTAATACTACCGGCGATAATAGTGCGAAAGACTTTATCGACTTTGTAAAAAGCCATCCAATTCTTTTTAAATTGGCAACGTTTGTAGGGTATCGTATTATAAAGAGGATATTATGAGTGACTACGATTCTGAAATTAATTTTTACAAAAGTGAAGTTTGTAATAGTGAATGGTTGAAATCAAGAATTGAGAATGATGGATATAGTGACTATCCAAAATGGCTGTTAAATCATACTGGATCCAGAGTTCTTGAAATTGGTTGTGGGTCATGTTCTTCGCTATACTATGGCATGATGCATGTGCTAATCAATATCAAGAAATCCTTAATAATAAATTATACCATCCTATTATTAATGGCTATGGTGAAGATATTGCAGAAATGTTTTATGCAAAATTCACTTGATCAAACAGTAGATCCATATAAAGTTGTAAACGGGTGTTTAAGTGTGTTGCGACAGGGTGGAATATTATCTATTTCGGGATTTACAAATGAAGGATTAATGCAGAAATATGATGGATTGCATAAACATAATTTTGATGTTGTTGATGGGATATTATATTATTCATATAAAGATAATGAAGAACCACAAAATTTTATCCAAGATTTAAATAAAGGACTTATGTTATAAATTGGTCAAATGGTGAAGTGAAATGTGGAAGAAATTGGTTTGATATAAGATATAAGGTATTACAATGAGACCATTTGAATTATCATCTAATGAACAATTTACATACCTTCATAAGATTGAAATAGATATTACGGAAAAGTGTAATTTATCATGTAAGTCATGTGTTCGTGGGTGTGATAATTTTAAAAGCGATGTAATGATTAGTCTTGACAAAATTCAAAGATTTGTAGATGAATCAATTGAATTAAATTATCAATGGGAACGTATTGGTATAATGGGTGGAGAACCCACTCTTCATCCACAATTATCTGAAATTATTAACATTCTTTATGATTATCATCAATTTAATCCATCCTGCCATTTCTGGACAAGAAGTAACTGTATTATTCCTTTTGATTTTCCATCGTGGATAGAATATCAAAAAAACATTGATCATTCTTACCATCATGCATTTTATGTAAGTCCCCAAGATGTAAACTATCCTATGGATAAACGAACATGCCACGTTCTTTATGATTGTGGATTGATGTATAGTTATCATGGATATTTACCTTGTTGTAATAGTAATGTGCATATTAGAGCATTCAATTTAATTGATGGTATTCAATCATTAAAAAATGTTAATATAGAGTCTATGATGCGATTATGTGAGATTTACTGCAAGCATTGTGGTTGGTATATGATGGATGACTTTGAATCTGGTCATTTAATGGAATATCCTGATACATATATGTCTGAAACATGGAGAAAGGCAATGGACAGATATAAATTAGTAACATAACTTATATATAATGGGTGGACAACTTTTTACACAATGTGTTTAGATACTAATGTTGATCCAATTTGTGGAAATTGTCTATACTGTGCACCGTTCAATGCAGATGGATGGTGCGAGATCCATAATGTGATCGTGAGTGATGAATTTACCTGTAATTATTTTGTATGCCTAGAAATCTGACGGGGTATCTTAATTGGACGATATAAACATTGCACGATTAGAAACCTACCGGGAGGCAATGGCAATTTATAAAATCAAGCAACTTGCTGATGCAGAACAATTTTTAATGCGCTCAGATATCAGCCCTCGTGAAAAGATTGAAACTTTGTATATAATATGTGAATCATATAGTGAGATGCTTGATTATATGTATGATCGAGTGGACAAAATCAAGGCCGATTATAGCATTTAAACTCATCATTACTTTTATATAAGTGCAAGCACAATTACTATCCATGATAATTGAGCAATACAGATATATGGCTGATAAAGCATATCTTGCATTTAGAGAAACCCTTCACGACATTATCTACAAGGCATCGGCCGATATTGAGGTGAATGAGATTGACATGGAACTATTTAAGATGCATCTAATTGACCTGCAGGAAAACTTGGATGACATCATCAATGGTGGGACGTGTTAATCCATATGGTTAAAGGAATTGAAGTTACCACACTTGCTGAAGCCTATAAGCAAGCCATCCAATATATTGTGTGGAATCATCGAGAGTTTGAAACTGAAGATGAAGAATTAGTTTGGCGTTCAAAAGACACCCTTGTTTTACATGTCATCGATCCATCAAGGAATATTGGTAAGTTGGCTGATTACTACCCCATGGGTCTTGGTGCATTGGATACCTATGTTGATGAAATCCTAGGACGTGATGACCGGGAAGTTAAAAATACGGCAGATGATTTCGTATATACGTACTTTGATCGGTTATGTAAGTATGAAGTGCTTCGTAATGAAAAAGTTGTAGCAACTGATGGTGTTGAACGTCATCTCACTAGATACTATGAGATAGATCAAATCAATGAGATAGTAAAGAGGCTTAATGCTTCAAGATCTACTCGTCGTGCCTGTGCTATAACGTGGAAACCATATGATGAGAACTATACAAATTTGAGATCGCCACCATGCCTCCAATGGCTCAAATGTGAGATAGTAGATGATAAATTAAACATGTTCACCTTATGGCGTAGTCGTGATGTATTACTTGGTATGGGTGCAAATATTTATGCTATACACTTCTTACACACTGCGATAGCAGCCCGTTGTCAGTGTGCTGTAGGATTCTATGAAGACATCAATGTTGATGCTCATATATACTACAAGCGTGATGGGAATTACTTGAAACGGTGGTTACAATAATGGACTTAACAACAGTTTTGACATGCGATCTAGTTGAAGCATTAGCAACTCGTGAAGGTGTTGAGCACCACTGGGTCGATGTAGAGAATTTCAAGGAAATATATGTAGAAGGTCCATCAAGGATATTAGTTGTGGTGGATTAAATGCTCGGTGTCTATCGTGTTAACTACACTGTGATTGCTGATGATCATACATTTTCTGATTACTTTTTTTGCAAGGATAAAGATGAGATCAAAGAGTCAATCCAAGCCTTATGCAAGGACTACAATGTAGTGGATACATACCTCGGTGATGGCTGTATTAGTTGTACTAGCAATAAGTATGATCTTGCTATCACAGTTGAATCCACTGTTATCTTCACTGATGAACAATTAGCAAGTTTGATTACATCTTAATATACTTAACCACTACATTTTTATACAAGAGCCATAAAGTATATAACTCTATGGTGAAACGTAAATGTCCTCGCTGTCATCAGTATATGTTCCCAGATTATAAGTTAGGTATATCCTATTGCTTGCACTGCGGGTATGGTAAACCTACCAAGGATGACATTGTATGGTTGGAATTGTCCAATAAGTAAATATACTTACCTAACGTATAATACTGTATGACTAGCAAGAAGTCCCTCGGCACACCTATTTGTACACTATCTCAATTTCAATCATTCATTAGTAGTCTGGGCTTACTATCATCTGCCAAGTTGCACTTTGGTAATAACGAACTATTGATCCATTCTACAGAGGCTAGTAACTGTGCTTTCGTCATAATGCACTATAGAACCCCTATTGAAACTCCAATTAGCATAGCAATCGATCTGAACAATATTAAAGGTATCAAAGCCGATGAGATCCAAATATATACATCAAATAATCAGTTAATCTTCAATGATGATGGATTAATGTACAAATGTGCTGCGCTCTCTGACCCCAATGTTGATAAGCGCGATAGAGAAGGTCCAGCCGTTAAATGGGATCATGTAAACCTTGCGCTTACCAATGCTCATGTGAAGAAGGTGCTCACGATGATCAATGCGAAGAACAAATACAATTTTGACTTCAGCGATAATGTCCTAACTATCAATGATGCAACTGATAATGCCATGGAGTATATAATCGAAGTTGAAGGCTCTGGCACTTTCCACACGCAGGTCCATGGTATGTATCTAGTAGACGTTTTCATGGCACCTAAATACTTTACAGGATGCGTGATCACCCTTGGTAATAATACACCCTTTAAAGTGTCGTATGCGTGTGAGTGGTTGACTCTTGATTATTTTGTCGCACCAATGATCGAGCAGGATTAATGCGTAAGGCTTTCATACTGTCCACTACTTTTATATATAAGTAACACATATACAACTGTACCCCAAGGATAGAAGCATACGGGAGGATCTTCTTTCTCCCTGTGTTTTTATCAAGCATGTAAGGTGTTGTCCACTATTTTGTCTCGCGTCTCGTTACACTTATATATAATTAAATTGCACTTGTATACATGGATGATCCCATAGTAGAGTCGATTTTAAAGGAGCGATATTACCAACCCGGTGAATCATCATGGGAAGATATTGCCAAGCGAGTTGCCAAATACGTAAGCGATGATATAGGTGAATTTAATGATTTTTATGAAGTAATTAACGAGAAGAAATTTATTCCAAATACTCCCGCTCTGATGAACGCAGGAACAGAAAATCCCATGTTATTCGCCTGCTATTGTCTCGGTGCCGATGATTCTATAGAATCGATTTTCGAGACCATGAAAGTCTCCGCTAAAATTATGAAACTTGGTGGCGGTATTGGTATTGATTGGTCACATCTCCGTCCAGAAGGTGCATTAGTCCATTCTACTCACGGGACATCGAGTGGCGTTATCGCATTTATGCGAAATTTCAATGAAGTCATAGAAACCGTTAAATCCGGTGGACGTCGTCGTGGAGCAGGTATTTCCATTTTGGATGTTGAACATGGTGATGTTGATAAATTCATTACATGTAAAAATATCGAAGGTACATTTGCTAATTTTAACATCAGTGTAAAAATCACCGATCACTTCATGCAAAATTTAGATGACCCGGTGTATAAAAACCGATTACATAATATAGCAACTGCAATGTGGACTCGTTCAGAACCAGGCATATTATTCATTGATACAGCAAAGAATGCATTAACTGTTCCATTAGAATCGGACGAAGATTTAGGCGTGAACCCTTGTGGGGAGCAAACTCTGGTCTACAATCGCAAAAAGGTGGCAGGAGAATGTTGCAATCTTGGTTCAATGAACATGGTTGCATTTTATGATCAATTAAATAGCATCAATTACAAGGAATTGGAACGTGTAACTCGCATTGCTGTTCGATATCTTGATAACTCAATTGATAAGAGCATATACCCAACTCCTGAAATTGAAGACATGGCGAAAGCAACCAGACGTATCGGTCTTGGTGAAATGGGGTGGGCTGATCTATTTATCAAACTTGGTATTCGATATGGAAGTCAGGAATCACTTGATCTAATTGATAAGGTTAAATCATTTATTAAACGAATTGCCGAAGATGAATCTGAATACATAGCACGAAAGAAGGGTTCATTCCCAAAGCATAATGTATCTAAATTTAATACTCCGCGAAGAAATGCTGCAATCAGTACAGAAGCTCCAACGGGAAGTTTAAGTCTTTTCGCTGGTGTATCATCTGGTATTGAACCTGTATTTTCATATATTGTGGAACGTAAAAATTCATGCGGAACCGGTACCATTATACATCAGGATTTCATGGATTACATTAAACGTAAGTATGATGCGAAATCTGTAGAGTATATTATTCAATGGGTAAAGGACAATGGAACCATTCAAAACTGTCCATATGTTGATGATGAGACTAAACACATATTTGTTACTGCTTTGGATATATCACCAGTAGAACATATCAATGTACAGGCTACATTTCAAAAATATACTGATGCAAGTATCAGCAAGACATTGAATCTTCCGGAATCAACTACTGTAGAACAGATAGTAGATATCATTCGGTATGCATGGGAACAAAAACTGAAAGGTCTTACCATCTATAGACAGAACTCTCGTGACATTGTAGTATATGACATCAATAAGAAATCCGATGATAAAATAAAATTAATAGAAATTACCAATCCAGTAAAATATAAACTTGTTACTGCAAATGGTCGTGTATTACCAAAGACGCCACGTGAGATGCCTGCAACCTTGGTTAAGAAAAATAGTGGATGTGGTAAGATGATGATTGCTATAGGGGAAGCATTCGGTGGTCCACATTCGGTAACAATTGTGAATAAGGGTGGGTGCGATGCAATGACACAGGCTCTTGCAGAACTTACAGCGCTGGCACTTCGATGGGGCATCCCAGGAACTGACATCGTAAAAACTCTCAAAGGTATAAAATGTTCAGCAGCACTCAAGAATCCAAATTCAGATGGTAAATCATGTCCTGATATCCTAGGTAAAGTTATTGATGAACTGTATGAATTTGATGACATGCCAGACAAAAAGGATAAAGTAATAGAAGTGAAACCAAAACATACGAAACAGTTCAAAATTTCGTGCCCTGAATGTGGAGAATCTTTAATCTTCGAAAGTGGATGTGTGTCGTGTAGCGCATGTGGATACTCACGTTGTGGTTAATATTTTATTAATCATTTTTATTTAATATGCCAACATTTGAAGAATGTCTTGATGCCCACCTTGATCGGATCATCGAGACTACTAAAAACCTCTATTTACAAGATGAATCAATTTGTAAAAGGTGTCATAGAACCCATAAAGACATCTACTGTATACTGTGTTACTGCCCATTATACAATGATGAAAATTGTGGTGGGAATCCCGTATATTTAGATAATGGCATAAAAGATTGTTCATTTTGTGATCGGGTTCATGACAAGGAATTTATTAAAACTATCTTGAAAGATCGATTATATAAAATGTAAAGGATCTTACTAATCATGCTTGATGATATTTTCACTCTCATTATTTCTTTTAGTCTGGGGTGCTTGGAAGTGGCCCTGTTTATCTTCATTGCCGTAATGTGCGGCACCATCATAACACCATGTTTCTGGTCAGCACTCCTTGTATACATCACCTTACGTAATGCCTATGTGTTGCATAGATATGCCCGTTGGTGTTAAATGCTTGATCAGTTCATTATTGAAGGCATATTTTCAGTCGTTTCATTAATTGGAATGGCATGTGTGTCTCGTCATGAAGTCCGGTTCTATGGATTCCTTATCTGCCTCATTGGAAACATCCTATGGCTCACTCTTGGAATCCTAACATGCCACACGCCATACTTGTTATTGTTCGGTGGTTACTTCATCTTCAATGCAATCGGTGTGCATGATGAGTATGCAACATGGAAACGTGTGCGTGAAGCCAAACAAAAACTTATATACAACCGCACCAACTAATATATAATGACGATGGACAATTCACATATCAAGGAACTTACTACTGTATTTGAAATACTCAAGAAGTGCCTGCCGTTAGGCCATTGGAAGGTAACTTTGCATTTCTCATCTGCGGATGAAATGGAAGACATTGGCAGCAGTCCTACCTGTTATGGTGTCACCAAGATCAAGGAACACCTGGAGCAAATTCAACTGGAACAAACTACACTAGTAATAATGCACCTGGACCTAAACCGGCACCAGTGCCCATGGATACTAACAGCCTGGAGCGAGAACTCAAGAGCAAGACGTTTCCCACTATGAAAGATGCGAAGAAAGCAGTGGATAACATGAATAAGATCCTGGGCATCGCGAAATACTTCATAGTCCAGGAAACCATAAACGAAATTCCCGTGTTCACTGCCGGGTATCATCCCATGACAACCGAAGAAAAAGCAGAACATGAAAGAAAAAATAGTCCGACCAACGGCATGGGATGGTCCGAGTACCTCAATAGCATCCGGTCACCCAAACAAGAATGCGCAGTTCACTAATACTGTCAATTCACAGTGAGAATTCAACCTATAATGGCGACATCATATCAATTTCATCTATTTTCTCCACTACATTTATATTCTCAAATGTAGACATTGTAGTGTCCACCCTGTGTGTTCCAACAGGATACCAATGACCCCAGGTGATTCACATGCTCATTAAACCAGATACCAGTAAACCAGGCTTCCAATTTGACAAGACAGCAGCCGACAGAGTCAGGGCAAACCGCTGTACCATCTGTGGTGCCCCCATATTTGAGACAGATTTCGCTGACGAATTAAGTAAAAAGGAATATTCTATCAGTGGAATGTGCCAAAGATGCCAAAACAAAGCCTTCCGAAGTGATGAGAATGATGATACTTGACCATCCACTTGAATCAGTTCTCATTCTAACTACTTTCGCCATACTCTTCTACATCTACTTCAAACTAAACGAATGGGGGATATAATGACAGAATTAAACATGATGCTTCCATTTCCTGTCCACATCGATTCTATCAATTCCCGGTACAATGAACCATGGACCAATCATTCATACACCGTATCATTACAATTCCAGAATACCACAATATCAGTGGATATCCAGGAAGGTGACCCACGCTACGACCTCATAAAACAACATCTCATCGACCAGGGTGAAAAATGACCGAAGAATTTGGGGTTAAAATTGGCAGAGTGTCTTTGGAAGGGTTTTCAACCGATGAACTCGTTGCTGAACTCAAGACCCGGCATGAATTGTGCCCGGTTGTGGATGAGATGACACGCGAACCGGTTTGTCTGTTTGTTATGACAACCGAATCATTGGTGAAGGAATTGAGCAAAAGGAATGGTGTTGAAAAGGGTTCTCGCCCTGCGCAAGCCGGAGGAAACGGAATGATTGATGAGAAGATATGCCCGTTTATGAGCAAACCAGGAACGCAAATGCACACAATTGGACTGGTTGATTCAGTATATTGTCAGAAAGATCGGTGTATGGCATGGGAACCGCACCCCAAAGTAGATGAATACGATACATTTGAAGGCGGGAGATGCAGGTTGATACCATGATTGTATTTCAGTGTTCAAACTGTGATAAAATCCCATGCATGATTATTTGTGAGAGTGATGCAGACGTACCGGAGTTTTGTCCGTGGGACGGGACATATGAGGCGGATTGGAACATGATGCGAGTGATACCATGAAAATTGATGTGGAAACTCAATGCATCATCACCCGTGAAACCGGAGAGCAGATTGTAGTTGATGATGTCTCTTCAATTGCAGTCGTAATTGAGGTCATGGGTCAGAAATATAACCTCTTCAAAACGATCAATGAGTTGATACTAAACGGGAGATGGAAATGAAACCGCAGTCGTGCAAAGCGAAAGGCAGGCGGTTTCAACAAACCATAGCTACCATTATTCGTTCATATTTCGACCTGCCGGAACCGGATG
>Ga0116190_1002460_pt1 | contig 14712 bp, 6 predicted proteins | sample AD_JPNTR4_MetaG_FD_89808 | JGI IMG/M metagenome (GOLD analysis project Ga0116190, IMG submission 89808) | Active sludge microbial communities of municipal wastewater-treating anaerobic digesters from Japan - AD_JPNTR4_MetaG | ecosystem: Engineered > Bioreactor > Anaerobic > Digestate | place...
AGCATATTCACTCACAGGCCGATAATAATAGAAAGCGGGATCAAATCCCATGCCGGTTCCTACGCAAGTTCCTTCAACTTGGCCTTTATCGTTTATTTTAGTCGAAACTGCATTCCATCCCAAAATAGCAACCGGACCATAAGAAATCGCGTCTATCCATCCTTTGTTGATTGCATGGGCGATGCAATAGGTATAAATAGCCGTTGATGAAGTTTCAAGATAAGAATTGGATCGATCGAGCAATTGATGCCAAAATCCGTCACCTGATTGACAAGCCGCCAATCCTTGAATATGCTTCTTCATCAGATTGAGAATAAAATTTCGTTGAGGATGGTTCTCCGGCAAAATATCGAGTGTTTCTACCAAGGTAAGTAATGCCCAGCCATTCGCTCTTCCCCAAAAAAATGAAGGATGTTCCGGAGCGGTTTCAACCCATCCGTGTCGGAATAGATTCTTTTCTTCCACAAACATTTTATCCGAAAACAGTAAGATTTGCTTTACCGCTTCATTGAAATATGTATTGTCTCCCGTTAAAGCGCCCATTTGTGCAAGCGCAGGTATTGACATAAACATATCGTCGAGCCATACCGTATTCTTTTGTGGTCGTTTACGCGCAAAAGTGCCATCGAACAAACGATATTCGCCATACATGATGTAGTTCATGTAATTATCGATAATCGGGCGAAGATTTAAATTTTGATCCTTTCGCTGCGCCTTTATCATTGCAGCACACATAGCTCCGGCATCATCCAGGGCTTTGGGCTTTACCATCTGACGCATTTGTGGATCGATGAGTCCGTAATCGTTAAATAGCTTTTTAAAGACAGGGAAAACGTCAGCGAAAAAATTGAAACGATCATAAACATACTTTTCATAGCGCTTATCGTTGGTTATTTCAGCGGCTGAAAGCATAGCGGCATAGGTTACACCCCATTCGTAGCTTGTGATTCGGAAATCTCCTTTTTTTAGCGCTGTATTTTGATCGAATTCTGAAGTATCTATTATTGCTTTTTCGGTTTTTGCATCGACGATTTGTGCAGGTGTAGTCGTTTCCAAATAACCTAAAATTTTGTCCAAATCGTTTTTTATTTCTTTTTGATCGGGTATACCATATGGGATTGGGTATTCGGGTTGCATGAGATGAAGTGGTACATCCGCATCGGTTTGTTTTGTCTGCTTTTTTTGAGCATAAACAGGTACCACAGCAAGGGTGCATGCTAAAATATAGAACACGATAAGAGCTCTTTTCTTCATGTTTATTTATTTAAAAAAGTAACGTTGATTTGGTCATTAAATTTACCACCTTTGTAGGTAACTTCCAATTCTATTTCGATTGGTTTCCCGCATGTCTCGGATTTTTTGTCGAGGATGATCATTCTTGAAGTTTCCCCATTCGACCATTTGTAGGAATCGTAATCCATTCCGGCATCGAGCAAAATTTTATCCTCTGTTGTCCGGATTTCTTTTTGTGGAAAAATCTTACCGAGATCGCTCCCGAAATAATAACCGGCTTGTGTCGGTTGGTTATAAGCCACATTCTGCGTTGCGGCACTTATTCGATAAATGGGATCTTCCATCAACGAATAAAACCTATAGGGGGTTTCGTAAGGGGTAATATAGATGCGAAGATTTTTATTGTCCTTTGTTCTCCAGATGACTTCCTCTCTCCAATCGCCAAATATATCGGCACAGAAACACGGATTAGATTTTGTACCATTGTTTTTCAGACACGCTTCACAGTCGAAAAGAAGATCGGAGCCTCCGTTTAAGTAATCATATTTCGTTATGCGGGTTCCATCGAGCAACTCTCTTGTCAAATCACCGTCCCACCAACAAGCCATATTTATGGGAACGCCTTTCAGAGAGGGATTGATTACTTCACCTTTTATGTTCCTTATGCCGTGCGAATCGAGTGACCACATTTCTACGCCTTTGTGGATAGGATCAATATCGGCAGCCATACAGCGACCTACGTCGGTATTGCTTGGTACCTGGAAGATTATATTACCGGTTTCTGCATCACGAAATGTTGATCCGTCTTTTCTGTTTTCATGACAATCCCACACCTGGAGCTTTTTGCTCGAAGGATCGAAAGCCGTCAGATGCAGAGCGTCTCCATGTCCTAATCCTGTAGAATACAAACCTTGTCCGTTATGGTCAATGGCACATGCACCATACACAATCTCATCGTATCCGTCGCCATCGATATCTCCGACGCGTAAATTGTGATTCCCCTGACCGGCATAAGCTTCGTTGCCCTTGGTATTCGAATCGAAAACCCATCGGTTGGTCAATTTTCTGTTTTTCCAGTCAAAAGCAGCCAGTACGGTACGCGTGTAATAGCCTCGGCACATTACCACACTCGGGTATTCGCCATCGAGGTAAGCCACACAAGCCAGAAAGCGGTCGGACCGATTGCCTTCGGAGTCGCCCCAATCTTCCAATCGGCCTCTTTGTGGTATATAGTCTATGGTTTGTAAAGCTTTGCCTGTACTCCCTTCAAAGACGGTCAGGAATTCCGGACCTTCCAGTATTCTTCCATTTTTGTTGCGGTAGTCTGCTTTTTCGTCCCCGATAACGTTACCTTCTCCGTCAATGGTTCCTTCAGCCGTTTTCATCACCACCTCAGCTTTAAGATCTCCATCCAGATCAAAAACCATGAATTGCGTATAATGTGCTCCTGCACGGATATTTTTCCCGAGATTGATTCGCCAAAGTTGCCGGCCGTTCAGTTTGTAACAATCGATATATACGTTTCCCGTGTATCCATCGTGGGCATTGTCGTGAGCATTGGTAGGTTCCCATTTGAGGATGATTTCGTATTCGCCATCTCCATCTACATCCCCAACGCTTGCATCATTGGCTTGATAGGAATAGCTTTGACCATTCGGAGTTATCCCTTCCGGAGGAATATTGAGGGGGATATTTAAATAGCCGATTGAGTTGGTATCTTTTAATGTGTAAGAAAATTTTTCTTTTGCTGATTCTATACCGTATTCAATTGGTCGGACTTCATATGTCAACACTCCTTTTGGAGCATTGGTCTCCTTAAAGTAAGTAGATTGAGCAATGGGGGTTACATTTATTTTTTTGCCGTTTCTGTAAATATTAAAGGTGGTTGTCGATAAATCGGAAGATAAGTATCTCCAGCTGATGTTCACTGTTTTGTCGTCTTCTCTAATTGCCACCAAACCTCGGTTTAATTTTTCTCTTTTTAATTTTGAAAAATCGTATCCTGGTTTCAATGTTCGATAGATTTGTTCGGCGATTACGCGATGTCCCACATCGTTTGGATGCAACATATCCTCTACATATCCTTTTTTTTCACGATCGCTTGCACCGGCACCTGCCGTTATGCTGTTTCCGATGCATGCTATCTTTATTTTCTTGAAAGGAACGATAGAACTTTTGTTTTGAGCACATAGACTAAGATAAGCGGCGAAATAAATACAAAAAAATAAAGGATAGATTTTTTTCATTAGTTGTTCATTTCATTTTCTATAATGTAAAAGGGAAAGGAAAATCTATTTCCTTTCTCTTTTACAATTAGATGTTTAATATCCCGGATTTTGATATTCGGCTTTCGCTGCGGCATCTAATGTTTTTCCGTTTTCATCAGTAAGCATGTCAATAAAGGTTTGGGGAAAAGGTTTGAACGTGTTGCATGGTCTGAATGTTCCTTTTCCGTTTCCGTTTTGACCTTGTCCTGCCTCTACATTGTCGGCTACCGGCCAATGGTTTTGCAAGGTTGATCCCATTTGTTGATGCCACTGGATGCGGTCAGCTTGAATACCGGCATGATGGATGCCCTCATAAAGCGTTAATTCGCCGATCATTTCTCTTGTCAATTCATTATAAATAAAATGAATAAAACGTTGAAGATCAGTTGTGGCACTGGATGGGTAATTTTCCGCTTTCGATTCAGGGGACACACCATCCCAATAAGTCGCATCGATTTCCATATCTGAACTCCTGTCTTCTATTACTGTATATGGATATTGTTTTTCTGAATGCTGAAGATTATCTGATCCCGGATACAAACGAGCCAATACTTCGGCTCTGTTTTCTCCCGGTTTATAGGCAGCTCTTCTTCTGACTGCATTGATGTCGGCGATTGCAGCCGTAAAATTTCTTTTTCTTCCGTAAGCTTCGGCTCGAAGGAGATAGGTTTCGGCAATACGGAACATGGCAACGTTTCTACTACCATATTCTGATTTTAATCCTTCTCTGTTGACATCGATATGTTTTTTTATACAGGCCGCTACACCCACACCTTTTTCCAATCCCACATTATTGGCAGTGAAATCATTACTACCATCCCGTCTGTAATAATACTTCTCGTCCGATGTTTTTGTCCAGCGGGGATAAAGTACGTAGGGTTGGGCTTTTGCTTCCTCAAGGGAAATAGCAGTTTCCTTGGTATTTTCCAAGAAAACCAATCCTAAGTCTCCTCTTCCTATTTTATGTTCTCCTGGTACGGCCATGCGTCCGTTCCAAGAAGCGCGGGTGTATGTTGGTAAGATATGATCATTAAAATAAGCTGCATCTTCAGTTGTCCACGTTTTACTTGTATTTTTTGCATCGTCATAAGCATAATATTCCACATCTTCATTTCCTTGAGCCAATAAAGCCTTGTATTCTATCAAAAAAGATTTTTCGAAGCGTGAATCCGACATTTTATCCGTAAAGACATCATATCCCCAGTCGTTGGTTCGCATTCGTACATTCATATGCCCATAAGACCATGTTCTGTCTGGCAATCCCCACATGGCTTGTACGTAATTACAGGTCATGTAACATTGGAATCGCATTCCATAGCGTCCATTCGCTAATTTTGGGCCAAATGAAGCAGCCAAAATGATTTCCGGATTATTTTCACAAGGATACGATCCTTTTGCTGTTTTAAAGATATCCCAATAGTCGTCGGCTAATCGGTAATTTGCCGTATTGCTGATCACTTGAGTAGCAAAATAGATGCAGGAGTCAAGATCGGTAGAAACGTTTCCTTTATAAAGCATTCCCAAATGAGCATTTGGATTAGTAGGATCTATTGTGCCATCAGCTTTCCGATATTGTGCGAATTCGGCTCCTTGTGCCCGCTGTAAATACAATTTTGCGAGGAAATGAGCTGCAGCTCCTTTGGAAATTCTTTCTCTGCCTTCGGTAGAAGTATTGTCAATGACGGTAGCAGGGAGATTCTCATAGCAAAAACGCAAATCAGAGATCAGCTGTTTATATATTTGTTCAGAAGTTGATTTGGGGAAATAATAAGCTGAGGGCAAAGAATTGTTGCTTTTTAATGTCATATGCACGTCTCCAAATTGGGTGTTGAGCATATAGTATATCCACGCCCTGTTGAACAACGCTTCCGATAAACGTTGAGCTGCATACTCCTTATCTGTGGCGAAACGCCCTAAGGCTCTTTCTTCTTTTATGGTTTCGATTGCCCGGTTGCAATTATTAATGATGGGGTAGCCACCTAATAACTGTTTTCCGTAATATCCCATCAAATAGTTGGCATAGGTGTTTCCTGCAGCACCTGACGGTGTCCATACCGTAGGCGAATAGATATCCCAAGAATTATCTCCTCGGATTTCGGCATCAGTACCGGCATGGAAGAGGTAGCATCCTTCTTCCCAACCGTATTTCCATCGTAATGCTTCGTAGGTACCGTTAATTAATTGATCCAAACCATCTTCTGTATCGAAATAGTCTTGTGTAATCACCGAAACCATTTCTTCTTTCAGAAAATCGTCTGTACACGAAAACATTCCAATGATTGTAATCAATAGTATAAAGTATTTTTTCATAATTTTTATTTTTTTAAAAACCAATTCTTAATCCAATTGCATAGCTGCGCATCAGCGCCGTATTATTTGTTTGCCCTCCCATTTGGGCCTCGCTTTTGGTTTGCCATCCGGTCACATCGTCGGGATTAATACCTACGTTGACCAACTCTCCACCAAAAATAAACGGATTCAATATCTGTCCATAGATTTGTAGATTCGATAAATTGAATCTTTTTAGCATCTCATTAGAAAAGGTATAGGACAAGGCAATATTCCTTACCGTTATCATGTTTCCTTTGGCATAATTTATTACCTCTTGATGATTACTAAATGATTGAGTAGTGGGTTGAGGATATTTTCCATCCGGATTTGTAGGGCTCCATACATCTTTCTCTACCCGGCGGCCATATGTTTGGAGTAAGCCGTAATATAAATTTCCAATGCGTGCATGGATAAAGAAATTGAATTGCCAGTTTTTATAGGTTAATGTATTGGTAATACCTCCAACCCATTTTGGTCTGTTGGATCCCAAAATAACAGCATCATCATCGTTAATTTTTCCGAATCCATTGTCCATCAAAGTTACTCTTTCTCCTGTCGATAGGGTATAAGTTTTTGATCCTTCCGTTCCTTCTGCGACTTCTATCATTGGTTGTTGATCCACTACCTTTGTTTGCCCCGGGATGTAAGTCAACTGCCCTACAGCTTTATAAATGTCCATTAACCGCTTGTCTGCGTCGGTATTTTGCCACAACCTGTCATACTTATAGTCGCGAAAGACTTGAATAGGTTGTCCTATAAACCATCCATTGGCTTTGTCATCTTGCTTTCCTTGTGCAAGCTCGACAATTTTTTCTTTGTTTGTTCCCCAGTTAAGATCTACTTGCCAGCTGAAATCTCGAGTTTGAACAGGTACTCCTGATAGGGTAATCTCAACACCTGTATTTTGCGTCTTCCCGACATTTGCCAAAATATTGACATAGCCCAGGATGGCTGGAATGGATCGATTCAATAGTAAATCTGAAGTATTGGAGTTGTAGTACTCAAAAGACCCTGAAATTCTATTATTTAAGAATCCAAAATCGAGACCGACATTAATTTGAGATGTTTTTTCCCAACCCAATGAATAATTAGGCATCACCGCTGCTTTTGCCCCGGGAACTTCTTTATTATTGAAAACTTGATTTGCAGACAAGAGCGAACCTTTTGTACTATATGGACTTACAGCTGAATTACCGGTAACACCCCATCCGAATCTGATTTTCATTTGGTTAATCCACGCTATGTTGCGAAGAAAAGATTCCTCTTCCATTTTCCATGCTACTGCCAATGACGGGAAAAAATCCCATTTGTTGCCTTCTGCCAATTGAGATGCACCATCCCATCGGCCTGTTGCGGTGAACAGGTATTTGTTCATCAACGAATAATTGATACGCCCCATGTAGGATGCCAAAGCAGTTTCTGAAAACCCCGAATTATATCCATGAGGTTTGCCTACACTATTAGCTGCAAGAGAATACCACTGTGCAGAAGAATACAACAAGCCTTGGGATCTAACCCATAAATTTTCGTTTCTTGCTTTTTGGGCCGATTGCAAAAGGGTTATATTCAACGTATGGATGTTGCTCCATTCTTTATTTATATACAATAGATTTTCCAAAACCCACGAAAAACTTGTTTCATTTCTATCATATCCTGTCATGGGCTCGGATGCGGGGGGTTTGGATCCAATGGGATTGGTATAATCCTTATCGTAGAAGCTTCCATTCCTGTTATGACGGAATTGAGCTCCTAGGTTTATACGATATTTCAACCATGAGGTTAAATCGATTTCTCCAAAAGTGTTGCTTAAAATGGAATATGCCCGTCTTTCGTTTTTTGCATTTTCTATATTAACCAAAACATTGTCACCCGAAGGGCCAAATCCGGATCCAGGTTTCAATAGATTCCCATTTTCATCATAAGCCGGAGCATAAGGCATCATGTTTAATGCTTGTCCATAAGAATCTTTAGCTGTCGTGTTTCCACTATTATCTATCATTCCATAATTTTGAATAGAATAATTGGCAAGTAATGAAGTTCCCATTTTTAACCATTTCAAGGGATTTACCTCTCCGTTTATATTTGCCGTGTATCGTTGATAGTCCTGGTCAATCATGGGTGATTCTTGGTTCAAAAAGGCCAACGACATGTAAAGTTTGGATTTTTCCGATCCCGATGATAACGACAGCTGATGATTATTGGTTAATCCAGTCCTGGTAACTAAATCCGGCCAATGTTGATCGAAAAGATTGGCAGAATTATAAACAGGAACCCGGTCAGCATAACCCATCGCTTTTTCTTCAGCCGTTGCCGGCCTCAGTACTTGATTGCCTTGCTCATCCAATTGGTAAGCGGTGGCTAAAATCCTGCGCATATAAGATTGATTTCCCATAAAAAGAATCAGATCTCTCTCCATATCAGGGGCTGTTCCAAAGTTACCGCCGTAAGTTCCACCATTAAGATAACCAGAACGTTGCCAATCAAGAGTCTCACCTGCACCCATCCAGTCGGTGAGTGAATGAATTTGATTAAAAGTTACTGTTCCATCATAATTGATGGAAACTTTACCCGTAACTCCTTTTTTTGTTTGGATAAGGACAACCCCATTGGCAGCTCTGGATCCATAAATTGCTGTGGCAGATGCATCTTTGAGTACTTCTATGGAAGCAATATCGTTAGGATTTATATCGGCCATGGATCCTGAAACCAACGGGATGCCATCTACCACATACAGTGGGTCATTGGAGGCGGTAATGGAGCGGTTACCCCTGATGCGGATTTGTCCTAATTGTCCCGGACGATAAGCTGTTGTTACATCAATTCCCGGAGCTTTTCCTTGAAGAGCCTGAAGCGGATTTTGGATAGGTCGTTCTTTGATGTCTTTCTCTGTTATTCTGGACAACGATCCTGTTAAGTCACTCTTTTTTTGAACACCATAACCCACAACAATGAGTTCTTCCAATGTTGTAACTTCTTCTTGTAGAACTACATTAATGTGAGTTTTGTCTGCTACGGGGATTTCCTGTGTTGCGTAACCAATAAAGGAAATTTGCAGAATGCCATTCTCGGGAACATTGCTCAATCTGAAATTTCCGTCCATGTCGGAAACTGTTCCAATTGTTGTTCCGATTACCATAATGGTTGCCCCAATAATTGGTTCTCCCTTTGCATCAACAATATTTCCGGTAATTGTTTTTGTCTGTGAAAAAACAAATAGTGGAATCATTACCAAAAGGGAAAAGAGCAAAATTTTCGACAAAAAAGCCCTCCTTATGCTTTGATGTCCTAACTTTTCTTTACTGTTTTTCATTTTTTAATGTTTTAATACGTTTTCTCTTTGCGTTTTTGAAATTTCTGTTTTTTATAACAGAATGAGATTAAACTAAAAATCATCATACCAAAAAAGATAAATGAATTTTCATAGATACACATTGTTTTATGTGTCAACTTGCGATTTATTTCTGTAAGCAATTTTTAGTGATTAAGGGGTACTAATTGATTAGATCGCTGATTTTGTTTTCTTTATTAGAATTTTGTAATCCATGTTTTTATCAATTGCTGACAGATTCATCAATTTCTCCACGATAAAGTGTTCTTTTCTATTCTCTCTATTATGTCACTTTTTATGCCTCCTTTCTTTGATTTTTATGATAGATGCTAAATATGTTTAGCGTTTTTACTGGGATCATTTGGGTGTTTAATTTTAACAATGTTTTATTGATTAATTCATTTTTAAAATTAAATATTTGTTCAGCTGATTATTATATTCATTTGAATATCAGTATTATCTCTTTATATACAATTTGTATTTTATAAAATTAAATATAAAGAAAAGCATAAATATTTATTTAGGACTTCAAAAAATGATATTTAAACTACACTATTTGACATTTAACATTTTATTTAGCTAAATGGTGAATATTTTTATTTACCCTATAAGCATCATTGCCGGAATTATCAGTCTCAGGGAAATCATTTTTAGTGTAATTAGATAAATAATGTATTTATCGGGAGTGGAAATAAAGGTCCGGATGTTGACTTTATTATGATCGAATAAAGGGAAAAGGAGTAATTTGCATCCATTGTTTTATGTTGGTAGTGAATGGGTATCATTTTTCATGGACGAAGGAAATCGTAAGGTTTTGTTCGTTTCTATTTGAGTATTCAGGGTTTAAATTTCGTGCAAGAATGGATGTTTTTTATCCTTTTCCGAAAGAATGATGTCTTTTTCGGGGAGACGCCAATCGATACCTAATGTTGGATCATTCCATAAAATGCCTCCCTCGGATTGTGGGGAATAGTAGTTGTCGCATTTGTACTGAAAGATGACTTTCTCACTCAATGTAATGTAGCCATGAGCAAATCCACGTGGAATGAAAAGCTGTCGTTTGTCCTTCTCATTGAGTTCAACGGCCACATACTTTCCGAAGGTAGTTGACCCTTTTCTAATATCTACGGCAATGTCAAGTACTGCACCTATTACTACTCTTACCAGTTTGGCTTGCGCATATGGCGGTTTCTGAAAATGTAAGCCACGTAAAACGCCGTAGGTCGATTTGGATTCGTTGTCTTGAACAAAACGGGTATCACAAACGTTTTTCGTAAACCATTGTTCAACGAAAGATTCGAAAAAATACCCCCTTTCATCATAAAAGATGCGGGGTTCAATAATTTTTACCTCGTTGATTTCCGTATCGATAATCTTCATCCTTTTATCAATAAATTAATCGTTTGTCCTTTTCCTTTATAATTATCATTTACTATACCCTTGTAGTTTCGAATCTATTTTAATAACTCAAGCAGGTATTGCCCATATGGATTATTTTTCATGCTTGCGCCTTGTCTTTTAAGTTTGTTGTTGTCAATCCATCCATTTCGCCACGCAATTTCTTCAAGACAGGCAATTTTCAGCCCTTGTCGCTTTTCAATGACTTCGATGAAAGTAGAAGCCTCGGAAAGCGAATCGTGTGTACCTGTATCGAGCCATGCAAATCCACGTCCGAAGAGTTGAACACGAAGTTGGTTAGTTTTTAAGAATTCCTGATTTACCGTAGTAATTTCAAGTTCTCCTCGTGCTGAGGGTTTGATCTGTTTTGCTACTTCAACCACACTGTTGGGATAAAAATATAATCCTACCACGGCATAATGCGATTTAGGATCTTCCGGTTTTTCTTCTATGCTTAATACTTTTCCGTTTTCATCAAATTCTACTACACCATATCGCTCAGGATCATTCACATAATAACCGAAAACGGTGGCCAATTGGTTTTTATCTGCATTGGCTACAGCTTCTTTCATCATCTCCGGAAAACCGTGACCATAAAAGATATTGTCACCAAGTATCAGGCAGACCTCATCGTCTTCGATGAACTTTTCGCCAATAATAAAAGCCTGAGCCAATCCCTCGGGTCGAGGTTGTTCGGCATAAGTTAAGTGTATGCCGTAATCAGATCCGTCACCTAAAAGGCGTTTAAAAGCAGGTAAATCTACCGGTGTGGAAATAATGAGAATATCCCTGATTCCGGCCAGCATCAATGCCGATAGCGGATAATATATCATGGGCTTGTCGTAAATAGGGATCAGTTGCTTGGATACTCCCCGTGTTATGGGATAAAGTCGGGTTCCCGACCCTCCTGCCAATACAATTCCTTTCATCGATGTGATTTTATAAAACTCGGATGTGCAAAGTTATAATATTATTTGAATATGTAAGAAAAGAAAAAATCATTATCTTTGTGCATCCATCTTCTATTATAGAAATGTTGAAGGGAGAGGAGAACAAAAATAATCCGAGAAAATAACGCTCAATATCCTTACGGACATGTCAGTAGAAATAAGAAAAGTAACCGATAAAGAAACCCTTAGAAAATTTGTTCAGTTCGGCATCGATTTATATGAAGGGAATGAATATTTTGTTCCCCCCTTGATTTATGACGAAATGGCCACATTGAACCGCGAAAAAAATCCGGCTTTCGATCATTGTGATGCGGCTTATTTTTTGGCTTATCGTGACGGTGTGATTGTTGGTCGCATTGCCGTGATGATCAACTATAAATCAAATGAGATATGGAATGAACGAAATGCTCGTTTCGGTTTTGTGGATTTCATCGATGATGAAGAAGTGGTCGATACGCTCTTTGGTGCAGCTGAGGAATGGGCACGTTCGAGAGGGATGGAAAAAATTCACGGTCCGTTGGGATTCACCGATCTTGATCATGAAGGAATGTTGATTGAGGGATTTGATCAGATGGGCACGATGGAAACCATATATAATTACCCTTACTATAAAGATCATATGGAACGGATGGGTTATGTGAAAGATCAGGATTGGTTCGAATACCTGATTCCCATTCCCGAGGAAATTCCTGAAAGGTATGCACGTATGGCGGATGTGGTGAAAAAACGTTTCGGTTTGATGGTGAAACATCTTGGGAGCAAAAAGGATGTTCTTCCTTATGCACGCGATATATTTTTGTTGATTAACAAGGCTTATAGAGATCTTTATGGTTTTGTGCCTCTCACTGACCGGCAAATCGATTATTATGTGGATATGTATATTCCTATGCTGCGTTTGGAGTTTCTTACACTGGTTATTCGGCAGGAAGATCATAAACTGGTGGGCGTAGGTATCGGATTACCGAGTCTGGCACAGGCGCTTCAAAAAGCAAAGGGAAGATTTCTTCCTACCGGCTGGTATCATTTATATAAGGCTTTAAAAGGAAAAGATAATAAAGTGCTTGATTTGCTTCTTGTTGCCATCGATCCCGAATATCAAGGCAAGGGGTTGAATGCGTTGTTGTTTAGCGAATTCATACCTGCAGCTCGACAATTGGGAATGGAGGTCGCTGAAAGCAATCCGGAGCTGGAGGAAAATAATAGAGTTCGCTCGTTGTGGAGTGATTTAAACGCCAAACATCATAAAACCCGAAGAGCTTATAGCAAACAATTGTAAGTCTTTCACTGCAGGATGCTTAAGGGCAGCTGGCAGCAGGATTTAAATTCAAGATTAGTAAAAACTATTGGCACCTCGCCGATAGTTGTGAGTTGAAAATATGACAGAATCAGATAACATTTTACAACCAACGACAGGAAATTATCAGGAAGAACATATTGTTACCCTGGAATGGCAAGAGCATATTCGTCGTCGGCCGGGAATGTATATAGGGAAATTGGGAGATGGCTCGTCACCTGACGATGGTATTTATGTTTTGTTGAAAGAAGTGCTCGATAACTCCATCGACGAATATATGATGGGCTTTGGAAAAACTATCGAGGTGAAAGTTGAAGGCACGACTGTGAGTGTTCGTGATTTTGGACGAGGCATACCTCTTGGAAAAGTCAAAGATGTTTCGTCGCGTATGAATACGGGAGCGAAATACGATTCTAAAGCTTTTAAAAAATCCGTTGGATTAAATGGCGTGGGAATTAAGGCTGTGAATGCGCTTTCTTCACGTTTTTTCATTGAAAGTTATCGTGACAGGCAAGCGAAAAATGTGCTCTACCATCAGGGAATCGTTGTGGAGGAAAGTGACATTACACCCTCTTCCGAAGCAAATGGTACGTGGGTGGAGTTTACTCCGGACAAAGAGATTTTCGGAGATTATCACTATCGCGAAGAGCATATTGAGCCTTTGCTGAAAAACTATGTTTTTTTGAATACAGGGCTGACAATCAATTTCAACGGACGCAAATTCTATTCCAAAAACGGACTTGAGGATTTACTCAGCGAAAATCTTACTTCAGAAGCGCTTTATCCCATTATTCATCTGCAAGGTGAAGATATCGAGGTGGCTATCACTCATACCAATCAATATGGCGAGGAGCATTATTCGTTTGTAAACGGTCAACATACCACACAGGGGGGGACGCATCTTTCCGCTTTTCGTGAAGCTTCGGCACGTACGATAAAAGAATATTTCAATCGTAATTTCGATTATGCCGATATTCGTAATGGCATGGTGGCTGCCATCAGCATCAAGGTGGAGGAACCGGTTTTTGAGTCGCAAACAAAAACAAAACTTGGATCGAAAGATATGTCGCCCGACGGCGTTTCTATCAGTAAATACATCGGCGATTTTTTGAAGAAAGAACTCGATAATTATCTTCACAAAAATCCGGAAACTTCCGATATTCTTCAGAAAAAAATCTTTGAATCTGAAAAAGAACGTAAAGCTATTGCCGGTGTAACCAAATTGGCACGTGAGCGGGCAAAAAAAGCGAACTTGCATAATAAGAAATTGCGCGATTGTCGAATTCATTATAACGATACCAAAGGTGATGATCGCGACGATACTTGTATTTTTATTACCGAAGGTGATTCAGCCAGCGGTTCAATCACAAAAAGTCGTGATCCTAATCTGCAGGCAGTGTTCAGCCTACGTGGGAAACCGTTGAATTGTTTTGGCTTGACTAAAAAGATTGTGTACGAGAATGAAGAATTCAACCTACTTCAGGCTGCACTCAATATTGAAGATGGCATGGATGGACTTCGATATAATAAGGTAATCATCGCTACTGATGCCGATACCGATGGCATGCATATCCGATTATTGCTGTTGACTTTTTTTCTGCAGTTTTTTCCCGATTTGATCAAGAAAAATCATGTATATATCTTGCAAACACCGCTTTTCAGGGTACGGAATAAAAAGAAAACAGTATATTGTTATACTGAAGAAGAACGTTTGGCTGCCATAAAAGAGTTGGGCCCGAATCCCGAAATAACCCGATTCAAAGGTTTAGGGGAAATATCGCCTGATGAATTTCGTCATTTTATCGGGAAAGACATACGACTTGAGCGGGTAACGATGCGTAAGGAAGATCTTTTGAAAGAGCTTCTCGAATTTTATATGGGAAAAAATACTCCTGAACGTCAGAATTTTAT
>Ga0116190_1002469_pt1 | contig 14697 bp, 7 predicted proteins | sample AD_JPNTR4_MetaG_FD_89808 | JGI IMG/M metagenome (GOLD analysis project Ga0116190, IMG submission 89808) | Active sludge microbial communities of municipal wastewater-treating anaerobic digesters from Japan - AD_JPNTR4_MetaG | ecosystem: Engineered > Bioreactor > Anaerobic > Digestate | place...
GTTGTTCTCGAAGAACTGAAAGAGGCGATAGTTAAGAGTCTCGGAACGAAAGAAGTAATCGACGAAAAAACTCTCTGATGAAGGGGCTTCGGCCCCTTCATTCTTTGAACTGGGAGGCAGAAAATGGCATACAGAAAATGGCAGAAGAAAAAGACGAGTCTCAGCATAGAAGAATTCACAGAACAAGAGGTTCAAACAAGGATGCTAAACCGTACGAACAAAGGTCGATGCGGTTATACTCCTCACTTTTATGGTTCTCACTCTGGCCTTGTTGGAGCGAGAATAGGAGAGCTGGTAGCTCACAATATCCCAGACGATGCGTACGGCGTGGAGTGGAATTTGAGTGATAGTTCTTCGGCTTTGACAAGAATAGGGAAAGCTGCCGGAATGGTTGCTGCTGATTTTAATTCTATTGAACCGTTCGCGAGTATAGAAAGAATGACTCTTGATAGTGATGGAAACTGGGTTGCGTCATTTGGTGATGCTGGATTTGTTGAAGATGGAACGGCTGGCGATGTAGTGTCTAGGTTCAAAAAGTTCTGGTGGTTTGGATATTACTCGCCTGATGATGGAAAAGTAAGAATGTACTTTTCGCCTGAGCCAATGCCGGGCTTTGCACCGTTCGGTTCCTTCATCACTGGAGGTCAGGAACTGGAAGAAATATATTTAGGTGCGTATGAAGGCACTGTTCAAAAAATATCTGACGGCTCATGGATAGAAGATCCTTCCGACGGCTCTGCTCCGATATTGATAGCATCTGGAGATCTTTCGAATCATATGCTTCGATCTGTCTCCGGAAGAAAACCCAAAACAAATCAGACTTTGCCTGAATTTCGTACTATGGCTGAAAACAGAGGCACAGGGTGGGGGCTGGTTGATCTGAAACAAGCAGGTATGGTGAATCTGCTGTATCTAATCAAATATGCAAATTTCAATGCACAGACTCAGATAGGACAGGGTATAACAGGCAAAGCATCTGGAACAGGAAACGAATCAGAACTTACAGGCGCCACGGCTTCACTCGGTGCGGTAGATGCAGGGGGCACAAACCTCCAAGCCGTTTCCCTATTTGGTCTAGAGAACTGGTGGGGCAATATCTGGGAGTTTACGGATGGTGCGGGAATAAAGTCAGATGGATTTTATGTCGCTCCTGACAGGCCATATAACAACACTCTGGCAGGATATACAAAGATTCCTTGCGCGCCTTTAACTACAAGCGGATACCTGAAAGAGTTCTACTGGACACCTGACTCGAAAGGGCTTTTCCTGCCAAAAAGCATTCAGACAGACAGCCCGTCTGCAAGCAAGTATGTATGCGACTATTTGTATGCTCCGGCGAGTTATACGACAAACTGCTTTCCACGGGGCGGCCATTGGTATAGCGGCTCGAATGCGGGGCCTTTCTGTTGGAGTCTGAATTTTTCGTTTGCTGATCGGTATCGGAGCATCGGAGCGCGCGCCTGCTATGTTCCTGCGGTTTAATGGTTTTCGCCGGTTTGTAACAATGTACGCAAATATCTTGAACCTCTAATGGAGGTGAACTTGTGAACACGGATTCAATGTACTTAGATTATGAGCTGTATGGAAACTCAGATGTAAGAGACGAAATATACTATGACAACGGCTGGAAATTGCTGAGGCGTTGGTATAAGGAGACAGTGACTTTTGCAAGCAACACTGCAACACTTTCGTATGCTGGCAAGGGGAACTGTGAAGTCACCGGAGGTGTGACCGGTACTGTTGTGGGGACTACCTGCACGGCAACCGTGGCAGATGGAGATCATGAAGTTCTGTATATGTTGCTCGTTCCTCAAACAACAGAAATAGGTGCTGGAGTTGGATTTGTCACAGATAGAGAAGGAGTGCTGGTTGAATTAAATCAGCAGAAACAAATAGATATATTTGAGGGAGACGGTTATACTAAGGTGTTTACTCTCTCAGACACTCCGAGCGGCACATCAAATATCAAAGCTTATGTGAATGGCCTTCAAGATACCGATGTGACCGTTACGACTACCAATGTGACATTTGCTACCGCCCCGAGGCGTAAGGCACTGATAGAAATTGAGTATAACCTCGCTGTCGAATATCAGGAACCAACTGTTGCACTTGAATATCTCGAAGCCTCGGGAACGGTTGAGACTGTTCCGGCTCTCGTTGACCTTACGGTTACAGAAAATGAAGAGAAGACAGGCTATCTCAATGTAAATGGAGCGCCACTCAAGGTTGCGGGCAACAAGACATACACAGTCACACTCAACAAGGATCTCATTGAGTCTCAGGACAACATACTCGAAGGATACAGGGACAAGAAATTCAGACTCAAGGTAGAAAACCCTCGTGATTCGAGCAAAGAATATCTGGGAGTCTGCCATATCGACCCAGACGCTTCTCTGGACTACCTGAACGGAACTGAAAACATTGTCATAAAGTGTGGTGATCTCTATGATTAGTCTTGAATACGGTGGCGAGGTTATACAGCTCAAGCCGAAAGACTACGAGAACTGGCTCTATTCTCCGAACGCTCCGACCGAGACGGATGCGGAGAGTGGGGAAATAGTTGACAAGTGGGAAACCGAACAGGGTTCGACATTCAATTATTTTCTTCTCACGTGGGATGAAAATGGTGTTGCGACGCAAAAAGAAGTCTCGAAGCTCTATGACTTTCTGAAGGCAAAACCAAAAGTATCAAACCCAATGACTCTTACATTCCCGATGCACAATGAAGACGGTTCGCAGTATCAAGGCAGGTTCTACGTAGTTTTTGCTGACACCGCAGGTGAGCAGCGTTGCCAGTTCAATCAGGCGCTCAGGGCACCGGACGGCACGGCGTACTACACCGGAACGGTCGCATTGATCGAAATTGAAAGGAACGACAACGTGTAATTCAGGGAGGGGATAGCTTGAAGGTCGCGGTGTATGCGATATGCAAGAACGAGGCTAAACACGTACCTCGATGGTATGACTCCATCCAAGAAGCGGATGGGGTTTTTGTTACCGACACAGGTTCTACCGATAATACCGTTGAGCTTTTCAAAGAACGCGGAGTCAACGTCTTTCATGCTGAGATTGAGCCGTGGAGATTTGATGTAGCTAGAAACATCTCTCTCGAGAACGTACCTGATGACTACGACGTGTGCTTGTGCATTGACTTAGACGAAGTGATGGAGAAAGGCTGGAGGAAGAAAGTTGAGCAGGTCTTTCAGACGTACCCACAGGCTACTATGATACGCTGGCCCTTCGTTTTCAGTTGGTTTGATGAGAAACACACGAAACCCAAAACCTCGATGTATCAGTGGAAGATTCACGTCAGGCACGGCTATCACTGGGAGTCGCCGATTCATGAAGTCCTGGAATGGCACGGCGAGGGTGAGACTCTGGAAGTATTCTGTGATGACATTCACAGCTGGCACTATCAGGATTTCTCAAAACCGAGGAATTATCAGCAACTCATTGATAAGGCCGTGGAAGAGAATCCCACAGATCAGCGGCTTTCATGGCTTCGAGCGAGAGAACTGATGATGCATAACAGATTCGAAGAGGCTATCGAAGAGGCCAAGAGGCACCTCGATCTCACAAAAGAGATCAAAGAGGGCGAGAATAAGCTCGTGATCGAACAGTTGCGGGCGCTGTCGATGCGGTATATCTCGCAAGCCCTCATGCAGAGACACAAGCGAGACAAGACCGTCGATGCCGGGGAAGTGATCGAGTGGATGCTGAAGTCTGTGGCCGAGTGTCCCTGGCTACGGGAGTCGTGGGTTGCTCTTGCTCAAGCATGGGCGCTTTTCGACCGATGGGAGCAGGTCTATGCGTGCGCGACTTTCGCACAGACGATCAAAGCTCGTTCCAACTCGATAGAAAACGACGAGCTGGCCTGGGGCGAGTACCCGGAAAAGCTCGCGAGAATCGCTTGGAAACAACTGAAAAAAGGAGGGAGAAGATTTGAGCAACAAGCCAAAAACAGACGTTCAGAAGGCGTCAAGGCTTAACCTGAAAGAAATGATGAAGGATGAATCGAAGAAGGGATACTTCAGGTCTCACGGATATTCCGTCATCAAAGTGACGCGGATCGACGAGAACGGAGAAATGAAGGAAGAGTTCCCCGAAATCGAGATTTACCCGCTCGGAGATCATCCTGTGCTGAAACTGTATCACGAGAAATATCCCGCGCCTGAAGCTCCAAAGACCATGAGACTCATCAACAAGAACACTGGCAAAGAGTTCATGGAAGAGGGCCTCACGCTCGATCAGGCGAAGAACGATCCAAACTACGGCTGGTCAATGGTATATGACAAGACGGATTCTGACTATCTCAAGGCTGTGGAGAAGAGGACAAATGACATCTCGATTCTGATGATAATGATCTGTCTTGACATGGTCGAAGAGTTTGGAATCGACAAGATAGAGGAGTTTGAACAGGCGTTAAAGGATCTGGGTTTCACTGCAAATCAGCTCAACAAGATTGCGAGTGACATCAAAGCGCTGGATTTTTTGCCCAGCAAGAGCTAGAGTACCGGGTACGTAATTGGTACGATTGGGACAGATTCGAGTATGACGAAGATTACGTCCCTGAAGCTCTGAAGATGATGCTTTGCATACAGAAGTTTGGGCTCACGCTTGAAGAATGGCGAAATCTCACACGCGAGGACCAATTGATCTATCTCTACGGAATCACAGGAATCTCAATGCTGGAAAGACGCGAAGCGGAGAGGGCAAAACAGGCAAGCCAGAATAGAGGAAGCGCTCTTGATTGAGCGCTTCTTTCTTTTGGAGTTGATGACTATGGCTTTCGAAGGACTAAATTTTGATGTAGGTCTCAACGCGAGACCGTTTACAGATGGAATCAAGACGATGCAGACTCAGGCTGCTTCGTTTGATAATACAGTAAAACAGATAGGCAAGACCCTGATGGGAGTCTTCGGGGCTGTCTCTGTTGTGGCCACACTGAAGAAGTCTATTGAACTCTGGGGTCAGCAGGAGCAGGCGATGATGAAACTTTCAATTGCAGCACAGAGGTTTAGCAAAGACGCGAACAAAACATATAAAGACATTACAAATCTAGCGAGCAACCTGCAAAAGCTGACGGGCATAGGCAATGAAACAACTCAGGAACTCGGAGCTCTCGGGCTAAATCTCGGGATCTCGGCGGATAGAATTGTCGAGGCTACCGAAGCCGCCACACTCTTGAGTATGGTGGTAGGTGTGGACGCTCAGACCGCCATGCGTGGGTTCACCCAGACATTGCAGGGTCAAGTCGGGGTCTTATCACGATATATTCCGGAAATTTCCACTCTCACAGAGGAACAATTGCGGAATGGCGAAGCGATAGATCTTATCAACCGCAAATACGGCGACCTTGCAAGCCAACTTTCTGGAACGAGTCAAGTTGCTATGGCGAGATTCAAGGCTGCTCTTGGCGATATAGGGGAAGTTCTCGGGAAGACATTTGCACCACTTATTGCCAAAGCTGCCGGCTGGATGGAAGACTTCAGCTCGAAGATAGAGAAACCATCAGACATTCTCAAAACACTCAAGGATACCATCAAGGCAGGATACGAAGAACTCGGGCCGTTCGGCAAGGCTGTTGTTGGCGTCGGCGCCGCGTTCCTAACACTCAAGGTTGCCGGTACAGCGTGGAGCTTGCTCTCACAGATAGTTGTTACCGGGGGTCATCTGATTGTAGGCGTGTTCAAGACAATATTTTCTTGGCCCGCACTCTTGATTGCAGGTCTCTACACCCTCAGGGTGGCTTGGGATCATGACTGGTTTGGGATTCAGGGGACGGTTGAACACGTTTGGGGAGTGATTGAGCCTATATTTACAAAACTCAAAGATGGTCTAGTCTCAGCCTCCACATGGGCTATATCTCTGGTTTGGGAAGGCGTGAAGTGGGCCGGAGAAAAGATAGCCGTCACATACGAGGCTATTAAAGACTGGGTGCTTGAAGAGCTTGCACTCGGGAAGTCCCCTCTTGAGATTGTCGTTGACGCCGCAAAGATTGCTGGCGGTGTTGTCTGGGACGGTCTCACATGGGTAGGAGAAAAAATCGCGCTAGGTACGCAAATAGTCTTTGACTGGGTAAAATCTCAATTTGGAGATGAAATAGAGGTTGTAATCAATGCAGCTAAAGTCTTCGGTGGTATGGTTTGGAAAGGGCTCAAATGGGCCGGAGAGAAAGCAATAGTTACTGCACAGATGATTTATGATTTTGCTCTTAAATATGTACCGCTTGGTATTGAGACTGTTATCAACGTTGCATCAGTGTTTGGTTCGGTGATTTGGTCCGGCTTAAAATGGATAGGTGAAAAAGCAGTTAATCTTGCGGTTCTTATCAAAGACTTTGCAGAAAGTGAAATAGGCACAGGCTTTGAGCAGACAATAGAGGTTGCGAAAGTTGTCGGTAGTATTGTTTGGGGAGGCCTGAAATGGGCGGCCGGGAAGGCTGTTTCTTTCATAGACGAATTGAAAAAGAAGATCACAGAAGCTGGAATAATTGACGAAGACAAGGAAGTTTCAGCAGGTAAAGTAATTGGCCTGGTAATCTGGGAAGGTCTCAAGTGGGCCGGAGAAAAGATTACTCTGGGTCTGAAAATGTTTGAAGACTGGGTCAGAGATCAACTTGATCTACCTGAAACCGCAACGCTCCCCGAAGTGTTTCTCGACATGGTCCGGGTAGTTGGCACGGCAGTGTGGGATGGTCTCAAGTGGGTAGGCCAGAAGGTTGCTATCGGTGCAAAAGAAGTTTATGACTGGGTGTCGGACAATCTCGACACCGGCTTGCAACTTGTCGTTGACGTTGCCGAAGTGGTTGGCGGCGTTGCGTGGGCTGGATTGAAGAAGCTCGGAGAGTGGACCTTCGACGTTGCTGTGTGGGCAAAGAATGAAGCATTGCCTGCAATGGCTGAAGCTACGATCGAAGTCGGGAAAGTCGTCGGAGGTGTGAGTTGGCAAGGTCTCAAATGGGTAGGTTCACAGATTGCGATAGGTTTTGACACTCTCAAAAAGTGGGTATATTCAGAGCTGGGGCTTGACAAATACGGCGCAACTTCCAACATCCTCATAGAAGTCGCAAAGGTATTCGGAGGTCTCACTTGGCTCGGTTTGAGATGGGTGGGCCAGCAAATCGTTCTCGGATATGAGGTACTCAAGAAATGGGTCGAAGAGCAGCTCGGCGTTGCACCCATAGAAATAATTATAAATGTCGCAAAAGTAGTTGGAACGGCTGTCTGGGAAGGTGTGAAGTGGGTAGATGACAAACTTCCTAAAATAGACCTCGAAGAAGATGTTCCGGTTGACGGAGGCACGATCAATGTTCTAGTCGATGCAATAGCCAGAATTGCAAGCTGGCAGTGGCGCGGGTTCGTGTGGGCTGTGGACAAAGCCTCGATGGGTCTCGACTGGCTTGCAGATCAGATACGGCCTAGAATCAACGTCGAAGTTAATGGTGATGGCAATTCGGGATTTGACATCGGAGATCTGGCTATTTTCGCAAGAGGAATAGGAAAGGTCATCTCAATGAAGTGGGAAGCAGTAAAGTGGGTATGGTCGAAAGTCTCACACAGTACTTTCATTAGTGACCTGAAAAACAGAATCAAAAAAGCATCGGGTATAGACGATGAAGTTGAAGTTACTTGGGGAGATCTAATAGTTAAGGGCTTCGGCACAATAGGCTCTGCCGTGTGGGATGGTCTTACCTGGGTTGCAGAGGGCCCTGTTCATACATTTGCAAACTGGGTGCGTGAAAAGATCGGGATGACTCCGAACGGCGAGATGGAAGTCAATCTTGGGGACGACATCAAAGTAATGCTTTCGGGCGCGGTATCAAGCACCACATGGTTGGTCGATTGGATCACTCAAGGTATAGATGTCGCAACTGAATGGTTACAGGATATTGGAGAAGTAATGCGCAACGCGGTGGAAGGCGTAGAAATGAGCGCAGAGGATATAAAACTCTATGAAACCACGGCTTCGTTTGGCGTAAAATTGGGTGAGTTCATAGGTGCTGGAATCAAAGCGGGCCTCAATCTTCTTGACATAATTCAGAGTGCGCTTGCTGGAGTAATTGCAGAAATGACAGGCTCAAAAGAAGTTGGCCAAGTTGCTGGGACTGCAATTCCTTTGTTTTTCACTGCAAAGTGGCTCATGACTCCACTCGCTACACTCACACCATATCTTGTCGCTGCAATGGGCTTTGCGGGTTTGAAGCCTCTCGCGTTCGGTACCTTCGGTGTAATGGTCGCCTTGAAGGTTGCGCAGGATCTTTCAACAGGCGAGGCCGAGTGGCAGGACATAGGAGCAAGGTTTGTTGCTGCCCTTGCGGTCGGTATGGGAATAGGAACTTTCCTTGGTAGTCCGAGCGCAGGCGTGCTCGTATTCAAGCTTTTAATGTTAGTGGAAGTCGAAAAGTTTTTTGATAGCATAGGAAATGTTGTGAAAGATCTTGTGGACGCTGTCCTGTTCCCTGAATTCGTCGATCTTCCTGTATCTGAGAAGATGGAGAAGACTATCGGCGCACTTGAAAAGCTCGATCAGACTCTTGACAGACCAGCTGACAATCTCGCAACGTGGCTCATCACTGTGGATGAAGCACTTGGAAACTTCTACAAGACTTTCCCCACAAAGGTCGAACTCAACAAAATGAGTGAAAAGGAACAGAGCTATTTTATGGCAGTTCTCGAATATGCTCGCGCGCTCGAAGCTTCTTCCAATGCGATACTGGATGCAGCCGAAGACTTAGAAGCCACAGCGCAAATGATAGAGAATATGCGACAACTGGTAGTACCGATTCCGGGCAAGGCTCAGGGCGGGTACATCTCCGGTCCCGGTGGGCCGACTGAGGATCGGATTCCCGCAATGCTTAGCAACGGCGAGTTTGTCGTCAATGCGAAATCAACGGAGAAATGGCTACCGTTCTTGAAAGCAATCAATGCTCAAGGCTTTGCAGACGGAGGGATAGCAAGCCTTAAAGACAAAATAAGAGGCTTTGCAGACGGTGGCATCGCTCGGTTTGCCACAGGCACGGCAACGAAGATAGACGTTGGCAGTATTGGTGGTGGTCCGCTCACATGGTGGGATACAATCCTAAACACCCTTATGAGTGTGGTCGGAGACTATGCCGAGACCGCGAAGAAAGATTTCGGGATGTTGAAAGATGTGTTCTCGGATCTTCTCAGAACGATAGGTCTTGACATCGACTCTTCAACTCAAAAAATGGACGATCTCGTAAGTCAGATGGAGAACCTGAAAATGCCGGCTTTCGAGACCGATTCAAGCCACAAGGACTTCATAGTCAGTCTGGGTCTGGCGGCAAGGAAAATCGACGCGATCTCGAGCCTCCTGGACGAGACAAAACTGGAAAAGCTCAACCGTCAGATGAGTTTCATAGACGCGGAAATGAGCGCGCTCGAGAAAGCGTTCACAGAAGGAGAGATCGGGATCCTCGAATATTCAGAGAGGATCAAGTATCTTTCCAACATCTCGCACAACCTCGGGCTCTCGCTTGAGGCTTTGAACAAGAAGATAGAAAGAAGCTCGATCGTGGCGGACGCATCGGAGATATTCAAGGTAGATGAAAACACAGGCGAGCTGGTCTCTGTATTTGCAAAACTGAGACCGGGCATGGAAGGACTCACGGATGTTGTGGGCAATCTCTCCGTAGCCGGTGAGATGTTCGCAATGAGTATGTTTAATCAGATCATGAATCTCGAGACTGTCAATATGCTCCTGAATCCGATCACAACTATTCTCTCTGGTGTGATGGAGATTCTCAGCCCGATCATCAACCTGCTTAAACCTCTCGGCGACGCGCTGGTCAGCATAGGCAGAGTCTTCGCCCTGACGTTCAATCTCTTCGGTCAGGGCCTCCTGGTTCTCCAACCGTTCTTCAAGGCTCTAGGCTGGCTCGGGGCAGCGATCTCGTATATTGCCGATCAGATAGTTCTCTTTGTCGATGGTATCTTTGTCTGGCTCAGTGGGCTTCCATTCATCGGAGGTCTGTTCAGTCCGTTGCTGACGGAAGATCAGCGGGCAAACATGGGTCGCTCGATCTCAGAAAGAATGGAAGACTACGAGCTGCCGCAATCCTCGACAGGGCAGACTTTCCAAGCCGGGTCTAGTCAGCACATCACAAACAACTACTATTTCGAGTTTAGAAACAATGACATCCTCACAGAAGACGACGAGAGTGCCCGACGGTTCGCAGATCTCATCTACAAGAACTTGCGCGATCGCGGCGTAGAACTTCAGGTAGGGTGATAGCATGACAGTTTACATAGGATCTCTCAGTTTCACAGTTTACCCGAAGAAATACAAGCACCCATACAGAACCAGAGTGATCGAGCCGGTGGAGGTCATAAACATTGCACCCGACGGTTCGGCATATCACTATTGTGACGGCACGGTGAAGAGATACAAAATACCTCTCTTCTTCACCGAGGCCAACAGGATCACGCTCGAATCGTATCGAAGCACCGCAGCGACTTTGAAGATAGACTCCGAAACGCCCATAAACGTCAAGCTGATCGGAAACTACGAGTACAAGGAAAAGTGGATCAAGGGCGTAGCAATGTACGAGGAAACGCTTGAGTTTCTGGAGGTGGCCACATGAGCTTTCAGGTCAAACTCAATAGTGTGGACATATCGGCCCGGATAGTCTCCGGGCCTACCATCCACAAGAATGACGTTCTGCATGGAAAGATCTCACCGAATGAGTGTTCTTTCGACATAGACAATACGAATCTGGCTTACACTGTCTCGAACCTCGACATTGAAGGGCAGCTCGTGGAAGTTTGGGTAAATTCAATTAAGCAATTCACGGGCTACGCAGAAAAACCTATTCTTACGAGAAATGGTAGAAGGGTCACAATCAAAGCATTTGACAAAATGAAACAGCTTCAAAAGCTCAAATGCGCAGACAAGATGTTCATCGGTTCAACTGCTGATGCAATACTTACGTGGCTCGTGGGGACTTGCGGGGGCATAGGTTCGGGCAGTCGCAATCTTGACAGCATAGTAGTCACTACCGGGGCGGGTACGACTCAAGCAATCGTGGGCTATGCGCTATACTCCATCAAAGACAAGCTCACTGATAGGCTGCAGGAGATCGTTGATTCGTGCGGCGGGTCTATGTGGTTCGACGAGTCGGGAGTCCTCCAATTTCGGGCAGGGTTTGCGGCCAGCTGGTCAACGTCCACAGTCGGCACGATCACAGTCTCAAAGCTGAAGGACATTGACTCTCTTCAATGGTTGCCGAGCGAAGGTGATCGAGTCATAGTCAAGTCGAAGAATCGCAGCGTAAAGACCGAGAAAGAACCGATCTTCACGTGGTCCGGGACAGTGCCGCCCGAGGGATTGCCCACCGGCAAGGACGAGAACGGCAACGCCATCACCGACGATCAGTGGCGTGCAAAGTTCGACTCTCCCGCGATTGAAGTCGATAATTACGCGACTGTCAACGCTGCGAAACAGTTTGATTCTGGGCTGTCACTAAATGAAACCGTGTACAACTCGAACTTCGATACAGGTGCCCTGAAGTACCCCGACTTTATGTATCTTCAGATAGACAACAGTTCAGGTACAGACAAGAACGTCACAAAGCTAGTCATAGAGGGCAAGCCTGTCGTGGAGAACTATCTCGAAGTCATCTATGATGCTGGATCGTTCGATGTAGAGAGAGAAGTTTCAAACGATCTCATATCTTCAAAGGTTTGGGCTTCGAGTCTGGCAAAATGGCTATATGAGAACGGTAATGGCAAATTTGAAGCTGTTATACCACTCGCTGACTTCTCGCTTGGTTTGGGTTGGAGTGTCGGTGATAAAGTAAACATAGTCGATGCTTCAACGGGGCTTTCTCACAGAGCGTGGGTCAGGGCGATAGATATAGACTACCGAAACCGCTCTCTCACCGTTACGCTTAGAAGCGACAGGGCCTCAGCATTTTCATATTCTCCTCCTCCGGGATCGACGACAGGGCCGGGTACAAACATACCGTATGAACCGGCGTTTGGTGACGGTTCAGCTCCTGCTACGCCGCTGGGCCTTGCGCTGGATTCAAGCTTCACCAACGGAAAGTCTTACATACACGCCACTTGGACGGCCAACACGGAGACCGATGTTAAAGGTTGCGAGCTTCGATGGTCCTACGATGAAATTGAATGGTTCTTGGCCGGCCTTACTTCCGAAACGGCAATGGACTCTGAAGTTGCGCCCGATAAGACCGTTTACGTTCAGATTCGATCTACCGACATTGAAGGTTATGAGTCTGACTGGTCCGCAAGCGTTTCAATAACTTCGGCAAAGGATTCGGAAGCGCCTTCGGCTCCTGCAAGCATCAGCGCAACGGCCGGCATTGAATCAATCGAAGTCTCGTGGGCTTACGTTAACGCTAAGGACCTTGACTATTATATTGTTGAACGCGCACCGAGCCCTTATTCTTCATGGACAGAAATTGCTAAGACAAAAGCAAATAAACTGGTTGATCTGGGAGTAACTGCCGGAACATTCTACAAGTATCGAGTAAAGGCAGTTGATACCACGGCAAATGCCTCGTCCGTGACTACGCTTGCGGCTGGAATAGCCGCCGAAAAAGCCATTGTTACCGATGGCGCGGACCCGAGCGTGCCGACAGGCCTCAACGCAACAACCGCGTTCAATAACAATCGCTGTTATATAACGGCTTACTGGACAGCAGTGGCGGATGCGGACTTGAAAGGTTACGAAGTGCGCTGGTGCTACGGTGATTCCAATTGGTATGTGGCCGGCTTCACCGTCGAAGTTTCTCACACTTTTGAAGTGAAGGAGAACAAGACAATTTGGATTCAGGTGAGGTCAACGGATATAGAAGGCCGCGAATCTGCATGGTCGTCAACAAAAAGCGTACTAAGCGCAAAAGACACGATCCCGCCGCCCGCACCATCGAGCATAACCGCAACCGGAGGGATTGAGGCTATTGAGATTGACTGGGCGGAAGTAACCGCAGAAGATCTCGACAAGTATATTCTTGAACGCTCGGTAAGTCCTTACACATCATGGACTGAAATTGCCCGAATCAAGGCCGACATTTGCATGGACCTTGGGGTAACTCCGAATATCGCTTACAAATACCGGGTGAAGGCCGTTGACGTAACCGGGAACGCCTCGGGCTACACGACAATGAGCGGAACCGCTACGGCCTCTAAGGCAGTTGGAGACGGTGTGGCTCCTGCAACACCGGCAGGGCTTGCCCTTTCAACATTCTTCTCTGATGGCAAGACGTATGTAAAGGCCACTTGGTCTGCGAACACTGAAACCGATATAAAGGGATATGAAGTTGCCTGGAGTTATGACGGAGTCAACTGGTATAATTCGGGGCTTACTTCAGAAACCAGTCTGGTTATAGAAGTTAGAGCCGGAGTAACCGTCTATGCAAAAGTGAGGGCAAAAGACATAGAGGGATTTGAGTCGGCCTGGACATCTTCTCAAAGTATTACGAGTGCCAAGGACACAACTATTCCAGCGAACCTGACGAGTATCTCTGCTGCGGGAGGTTTTGACATAGTATATGTGTACTGGAATCATTCAAAGCCTTCTGATTTTTCGCATTATGTAGTTCAACGTGCTCCTTCTCCATATTCTAGCTGGGTAGAAATCGCTGTCGTGCAAAGCAAGGAATTCATCGACAAGAATGTGGTCGCTGGCACATACTACAAGTATCGGGTGAAAGCATATGACATCTATGGGAACGAATCGACTTCTTGGGTGACCACTTCGACTGGGGTAACCTGTTCGAGTATCTCGAGTGAGTTATCCGACCTAGAAGGTGAACTCTCGACGCTCGATGGAGAGCTGTCGGGATTGGCGGGCGAATTGTCCACACTGGAAAGCGAGCTCGAAAACCTTCAATTCGCCGATATAGGTGGCACAATCACAGAGGTCCAGATAGGAGACGATTCGGTATCGGCTCCAAAACTGAAGTCAAACTCGGTCGAAAGCGCGAAAATCAAAGCTGGGGCTGTGACAGCCGAAAAGATTTACGCCAATGCAGTAACAACAGAAAAGCTCAACGCTCTCGCTGTAACGGCCGAGAAGATAGCGGCCGGAGCCGTGACTACCGAGAAACTATATGCGGCAGCCGTGACCGCGACAAAAATAGCGACCGATGCGATAGAGGCAAATCATATTAAGGCCGGCGAGATCTCTGCTAATAAGCTAAACGCTACTCTGGATCTCTCGGTAGGAAGGATCATTCAAGTCGGTTCTAACATTCAGATTGGAAAGGGAGTCGGGCCAGCTGGGTTGACCGGAGATGGAATCTATGTGTCAGAGGATGGATATTTCCGGATCAATTCTGGACTGTTCATGGATGAAGGACTTTGGATGGGTAAGAGTCTTGGAGAGAGAATTCATCCGTTCATGACTTCAAACACTACGCCAAGCGGATATGTGGTTTCAAACAACAAGGGTGGAAGCAGTGCGTGGTACCTTTTCAGAGAAAGTACGTCATCAGTAGTCAATCACTATGTAAACAACTGGTCGCAGATCAAATTGCCTATCAGAAAGACTCTAGCCAGCTATAACATATATAGTGCGAGTTCCTCGAACTGTGCTACTGGGTGGGTAATTCAAGGCTCGAATGACGGAACTAACTGGACCGATCTCGATACTCAGTCAGGCGTTTCCGCTTGGACTGGATGGAAGGCGACCGATTTCTCCGTTTCTTCA
>Ga0116190_1002475_pt1 | contig 14649 bp, 9 predicted proteins | sample AD_JPNTR4_MetaG_FD_89808 | JGI IMG/M metagenome (GOLD analysis project Ga0116190, IMG submission 89808) | Active sludge microbial communities of municipal wastewater-treating anaerobic digesters from Japan - AD_JPNTR4_MetaG | ecosystem: Engineered > Bioreactor > Anaerobic > Digestate | place...
ATCGCCTTGATTTGATTAATCATTCCCCATCCTTTCAAAGTCCGTCCTCCCCCTTCGGAGAGAACATCCTAAAGTGGGGAATTTTGTTGGCCAAAAAGTGGGGATTTTTGTTGGCCGGTCACAGACGGAATGAAAAATGGAAAATGAACGATGGAGAGCCAATTGCAAAAATCGCCTCATTGAGGATTTCGACGCCGAAAGCATACCGGCGAGGAAGGTTAAGATCGGATTCCATCCGTGTCATCGGTGTGATCCGTGCTATCCGTGGGAGAAGAAGCCCACGGACAGCACGGATAACGCGGATAACACGGATGTGTTTGTCATTTTTGATCCGGAGTTCAGCAAGAAAGCCGGGGGCAACGTTTTTTTTGCAATTGGCTCTGGAAAATGGAATTTGCTTTTGTCGCTGCCCGGAACGGGCCACTCGTTCTCAGGGCATCTGAAAACTACCTCGGCAGGGAGCCGGTGGCAAGCCTGCCTGCCCATACCGCCAATAACAGCACAAGCTGCAGAAAAAGCCAGCGAGTGACGGTCCGATCAGCGGGTCGGTGCACTACTTCGAGCTGCACGAGTCCCCAGCCGATCCAGATCAGAAAACCCTGTACGACAAAGACCAGACCGAGTGGGTGATAAGCGAGCGACGACCGCAAATCGAAGTCGGCCAAAGCGGCGAATGCCCGGGTCAGACCGCAGCCCGGGCACGAGAAGTTCAGCAGTCGGCGACTGAGACAGAGGGAGTTCTCGGCTTTATCCGGAAGCTCCAGATAACGCAAAACTACAAAACTAATAAGGGCGGCCATCCCGGTACCCGCCCACTTCGCTAGTTCAATCCGTCGCAAATTGTTGTCAGTAGCCGTGTCCGAAGATGCCTCCGATCACTGCCAGCCCGCCCCATAGCAGCATCCACAAGATGCTTAAGGCGAAGATAATGGTGGCGATGATTCCGAGAATCATTCCGGCTTTAGCGGAGCCCTCGCCAGTTATCGGCGCGGAGCCCGCCTTTATGGCCTGGAGTTCCTTATTTCCGAGATACCAGGCAACCGGCCCCAGAATCTGGCAGCAGACGACACTCAAGATTCCCAGAACGAGAGCCGTTGTGGCATTCGATTTCGACTGTGGCGGCAATGGTGGCGGTGGTGGCGGAGGTACCGATCCGCCGTAGTTTGGCATACTCATAAGAATCCTTCCCCCTGCAATAACAAGTCGATATAGCCTAATGCAAATTACGCGAAAATCAGGCGCAGAAATTCCGCATTGAACGGGTCCGCAAGGATTTCGCGAGCAAGGTCGGCCGATGGAACAGCCGGCTGGCCGCCGACTTGTCCGAACTGCCGATGAGCTCCGTCCCGTATCTGGCGCTCAAGCATCTTCAAGCTCCATCCCTGCTCGGCAGCGTTTTGCGCATACCAGAGGCGATGAGCCGGCTCCTGGACCAGTTCAACCAAGAGAATGTTGTGGCGCCAAGGAAGGTAAGTCAGTACTTCCGGGAGATTTAATCCGTCAAGATCGGTGCAGGGGGCGGCGGTCTTGAGATAGTCGCGCGTATAGGCGAGGAAAAACTGGCGCATACGGCGAATGTTGTCGGCCGAAAAAGCCATGCTCCCGGGGAAGACCTGCAGTAGGTCTCTCGAGATGGTATCTACGACCTCGCTTTCCCAGCTTTCAAACTCCTCCCGCTGAATGATCGTCCGTCCGATGCTCCAATACAGCTCTATGACTCGACGGTTGATAGCGCGAACGGCGCTGGACTGTGCACACCTGACCGCAGACTTCAATTCGGTCAACAGCTCTGAATAGCTCCGCGGATCGTCCGATTTCATAGCCTCCCCGTATCCGCGCTATTTTACCCGGATATTCCCCTACCACCAGCAAAATTATCTCGATCCGGGAACCACCCGAGTCTTCTGGGCTCTCACTCAGTTTGGCCGGAGCGGCGCCTTTTCAGGTCCGGCGCTATGGCCCGAGCAGTTCGCCAGGGAAATCAGCCGCCTTTGATCCCTTGGGGTTCCGTAGGTTTTGAGCCTTTCCGCGGTCGGGCCAGATTGGCATCTGCATTCCCCCGGTCTCTTCGAGCACCTCAAACAGCCGCTTGCGCATCTGCTCAGCGATTTCCTGGTGCTGTTGGCTGTAGATCAAGTTGTTGCTTTCGAGAGGGTCCGTTTGGAGATCATAGAGTTCATCAGAATCCCAGATACCGTGAAAACGGATGAATTTGTAACGATTACCACGCAGCGCGTGAACTGTGGGGGTCTGCGGGAAGTTGCGCTCCCAGTAGTACTCGTAGAGCAGTTCTTTCCGCCAGTTGATTTTCTGTCCAGTCAAGAGCGGCAGCCAACTCATACCGTCGCAGGTGACGGGCGGTTTAAGCCCCATGGCATCCAGGATGGTGGGCATGATATCGATGTTTGCGACGACCTCCTGAATCGTCTTTCCCCCTTCGAACAGTTCGGGACAACGAGCGAGGAGCGGCACCCGCATTGATTCCTCATAGGCGGTACGTTTGTCAATAAGGCCATGCTCTCCGAATGCAAAGCCGTTATCACCCATATAGATGACCAATGTAGAGTCCAACTCTTTGCGAGCTTCGAGGGTGTCCAGCAAGCGGCCGATGCTGTCATCTACGGCGCACAGGGTTTCAGCATAGCGCCTGTAGTACTCGGCGATGTCCAGGTCCGAATGGTAGGGGTACTCGACGCCGTGCCAGGAGTTCCGTTGGTTCTGCACCCACATGGGACGTCCTCGAGCGTATTTGCCTTCCGCTGCCATCGTCGCCGGGTATTTAAATTCTTTGCCGGCATACTTTCCTTTATGTCGCTCGGCAGGGATGAAATCGGCATGCACCGCCTTGTGAGAGAGATACAAGAAGTACGGTAGATCCTTTCTGCGGCTTTCAAGCCACTCGATTGCGTAATCTGTGAGTTCGTCGGTGATATAGCCCTTCTGCGGAACGCGCTTACCGTTTACGTTTAAACCACTTGCCGAGGGCAAGTAGGTCCCCTGTCCACGAAAACTGACCCAGTGATCGAATCCTGGTTGAGGGTCGTCGCTTGCGCCTCCCATATGCCATTTTCCGATAAAAGCCGTCGCATAGCCGGCTTGTTGCAGGTACTGGGGAAAAAGGGTTGTGCCCTCAGGCATGGGGGTATTGTTGTCGATGATCCGGTGGCGATGTGCATACTGGCCAGTAAGAATGGTGGCGCGGCTGGGACTGCACAAGGCTGTTGTGACAAAAGCGTTAGGGAAATGGCAGCCTTCGCGGGCCATACGGTCCATCTGGGGAGTCTCGAGCCATTCCTGGCCTCTTAGGAATCCCATAGCGTCATATCGGTGATCGTCGGTCAGGATGAAGATCACGTTTCGGGGCTTGGTACCGGTTTTGCCCGGCTGCGACGGCATCCTCTGACCGAGCGCCAGGGTCGCACCGCCGAGTAACCCGCTCAGCATGTCTCTTCGATTCATTGGCAGGGACCTCCTTTGCAACTATGCGCTCGTAAAGAAAATCAGAGAAGGACGGAAAAAAGCAAGCAGGTTCTTTTTTGACTTAAGATGGTCCCCAAGGGGGGTCCCATGACCCAGAAGCAGGATCACAGGAAAACTCCATCAATCTATGTCGTTTCCGGCGGCGCGGGAGCAAGCGGCACCCAGGTCGCTCGGACCGCACTCGCTCAATTCCCCGGACTGTCGATTCCCATCTTTGTAGTGCCTCACGTCCAAACACCGGAGCAGGTCACTGAAATGGTCGAACGTGCCGCGGCCGAAGAAAGCACGATCGTTCATACTCTCGTCGATGCCGGGCTGCGACATCACTTGACCAGGGAGGCACGAAGCAGGAATGTCGCCGCAATTGATTTGATGGGGCCGCTCTTGTCCCGGATGACGCATGTTACTGGGCAGGAACCGCTGGGACAGCCCGGGCTCTACCGCGAGATCCACCAGGAGTATTTCGACCGCATTGAGGCGATTGAGTTTACGGTGGCGCACGACGATGGGCAGAAACCCGAGGATCTCGGGCAGGCGGAGATCATAGTCGTGGGTCCGTCTCGAGTGGGGAAGACCCCTTTGAGCATTTACCTCTCGGTTCAAGGCTGGCGAGTTGCCAACATCCCTCTCATTAAAGAGGTTGCACCACCGCCTGAACTGGCCGAGGCGCCTCGTGAGAAGATCGTGGGCCTCGTCGTCGATCCTTCACAGCTGGTCGCACATCGGCTATTGAGGCAGCAGAGACTCGGGATGGGGCGGGAGTCAAGCTACACGAATCGGCTCCAGTTGCACGAGGAGATCGAGGCGGCGAGGGCTTTCTATAAGCGAAACGCAATTCGGGTCATCGACATGACTGACAAGTCGATTGAAGAAAGCGCCGAAGAGGTCATCGCGCTGGTCAGGCGTCGAACGCGCTAAAATTCTTTCTTTTTGAGCCACCCGGGGCTCTTACATCGCGTCGCTATACTGTAGACTGGACTTGACACATTTCCGGCCCACACTATGGAGCACAAAGACATTTGGAGGGCGTGGGGGCGCATTCTGCAAGGCTACCGACCCTTCCTCTCGATTGAGATCACGAAACGTTGTCCCCTGTCCTGCCCGGGCTGCTACGCTTACCAGCCAAATCACGTCAATGGGATCCCTTTGGAGGAGATTGGAGAGTACACCGACGTTGATTTGATCGACCGCGTCTTGGAATTGGTGGATGAGCACCGGCCCTTGGCTGTATACCTGGTTGGCGGAGAACCGCTGGTCCGTCACCGAGAGTTGTCCATCCTGCTTCCTGAACTGCTTCGACGAAGGGTGAAGGTTGAGGTTGTCACCAGCGCTGTTCGGCCTATCCCTGCTGAATGGCGTCGGCTCGACAACTTGTCGATTGTCGTCTCAGTCGACGGACTGCAACCTGAACACGATGCCCGCCGTCGGCCGGCAACATACGATCGCATCCTTGCCCACATTGCGGGCCATAAGATCATCGTGCATTGCACGGTGACGGCGCAGATGACACGACGGCCGGGCTATCTGGAGGAGTTCTTTGATTTCTGGAGTCGGCGGCTGGAAGTGACCAGCATCAGGATCAGCCTGTTCACACCGCAGCAGGGCGAATCGAGCGCGGAAATCCTGGCACCGACACAACGGCGGCGTGTAATAGACGAGTTAAGTCGCCTACGGCCGCTGTACCCGAAGGTTCGCCTAACGAGCCGGATGCTTGACGCTTATCGCGAGCCGCCTGGCAATCCGGACAATTGTATCTTTTCAAAAGTCACACACTGTATTTCCTCGGACCTCGAGAGCCCGATTTCGCCCTGCCAGTTCGGGGGCACCCCCGATTGCACACAATGTGGTTGTGTTGCGACTGTCGGGTTGGACGCCCTCGGACGTACTACGCTGGGGGGCATCCGACTGCGAAACATACTAAGCGTATCGTCATGGGTCGGAGCGGCGATGGATCGCCTCCGTAGGGCTGCGAATGGACCAAGTGGACCTACCGGCTAGTGGACAGCGATAGGTCCACTTAGTCCACTTGGTCCACTCTGTCCACTTCGCTCAGGTGATAAACAGACTCTTCGTCGAGAAATTCGGGTCGCTGGTCAGGTTGACCCCGAGACGCCGCAAGCCGGCCTCATCGCCGGGGGTCGGCATGTGTGTCAGGTGCATCTCACAGCCCCGTAACTCGCCCAGCTTTTCAATCGCCAGTTGCGCCGCCGGATTCTGGGTGGCACTAATTCCCAGGGCAATGAGCGTCTCTTCAACATCCAGGCTGGCGGTAGCATCGGCTCCAAAATGGCTTTTCAAGCTGGCGATCGAATCGAGGATACTGGGCGCGAGCAGCGGGATGCGATCCGGAATATCGGCGAGCGTTTTGAGAGCGTTCAGGAGCAATGCGGAAGATGCATGCATCAACGGCGAATTTTTCCCGACCACGACTCGACCATCGGCGAGAGCCAGTGCGGCGCCACAGTATATCCCTTCGTTGCCTTTGCCTTTACGCTCGCCTTCGACTGCCGTCTGGCGGGCCGGAAGGACGACGGGACGATCTTCGGGGCCCACATTCAGCTCCTTCATCAGCAACTCGGCGCGCTGCACGGTTTCTTTCTGGGCCAAACCAACGGCATATTCGCAGTTGTAGCGAAAGTAACGGCGGATCACTTCCTGGCTGGCCGCCATCCGTACGGCCTCATCGTCAACTATTCCGAATCCGGCGCGATTGACTCCCATGTCAGTTGGAGACCGGTATGGAGACTCGCCGCCAGCGATTTTTTCCAGAATTCGTGTGAGAAGAGGGTAGGCCAGGATGTCGCGGTTGTAATTGACCGCTGTCTCGCCGTAGGCTTCGAGGTGAAAAGGATCGATCATGTTCACGTCGACGAGGTCGGCGGTGGCTGCCTCATAGGCGACATTGACCGGATGTTTTAGCGGCAGGTTCCAGATCGGAAACGTTTCGAACTTCGCGTATCCCGCGCCGACTCCGCGTCTGTGTTCGGCGTAAAGCTGGGAAAGGCAGGTAGCCAGTTTACCGCTGCCGGGTCCGGGTCCGGTCACTACCACCAGGGGCTTGTGCGTTTCGATGAACGAGTTGGCTCCGTAGCCTTCCTCGCTGACGATCAGATCCACGTCGGTCGGGTAACCTTTAGTAGCCCGATGGGTATGAACACAGACTCCTCTTCGTTCCAGTTTGTTCTTAAAGAGCGCGGACGAAGGTTGACCTTCGTAGCGCGTGATGACAACCGCGCAGACATCCAGTCCCCACGCCCGCAGGTCATCGATCAGCTTCAGGGCATCTGAATCGTAAGTGATTCCGAAGTCGGCGCGCATCTTCTTGCGCTCGATGTCGCCGGCATAAATGCAGAGAATAATTTCGGCCTGGTCGCTGATCTGTTGGAGCAGGCGCATTTTGATATTGGGATCAAAACCGGGCAAAACCCTCGCAGCATGGTAGTCGTAGAGCAGTTTGCCGCCGAATTCGAGGTACAGCTTATTGTTGAAGCGTTCAATCCTCTCGCGGATGGCGCGGGTCTGCTCTTCCAGATATTTCTCGTTATCAAAGCCTATCTTCATGCCGGGTATCGGGCGAAACGACAGGTCGTGTTGTCGGCAACTAAACATGGCGGAAGATGATAGCCGGGAGTTGTGAGATCAGGCAATCGTTGAATCCAGATGGTTATTTTTCCGCGTGATAGCTCTGCAGACTTTTCACGCCGCCCCGACCTGCGCGCTCCGCCGCAATACCGTTGGCGGCTGCTATGGCCGCGGCGGTTGTGGCCAGGTAGGGTACTTTGTATTTGATTGCCGCCTTTCGGATATAGGAATCGTCGTACAAGCTCATCTTGCCTGCTGGCGTGTTGACCACGAGTTGAAGTTCCCCGTTCTTGATGGCATCGGCAATATTTGGACGTCCCTCGTGCATCTTGAGGATGGGTTTGCATCGGATTCCGTGCCTCGCCAGGTAAGCCCTTGTTCCCTTGGTGGCATAGATGGTGAAACCGAGTTCAGCGAAGCGGCGAGCTGCTTTTAGCGCACCTGGGCGATCTGGGGGGGCCACTGTTATCAGCACGGAGCCCTCCAGGGGCAGGCGTTGTTTAGCCGCGTCCTTAGCTTTCCAGTAAGCGAGCCCGGGGTTGACCGCCATGCCGAGAACCTCGCCTGTCGATCTCATTTCGGGGCCGAGAAGGGGATCAACTTCCGGGAACATGTAGAAGGGGAAGACAGGCTCCTTGACGCCATAGTGACGGATGGGCCGCGTCTCAAGTTTCAGCTCACTCAAGCGCCGGCCAAGCATCACTTGGGTTCCGAGCCGCGCCATAGCGATATTGCTTACCTTGCTGACCAGCGGCACAGTTCGGCTGGCCCTGGGATTTGCTTCCAGAATGTAAACCACATCGTCGACAATCGCGTACTGGACGTTCATTAACCCGACTACGTTGAATCGAACCGCGATTTTCTTAGTGTATTCGACGATCGTATCGACCAGCCGCGGGGGGATAGTTACCGGCGGTATGACACATGCCGAGTCGCCGGAGTGAACACCGGCCGGTTCGATGTGTTCCATAACGGCGGGCACGAACGCATCGGTGCCGTCCGCGATGGCGTCGGCTTCGGCCTCGATCGCGTTTTCCAGGAACTGCTCGATGAGGATCGGCCGGGTCGGGGAAATCTCGACCGCGGCGGCCAGATATTCCATCAGCATCTCTTCGTCGTGGACGATTTCCATGCCGCGACCGCCGAGCACGTACGAGGGACGCACTATCAGCGGGTAGCCGATTTTCTCGGCAATGGCCAAAGCCTCCTGCAGGTTGGCGGCCATTCCGGACTTCGGCTCAGGGATCCCGAGGTCGCGCATGATTTGGCGGAAGCGGTCTCGGTCTTCGGCAAGGTCAATCGTATCCGGGCTCGTTCCGAGGATTCTGACCCCTGCTGCCGCCAGTTCGCCTGCAAGGTTCAGGGGAGTCTGACCGCCGAACTGGACAATCACGCCTTCAGGTTGCTCTTTCTCGTATATGGCCAGTACATCTTCCACCGTCAGGGGTTCGAAATAAAGCCTGTCGGACGTGTCGTAATCGGTCGAAACGGTCTCCGGGTTGCAGTTCACCATGATTGAGGTGTAGCCGGCGTCTCGTAGCGCGAATGCCGCATGGACGCAGCAGTAATCGAACTCGATGCCCTGCCCGATGCGATTGGGGCCGCCGCCGAGCACCATGACTTTTTTTCGCCCATTCCCGTGGTTTAAGGCGGGAGAGGAGGAAACCTGGCTGGATGGCGGGCTCGACTCGGCCGGCCGCTTGGAGTGAGCATAGGTGGAGTAGTAGTATGCCGCATTCTCGACCCCGCTGACCGGGACCGAGTCCCATTGTTGCACGATCCCTTGAGCGATTCGGGCACATCGGATCTCGATCTCCGGCAAGGTGAGGATCTTGGCGAGATACTGGTCCGAAAAACCGTCCTTTTTGGCCTGTTCCAGTAAAGCAGCAGGTGGAAGACCTCCCTTGTACTTCAGCAGCTCCTCCTCCAGGTCCACCAGTTCCTTCATCTGCTCAATGAACCATGGCTTGATTCGAGTGCGTTCGTGCAGCTCACAGACTCCGGCACCCTGACGCAAGGCCTCGTACATGATGAACTGGCGTTCGCTGCTGGGCTCGGCAAGCATAGCCATGAGTTGTTCGAGCGACTTGTTGTGGAAGTCTTTTGCGAAGCCCAAGCCCGATCGGCCGTTCTCGAGTGATCGGATCGCCTTCTGCAAAGCCTCCTTATACGTCTTCCCAATGCTCATTACCTCGCCAACTGAGCGCATCTGGGTGCCGAGTCTGTCCTGGACTCCGCGAAATTTCTCAAACGCCCAGCGAGCGAATTTAACCACAACGTAGTCACCTGATGGGGAGTACTTGTCCAAGGTGCCTTCGCGCCAGTAGGGTATTTCGTCAAGCGTCAGGCCGCCGGCCAGCAGCGCCGAAACCAGCGCAATGGGAAATCCGGTGGCCTTCGATGCCAAGGCGGAAGAGCGAGAAGTGCGAGGGTTGATTTCAATAACCAGGAGACGGCCTGTTCGCGGATCGTGCGCACACTGGATATTGGTTCCTCCAATGACCTCGATGGCTTCGAAAATCTTGTATGAGTCGCGCTGGAGGCGTTCCTTCACTTCTGCGGGGACTGTGAACATGGGGGCGGTGGAGCAGGAATCGCCGGTGTGAATCCCCATTGGATCAATGTTTTCGATGAAGCAGACGGTGATCATCTGGTTTTTGGCATCCCGAACTACTTCAAGTTCCAGCTCTTCCCAGCCAAGAACGGATTCCTCAACCAGCACCTGCCCGACCAGACTGGCGGAAAGACCTCGGCTCACGATCCTTTCGAGCTCTTCAGTGTTGTAGACGATGCCTCCGCCTGTACCTCCAAGGGTATAGGCAGGTCGAATCACCAGCGGGTATCCCAGCTGTTCTGCCACGCGTTCCGCTTCCTGGAGACTGTTGGCGATTTCGCTTCTCGGTACTTCGAGTCCGAGGCGGGCCATAGTCGCTTTGAACGCCTGGCGATCCTCACCGCGCTCGATGGCATCGACATTGACGCCAATCACCTTAACGCCCAATTCTTCCAGAATCCCCGACCGTGCAAGCTCGGATGAAAGATTAAGTCCCGACTGGCCGCCCAGGTTTGGAAGGAGGGCGTCGGGTCGCTCTTTGCGAATGATTTCGGTAAGAGTCTCGATGGTTAACGGCTCGACGTAGGTCGCGTCAGCCATCCCCGGATCGGTCATAATGGTTGCGGGGTTAGAGTTGACGAGCACAATCTCATATCCGAGGCTACGCAGTGCTTTGCACGCCTGAGTCCCCGAATAGTCAAATTCACAGGCCTGTCCGATTACGATAGGGCCAGACCCGATAATCATCACTTTACGCACATCCTGACGCCTTGGCATTGTCCGCTCCTGCTCACCACACTTTGCAAATTGAACCAATGGTCGGCCGACAAGACTACAGTTTTTGATGGTTGTATGGCAACTGTTGAATTTGAACGTGAACCGACTCTTGACGTAAGATGATACGCAATAGGCTCCAAACGAGGGTTAGAGGCCCGGCTACGGCTCCGTAAGCTTGGAGTCATTCCCTTCATCTGCCGAGGCCCTACAACGCTCGTCTCCGGCATCCCGAGGAGTGGAAAACATGCAGTTAGGTTTGTTCGGCTTGAGGGCCGGACTGTTTTTGGTCCTGTCCTTGTGTCTGCTCAGCCCTGTCACTGCTCAAACCGATTCCGCTCAACTCTCTGGTTTCGTGCTGGACCCGTCCGGGCTCCCCGTCCCAGGTGCATCGGTGACGGTTACTAACGAGACCACTCAGATAGAGCGTAATGCGGTGACCAATGACCAGGGTTACTACGTGGTTGCCAGTCTGCCGCCGGGATACTACACCGTGGCGGTTGAAATGGAAGGGTTCAAGAAGTTCGTCAAGACTAGAAACAAACTGGATGCGAGTGTCAATCATCGGGTCGACGCCGCTTTAGAGATTGGTGGTGTTGACGAGACCATCTCGGTTGTCGCCGCCCCTTCTCAAGTTCAGTCAGACAGCGCGATGGTCGCGAAACTGGTAGAGAGCAAGCAAATAGAGAGAATGACTCTGAACGGGCGCAATCCCCTTTTTCTCGCTTTGCTCAAACCAGGAGTCCGCAGTGGAACAGCACTCACCGGTTTCAGTTTCGGGCTGACGTCGGGAGGTCTTTCCATTAACGGCGCCAGGACGCAAGACATGCTGATCACTTTCGACGGCGCCGTGGGCATCCGCACCCGAGCCAATGGCACCAGCGTCGGGGTTGCAGATCTTGACACTGTCCAGGAGGTTCAGATTCTCACAGCCAACTACAATGCTGAATACGGGCGCTCCGCAGGGGGGCAGGTCCGGATCGTGACGAAAAGTGGCGGCCAGAACTTCCACGGATCTCTGTACGAGTATTTCCGTAACGACAAGTTGGACGCCAACAGTTGGTCGCGCAACCGCAGTGGTCTACCCCGTGAAGCGAGCCGATTCAACCAGTTCGGTTATGTGGTGAACGGGCCGGTATATATACCGGGCGTGTTCAACACCAATCGGGACAGACTGTTCTTCCTGTGGAGCCAGGAATGGGTCAGGCGCCGCCGCGAGGTGACCTCAATCGTGACGGTTCCAACGCTCAAGATGCGGCAGGGCGACTTCTCGGAATTGCTCGATCCCAATAACCCGTATTTTGATGGCGCGCGAATCGTCAGCGATCCGCTTACCGGCGAGCCTTTCCCGAACAACATCATCCCGCCCAATCGCCTGAGCCCTAACGGGATTGGTTTTCTGAACGCATATCCGGAGCCGACACCCGGGTTCCTGCAAGGAAACGACAACTTCATCCAGACGCGGCCACAGCCTGAGAATCAGCGAAAAGACACCCTCTCGCTCGATTTTGTGGTAAACGCACAGCACTCACTGAAGTTCCGCGGCTCCATGTACAACTGGAATTCGGTTGATGCCTTCCGTGGCGGCTTGGATCGCGCGGTGACGGATTGGGATCGGCCCAACCGTACAGGATCGATCAGTCACCTCTGGTCAATCAGTCCTACCACGATCAATGAAGCCATGGTGACGGCGAGTGTGGATGTTGTTCACATAGGTATCTTTCGCGAGGGTGGACGCTTTGAACGGAGCCGGTACGGAATCAACTATCCCTACCTGTTCCCGGAGCGAAAGGAAATCCCGGATAAGATACCGACGATTGACATCTCCAGCTTCCAGACGCTGGACGGCGGGCCCTATCCGGCGTTCTCCTCCGGTCCCATCTACTCAGTGTCTGACAACTTCACCAAGATTCTGGGTACCCATTCGTTGAAGTTTGGAGCGCTCTATGAGCGTTCTGGTCAAAACGACTTTGACCAGATCAACGTTACGGGCGTGCCGGGTGGAACCAATAACCAGAATGGGCGATTCATCTTCGACGACACTCGGGCTGGGGCGCCGTCAACAGGCCTGGGGATTGCGAATGCTGCCCTCGGTCTGTTCACGTCCTATGCGGAGATCGGGCCGCGTGCTTACACCCCGTATCGAAGCAACATGTTCGAGTGGTACGTCCAGGACAGCTGGAAGACGACGCAGCGACTGACGATGGAGCTGGGTCTGCGTTGGACCTACATGACTCCGTACTACTACAGTCTCTGGGGCAACATCGCCATCTTCGATCCGAATCGGTATGATCCTGCCAGGGCCGTTGTGCAAGATCCGGCGACCGGGTTCATTCTGAGCGGCGACCGGTACAACGGTGTGGTCATACCCGGCAACGGCTGGCCAGAAGCCGCCCGCGGGCGTGTGGCTATTGCTGATACGGGCGAGTTCAATCACCTCTTTTCGGGCGAAGAGTTGGTGGGCGAGCGACATTGGACCAACTTCCAGCCGCGGATCGGGATTGCTTACCAGATCAGCAGCAACGATGTCATCCGAGCGGGGGCAGGCAGGTTCATGGCCCGGCCGGGCGTTTCCGACAACGTCTTTCTGGGCGGGAATCCTCCTTTCCAGCCGATGGTATCGATTGCCACGGGTCAGGCCGACAACCCGGCCGGAGGCAATCCGTCGAATTTTCCTCAGTTCTTCATGACGATGGACCCGGTTTTCAAGATTCCCCAGTCGTACATGTGGAACGTGTACTATGAGCGCTTGCTGCCGCACAACGTTACCGCATCGATTGGGTATGTGGGCCGGGTAGGCCTGTATCTCGAACGGGAACGCAACCTGAACACTCTGCCGGTGGGAACTTTGCACAGGCCGGAAAATGCGGGGATAAACACCAACGTTTTGCGTCCCTTCAAAGGCTTTGCCCAGATCCCGATGGCTGAGAACGCTGGACGTTCCGAGTACAACGGTTTGCAGCTGGAACTGAATCGCCGCTTCGACAGAGGACTTGCTTTCGGTATCGCTTACACCTACTCAAGCTCCTATGACAACGCTTCAGATCGACGCTATCGGTTGCTCAACCCCCTGGATGACTCGCTCGACTGGGGACCGTCCAACTTCGATACGCCTCACGTACTGGTGATTAACGCCATCTACGAATTGCCTTTCCTGCGCGGGTCGGGAGGCCTGCGTAACGCGCTTCTCGGCGGATGGACACTGACGGGTGTCTACCAGTACCAGAGCGGAACCCCGTTCCACATTGGAACCGGCGAGGATTTCGCCGGAATCGGAAGCGGAAACGAGACTCAGCTCTGGAACCTGGCGGGGGACATCGAGCTTCCGAGAGGAGATCGGAGGTTCTCGAATGGCGCCGGAGATGACAACTTCTATTTCCGGACGAGGACCGCCTCCGGCGACCCAATTGCTACTCCGCCCGCGCTCGGGACCTTCTCAGCTCAGACAAGAAACTCCGCCGGGTATCACCCGGGGAGCCACAACATGAGCATGGCTGTGTTCAAGTCCTTTGCCATCACTGAATCCCAGCGGATCGAGTTCCGATCGGAGTTCTTCAACCTTCCGAACCATCCCAACTGGAGTAATGTGGACACCAATCCACGGTCCAGTACGTTCGGTAAGGTGACAAGCAAAACCGGTCAGCGGGAAATTCAGCTGAGCCTGCGCTACAGCTTCTAGTCACCAAACAGCCAAGGGCGCCTGCGAGGCGCCCTTGAACTCGAAAGACTCGAGAACGTAACCTTCAGAAGGTGTGCAAGAATCGGCGGGTTTATCCGCGTAATCCGCGCGATCCGTGCCATCCGCGGCTTGGTACCCGCGGATAGCGCGGAAGGCGCGGATAACACGGATAAACTCGCCGATTCTTTTTCACACTTTCTGAGGGGCACTCCTGACCCTCGATTCCGCTTGCCGATCGGCCAGATCGGTGCTACACTCCGCCCAGCAACGGTAGATTTAAATCCTTCATCCGGAAGGAGGATGCCATGCTTCGGTGCGGCATTTTATTAATTCTTGCCGTTCTTTCCTGCCCCTCCGGCCTGGTTCAGGCAACCGCAGCTCAGACAAGCCCGACCTACGCAGATGAGTACGCCTTGTACGAAAAGGCCAACCAGGAGGCCGATACGGCTCGGAAGAAGGCCCTGCTCCTCGAGTTCGTGCAGAAATACAAGACGTCAGAGCTGGATCCTCATATTTCCGCACTCTATGCCCAATTCTATGCAGCTCCCCGAGAACGGGGCGAGTGGCAGAATCTGGCAGG
>Ga0116190_1002491_pt1 | contig 14601 bp, 8 predicted proteins | sample AD_JPNTR4_MetaG_FD_89808 | JGI IMG/M metagenome (GOLD analysis project Ga0116190, IMG submission 89808) | Active sludge microbial communities of municipal wastewater-treating anaerobic digesters from Japan - AD_JPNTR4_MetaG | ecosystem: Engineered > Bioreactor > Anaerobic > Digestate | place...
CTTAAAAGATACAGGAATAATAGATGTTCGTCCTCAAATTAACAGAGGCAGGCACGACGAGTGAAGACTTACTATTTGATCTGAATTTGATAGATTAAAGCAAGATAGCAGATTAGACAGATGGGGGGAAGAAATAGAAAAGAATAGAAATGCTTGATCTGGGGAGAGTTTAATTGCTGTTTCAGAAACAGATATGATAAAAAAAGTTAGAATATCCAGACCAGTTGATGATAAGAATTGTAATATTGATCCATTAGATAGCGTAGGCAATTGGGTTGGTTATGGCGATGGAACTAATTTAACAAGAGATAGTGATAATTATGTTAAAGGATCTGCTTGTATCAATTGAGATATAAATGATGCTGGCGGAACAACAGCAGGAATAGTTAATAGTTCATTAAATAAATTTAATATTTCAGATTATTTAGCAGATGGATCTGTTTTTGTTTGGGCTTATATTCCTTACCCAAACAATATTACTAATTTCAAAATTAGAATTGGGAATGATGCTTCTAATTATTATATGATTGCTATTACTACAAATAATGAAGGAATTGTTTTTCAACCAGGATGGAATTTATTACGATTTGATTTAGTTAATAAAGTAATAATTGGTAATCCTGATTGTAGTCAATGTAGTTATGTAGCAATATTTATGACAAAAGATGCTGCAAAAGTTAGCGAGACAGATTATAGATTTGATGATTTAAGAATTAAGAAAGGTGATAAATACGAAATAATTTATTATTCAAAATATGGTTGGCAAAATTCTACTGGTGCTTATTTAGAAAATTCAACTGCTGATACAGATTATGTTAATTGCGATACAGATGAAATAAGACTAATAGAATATAAAGGAGCTGAATTGATGGAAAGGAGATTAAAAAACCACAATGAAGCTGATCGATATCTTAATTTGTATGAAAGATACAAAGAAATTTATAGACAGAATAATCCATCAGAAGCTTTAATTTTACAACAAACTTATCATTTTATGTAATATGGAAGATTTAAAAGAAATAATACCAGAACAAACCTGAAATGATCTTATGACAGAAGTAGCATTAGAAAATGCGCTAACAGGGAATAGTTATAGCTCATCATCTGCTGCTCCTCCATCAACAAATCAAGGAATTTCAGTAAAACAGAGACTTGTTGATCCTATTTTAGAAGGAGCAAGTTTTGTGTCTAAAACAAAAGGAGCAAGAGTAGAAATGTTAAGAGATAGTAATATTGGAATGAGAGTACTAAATGAAAATAGTTCAGAAATATTTAAGATTTTAGTTGGAGGAACAGATGTCGGTGATATTATTATTGGAGATTACGATGGCGGACAGGGAGCAAAATGAGATGATTCAATGGGAACTTTTGATGTTTTAGGAACTATTCAGGCAACTATTGGAAAGATTGGTGGTTTTGCGATAGGAGCAGATTATATTAGAGATACTGCTGATACCTTTGGATTAGCTTCAACTACTACTTCTGGAGATGATATTCGTATTTGAGGCGGTGCTTCTTTTGATAATAGAGCTTCTGCTAATTTTTACATAACTGAAAGCGGACAAGCATTGTTTAAGTATGTTACAATTAGTGGAGGTTCTAATGTAAAATTTATATCAGATACAATTGATACAGAGAATAAAAATATCTTAAAAGATTTTACATTTAGTCCTTCTGATTATTCAGGAGCATTTAAGTCTGGAGATATTACTTGGGATACTTCTACTGGTTTAGTAACAGGTGGAACTGGAATAGTTATGCATAAAGGAGGTATTGTAGGAGCAAAGGATGGCAATGCTACATTTTCTATCAATGCTTCGACTGGTGATGCTACTTTTGCTGGAACTTTAAGTGCTGCTGGTGGTTCATTAGGTGAAATTACTACTGGACAAATTACTCTTGATACAACTGGTTATGTTCGTGGTGGAATGACAGATTATATGACAGGGATAGGTGTCTTTTTAGGATATTCAGGTGATGCTTATAAGTTTAGTGTAGGCGACCCATCAGGAGATTATTTTAACTTTAATGGCGTTAATATTGATTATAGTGGGTCATTATCATATAAGGTTAACTGTTTATATGGGGAAGCAATGGAACAGCAAACAATAGTTGGATTGTATAAAGATTATTATACTGGTGATAAATCAGTAAAAAGTATTTATAAAAAAGATTATAATGCCTATGGTATATATGCATATCAAAACGGCACATATAGAAATTTTTCTATAACTGGTGATGATGGAGATTTATATGTATTTACTATGTATAAATACGAAACTGGTACTACAGAAATAAAAATAGAAATATCAAAACAAGATGCTGCTAATGCGGTATTAGTTTCTTCAATAACAAGTAAATATTGTACTTTAATAAACATTTCTAGCACCTCTCCAATAGCTTATGATACTGCAAATAATAAAATAATAGTATGCACAGGTACCAAATATCAAATATTCTACTTTCATAATGGTTTAATTAGTCCGCATACAAGTGTTATGTCTTTTCCCAACATACCTGCTAATTATTCATTAGCAGATGTTGCTTATGACCCGAACGAAAATTGCTTTGTTGTATTTTTTTCAAGATTCATTGATAACTATACTTTATATTATTATATAGTTCAATGTAATCCAGGAACAGATACAACATCAACTGTTAGCGCCGGAGATGTTGTTCCTATTAGTGATGTAGACAACAAACTTAGGGGAGTATTTGCTAACGCAACAATAAATCCAGCAACTGGTTATATTTATTTTTTAACATCTAGTTCTACTGCTGATTATAATAGAATATATCAAGTAAGAGTAAAATCGGATAAAACATTAGAAAAAATAGGAACAAGATATTCTACTAATAAGGCTTATAGTAAGTATTTTTGTTATGATGAAACAGCTGGTTGTTTAGTAGCGGCAGAAGGAGATTCAAACAACAGATATGTATATGCCTATTTGGTTTCAATAAATGGAACTAGTTTGTCTGCTGGGAATGCTACAACAATATACGATTCGGGTGCTAGTAATAGCATTTATACTAGTAAAATAGTATATAATCCATATTTAAAATATTGTTGTATAGTTAGTGAAGGTTCCAGCTCTACACCAACAGTAGCATCTCACATCATAATAAATAATGGTGTAATTAGTAGTTTTGAAAATAATAAATTATTTATTGGTTATAGTCAATATGGTAGTAGTTTGTCTAGTCCTTGATATACAAAGACAAGTTTTAATATAGTAAAGACTAATGGGTATTCAGGAGTTTCAACAAGCGTATATGAAATAGTTCCTTGTGCTTATGGTAAAACTTATATAATGCCACCGCAAACCGATACAATAGTATCAACATATTGGAATTTTACGGTTGAAAGCACGGGATTAAATAGAACAACAATAATAAAACTTAATACAGAAGATATCTATATAGCAACTTATAGACAATCAACAGATATACGTGCAGTAGCATTCAAAAAGGGAGGTAATGCTAATGGCACTACTTTAGTTGGAACTCGTTTAATTATAAATAATACAAATTCTAATGGAAATGTAAGATGTTGTAAGTGTGGTCAAGCAAATAGATTTGTGGCTGTATATCATTATAAAGTAACCAGTGAAACAGGTGAATTAAGAATAGTATTATGCGAAGTAAATCCAGTAGATTTATCTATAAGTATTATACAAGAAAGAACATTGAGAAGCAGTCTTATAACAGCAAGGAGTATTATAGCTTTTTATAATCATTTTAATAATGTAATCAATGTAGGTCATCAATATAGTAGAAGGCAAGGCGGAGTAGAAACTCATTATTGAGAAACTTATGAGATAGTGGCTGATGGAGATGAAACAATAACAATCAGGTCAAAAGAAGAAGGTACTAGTACACATTCATATTTAGTAAATGGTGGTTTATCATTATATTCTAAACTTCCATATTGAATAACAACAAATAACAGTTCACCATATACTACTAGTATTTTTATTGGTGGAAAAACAATAAGTATAAGTAATACTGAGGCACAAGCAAATATGTTCTATGCAATTTGAAGTGATAAAAATAAAATGCTTATATTGCCTACCAGTATAAATACTATAACTAATACATATAAATTTGATAACCTAAAAAGATTATATGATAATACAGATATATCTATTGGAAGGATTGGAGATTTTGGGTTTATAGATGAAAATGAAGATAAAATTTTATTTACTGCTGCTGGAACTACTTGAGCTGCTGGTATATTCAAAATAGATACTAAATCTAATAAATTTGTTGCAGATAGATTAGTTGATGGTTGTATACAATATTGAAATGGTGCGTGGCAATCATCACTTTGAACTTATTATTGTATAAATGACGACGGAACTTATGATATTTTAGCTGGGTCAGGCACTAGTCCACACGTAGTATATATAGTAAAAAGAGGTATCACATTAAATTCGCCGTCCAATTATATTGGAATTACTTATGAGTCTGGAGATAAAGGAGATATAAAATTAGTAGACTATCCAAACTCAGTAGCTAATTACGATGGGTTAACTGCTGGAAATTTTTATTATCTTGGTACACACGGGTTGACAACTACACCAACAGATTATAAAGCTGGATATGCAAAGACATCTAACAAAATGGTAATAATTAAATAAAACGAAACACATTTTATAATAAATAAATAAATAAATATAAATTATGGCACAAGTAACAATTTTAGTTGGTGGAACACCAGTAACTGTAAACGAAACAACTCCAGGACTATTTGGTAGTTTGGGATATAGTTATGTTGGTTCAACACCAAGCACAACACCAAGCACAACACCTTCATCAACGCCTAGTTCAACAACAACTCCTACAACATCAACCAGTAGTTCTTCTTCGCCTTCTACATATACTCCATATACTTCTTTGCCAAGTAGTAGTCAATCTGCTACTAATTATACTATTAAGCCTGGTGATACTTTATCTGGGATTGCTGCTAAATATGGAACTACTGTAAGCGCTTTAATAACTGCTAACCCAAGTATAACAGACCCACATAAAATTTATGCTGGAAACACAATTAAAATTCCTACTTCAACTACTACATCTGCTCCCGCTGTTTTAACTTCTACATATACACCATATTCTTCTATTTCTGCTGCTCCAACTACAACTACAACCACTACATACACTATCAAGTCAGGTGATACTCTTTCGGGAATTGCTTCTAAATATGGGACAACTGTTCAAGCGTTGATGGATGCTAATCCAAATATAAAAGATAAAAATACAATTTATGCTGGTGATACCATTAAAATACCAACTGCAACATCTGCTACAAATCAACCAGTTTCTGGATCATCACAACAAGCAACTACAAATCAGCAGATTAATGCATTACAACAACAAGTAGATCAATTAAGTAATGTGTTAAAAGAAGCGGCAAAATTAGGTATTACTTCTGGAGAAATTCCTCCTGAAATAGTAAGTGGAATGACAGCAGAAGACTATCTTTCTACTTCTGAAGGATTAAGGAAATGAGAAGAATTTCAGAAACAACAAGCATTAGAAAATCAAACTAAAGCAAAAGAAGATTTATTAAAAGACAAAGAGACAAAACAATTGCTTGCTGAGATTTTAGATTTAAATAAACAATTAGGGATTACAAAACCAGAAACACCAAGTTTCGAAGCGGCATTTACAACTTTATATCAAGAAAAAGGAATAGAAGGAATACAAGCACAAATCAATGATGTTAACAAGCAAATTGCTGATTTACAAGCCAGTTATAAAGCAGGATTAGCACAAGAGCAACAAAAAATAGCTCCAATGGAATTGATTGGAAGAAGACAGCAATTATTGCAAAATCAATATCAAACTCAATTAGATACTTTAATCAATCAAAAGAAGGCTTTAACTGAAGAATATAATACAAAGATTGGGTTAGTTAATACATTGATGAATCTCAAACAACTTGATTATAATACTGCTAAAAATGAATATGATACTCAATTTTCTAAAACATTACAATTGTTGAATTATATTGAGGATAAAAAACAGGCAGAAAAATCAGAACAAGAAAGATTAAGAGATGATGCCAGAGCTAATTTAACATTACTTACTAATGCTTATGCTAATTCTGGTAAAGATTGAAATTCATTAGATGTTTCTCAAAAGGTTGATTTTAGCAAATTATTAATACAGGCAGGTTTTTCAGCATCGCTTGCTCCTATGTTATTAAATACAACAGGCAATAATGATGAAATTAAAAGCGTAGGAACTAAAACTGATGCTTTCGGAAATGAAACAGTTTATGCTTTAATTAGAAATAAATTAACTGGAGAAATTAGATTAGAAACATTTGGTGCTGGTCAAGGTACAACAACAACTACAATCCCAGTAGAAAATATAAATAGTGTAGAGGGTGTAAGATATTTACAATCACTTGGTTATAAAGATTATGATTCTATTTTTGCTTGATATGATACTCATACAAATCTAACTGGAACTGCTATAAAAGGGTTATTAAAACAGGCAGGAATAGCTCCTGAGTATGCTTTAACATCAGAGCAAATACCTCAAATTATCAGTAATTTGAAAGCATCTATTGAAAATGGTAAATACACATTGGATCAAGTTAACAAATTATTAGATGCTGGAAGGTTACCAGCAAAAGATGGATCTATACTTATTTTATCTCCATCTCAAATTGATGAAATTAAGAAAGGAATTCAAAAAACTTTTTGAGAAAAAATTTCAAGTTTTTGAAAATAAAAAAACAATATGACATTATCAGACATAATACAAAATCTAAAGAAGCTTCCTGAATATGGCAAACAGTTAATAGCCTCTGCTAAATCAAAAGCAGAAGCAGAAAAAGCACAAAAGATGTTAGATAAAGCCACAAAAACAACTCAAAATGCTAGTTCTAATATTAGCACTGATTTAGGAACAAATATTAAAAATATATTTCAACCAGTAGCAGAACAATTAAAGCCAACTATATCTTCTATTTCACAAGCTCCTGCTAAAACAAAGACTGTTATTCCTACAAAGACAGATACTTCTGATTTGTCTCCTTTTGAAAAAGTAGCTGAGCAAATGAAAAAAACTCAACAGACACAAGAAGAATTAGGAGAAATGTTTAGAGCAAAACCTGCATCAGAACAATGAAAAGATATTGGAAGGTCAACAGTTAATATGACTTATGTTTTTGCTACTGTTATTCCAAATATGGTTTATGAGATAGGAGCTTCTATATATGACGCTTATAAGAATGATATTGTATCTGCCTTAACAAACAAAGATGTAGAATCTATTACAAGAGTTAAGCAACTCAATCCTATTTTGGGTTTTATTACTGGTAATCCAGAAGGCAAGTTTCAAACAATTCAAGGTAAAGCATTGTCAAAAATTGGGCAGGGTGAAAATCCATATTTATCTTTAGCAAAAGCAACTGGTGAAACAATTATGGATGGATTAGTTACAATGGGAATGGCTAATAAAATTTCAACAGAATTGGCAAAGTATTATCCTAATGAAGCAAAAATGAAAGCTTGAGTGGAATTAGGAATGCCTGCTAATACTAATGAATTAGAAAAAAATTTTAATAAATTAGCTTTTCAATATCACCCAGATAGACCGAATGGAAATGAAGCTATATATAAAGAAATAGGAAATAGTTATTATTTATTAAAAAACGAAGGGATACCATCTACTAATCAATTAACTCAATTTTTAGGAAAGGTTGGTAAAACTCTAACTACTTCAGTTAAAGATTTAGAAAAGATACCTGATATTTGAACTAAAATGCCATCAGCAGGAGTTGGAGAGACAGCAGTTCCTAAATTACAGTTGCCTGGTTATGCAACTGTTGGAGAACCACAACCAACAGTAGGATTACAAACACAACCGATAGAACCAGTAGGAAAAGAAATAATTCCATTAACTTCTCAAAACAAATTTCTTGTAGAAGAAGCAAAAAAGTATAAAACCCCTGAAGAATTTATAAATACATTAAAAAAACAAGGTAAAATTTTTTATCACGGAACACCATATAAATTTGATGAATTTGATATTTCGAAAGTGGGAGAGAGAGGAATAACAGAAGGAAGAGGTTTTTATTTCACTGACAGACCAGAAGTAGCAAAAGGATATATGAACAAACCAGGAGAAAAAATAATTCCCAAAAATGGTGTAGTAATAGAAGCATATCTTGATATTAAGAACCCAATGTCTGTTTCTCAAAGAAAGATTACAGACAATCAATTAACAAAAATAGTTAGTGAATTATCTAAAACCAATGATAGTTTAATCCCAAGTTATGGAGACAGTGTTAAGGACGTTGTAGATGCTCTAAAAACTAATGATACTGATGTTGATATAATTTCTGAATTGGGAAATGTTGGTGTCAATGCACAGGAAATAAATAATGTTGTTCAAAAAATCACTGGATATGACGGAGTAATAAAAGAAACTCCTTATGGTAAAATTATAGTGGCTTTTAATCCATCACAAATTAAAACTAAATCTCAACTTATTGATATTTGGAATAAAGTACATAAAGAATTAAAACAATCAATAGAAGTTAAACCAATTTCTAAAGAATTAGAACAATCAGCAAAAGAAATCAAACAAGAGATTAAACCAGAAATTGAAGAAAAAGAATTATCACAATTACCAAAACCAGAAGATATGTTATCATTACCTAGAGGTATTGAGATACCTAAAACAGCTCGGGCATTAAAACAACAATATAATTTAGCAGCAGCAAAAGGAGATTGAGAAAAAGCAGAAAAATTAGCAAAGGAGTGAATAAATGTTTTACCTAGTAGCAAGAAAAAATTTAAGATGTATGCACGATCAGAAGATTGGGATGAAATTATGAGACCAATGTTATCTCCTTTACCAAACAATATTAGGCAAGCTATAAAGACTATAGGACAAAATATTGGCGCATCTGGAATATCATCTTTGAGATCAATGGGTGAAGCTGGAAATAAGTTAGCAGATAAATTAGAAACAGTAGAAGCACTTTCTTCTATTCAGTCAGGAGATATGAAAGCTGATATAAAATATAAAACTAATATTTCAAAAATGAATGATGATGAGCTCAAAAGTGTGACAGCTTTAGCAGAAGGAAGGCAGCCATTAGTTGATAATGAAAATGTAAGACAAGTTTTTGATATGTGAAATAAACATCGTTCTATTATTGGCAATATAGCTCAAAATATGCAGGTTTCTATTGTAACAAAAGAAGGAGATATATTTCAGTTTGTTCCAAAAGAAAATTATTTTCCTCATTTTATTAGAACAAATGAATTATTAACTAATCCTAAATACTTAAAAGAAGTTATTGACTATCAAGTAAAAACTGGAGGATTTAAGAGCTATGAAGAAGCAGAAGAATATGCTCAAAACTATCTTTCTTATCTTAAAACAAATGGTCAAGATGATCGTTTTATAAATTCTTATGCCAAAGATAATAATATGTCACCAGCAGAAGCAAACTTTATTTTGAGAAGATATATTTTTCCTACATCGGTTAGAAAATATGGAAATCTTGAAAGAGCGAGAGAAATAAATCTAAAGCTTTATGATCCTAATCCATTAAGGGTATTAGAAAGTTTTTATGATAATGTTTGAAGAAGATTATATGAAATACAAGAATTTGGACAGAATAATGATATTGCTTTTGATTTAATTACGAAAATAGGACAAGATAATTATGATTGAGAATTAGCTCAAAGGATTTTTGATGTATCAATGAATAAAGTTTCTTTTAACAAAAGTATGGAAAAAGCTATGAGTATTTTTACTGATGTTGAAACAGTTAAACTAACAACATCACAAATTCTTCAAATAACACAACAGTCTAATATTGCTGCTTTAACTGGATATAAAATATGGCTAAAAGGATTCAAAAAAGCTTTCTCAGAGGTAGGAAAAGAAGAAGCTTTAAGAGCTGGAGCTATGTTGGAAAAATCTTTATATGAAGCTATAAGCGGTGTTGCTAAACACGGGTTTGGCGAGGAATATCTTAGAAGAACAGGATTTACTGTATCAGATAACTTTAATAGAATCACCACTGTTAATTGTGCACGAGAATTGGTAGAAACATTGATGAAAAATCCTAAAGGACATAATTATTATTTATTAAAAAAACTTCTAATTACTCCTGACAGAGTTAATAAGTTGATTGAAAGAGGCAGTTTAACAGAGGAAGATTTAAGAATAGCACAATTTAGATTATCTAAAATAACTCAATTTACTGTCAGACCAGAAGATTTACCTCCTGAATGAAGAAATAATTTGATGGTAAAAAGTATGGTATTATACAAATCGTTTTCTTTTCAACAGGCAAAATTTATAAAAGATTTTATATTTAAAAACCCAGAATGATTGCTAAGATATATTCCAGTTGCTATTATTACAGCAGAGTTGGCTAATGATATTAAGTCATTTATCAAGGGTAAAAAAAGACCAACAAAATTATTAGAAAGAACAATAGAAGATTTAGTCACAGTAGGAACATTTGGTATGATTACTGATGTTTTTGAATCTGCTAATTATGCTGGTGGTATAGCAAGATATATTGTTGGTCCTATTTGAGGAGATGCAGCAGAGATAACAGAATCAATAAGTTCTTTAATCACAGAAAAGAAAGCAAAACCAATTGCTAAAAAATCATTTGAATATCTTCCATATCTGTTTCCTCCTTCTATTGCTCCTTATGTTGGGATTGCCTCACAACCAATTAAAAGTATTATCTTTCCTCCTAAAAAAACATCATCATCAACCGATACAAGTATCCTTGATTTAGGGGGTGGTGGAGGAAATACCTCTATTTTAGATTTAGATTTAATAAAATAATTATTTTATGATGACGAATTTTAAAACAAAATCAGTTTTAATTTACGATTATGGCTTATTTCCAGAACTGGCTGTTAGATTATCCAAAGATTTTGGTAAGGTATGATATTTCTGCCATTGACAAAATGCCTTTCCTAAATCAGATAAAGCCCTAATAGGTCAGGGATTAGAAGGAGTAGAAAGAATACAAAACTTCTGAGATTATATTGACAAGGCTGATTTAATTATCTTTCCAGATACTCATTGTGCTGATTTAGTTGAATATTTGAAAGCAAAAGGTTATCCAGTAGCAGGAGTAGGCAAAGCAGAAATGTTGGAATTAGATAGATGAAAATCAAGACAGATCCAGAAACAATTAGGGTTGCCAACTCAACATACTATAAAAATTGTTGGTTTAGATGCTTTAAGAGATTATCTCAAAGATAAGAAAAATAAGTTTATTAAAATAAATATTTACAGAGGAGAATTAGAAACTGCCAGGTTCATTGACTATAAGAGTTTTGAACCATTGTTGGATCATATTGCTTATGAATTTGGAGCCAAAAAGAATACTCTGGAATTTATTGTAGAGGAAGAAGTAGGAGAATTAGAGCCTGGAACTGATATTATTCAATTTAATGATAGAGTATTATCACCAGTAATGTTAGGTTGGGAATCTAAAGGTATAGGTTATCTTGTCTCAGTAGTTCCTTATAATGATTTGCCAAAGCAATTAAAAGAAGTCCACGATAAATTTAATCCTATTTTCAAGCAATTACAAACAAAATTCTTTATTTCAACAGAGATAAGAGTAGAAGGAGATAAAGGTTATTTGATTGATTGAAGTTGTAGATTTGCTGCTCCATTACCATCAGCAATTCAATTAGAACTCATAAAAAACTATTCTGAAGTAATATGAGGGTTAGGACATAATCAATTAGTTCAACCAGTTTATAAAGCTAAATATGCTGGAGGAGTAAGTTTTGAAAGCGAATGAGCAGAAAACCATTGATTAGCAATAGATTTTCCTCCTGAAATGAGACAATGAGTTAAATTAAGAATGGCTTGTAAGTTTAATAATACTTACTATGCTGTTCCTGGATTTAGTTCTGTAGCTTCTGTGATTGCTTTAGGCAATAGTCCAGAAGAAGTTATCAATCAAGTAAAAGAAAGAAGCGAGGAAATTAAGGCATATCTTTTAGATAAAAACTTATCAGGATTAGATGAAATAATGATTGACATTCAAAAAGGAAAGAAGTTAGGTCTTACTTTTTAATAAGTGTAAATATTGACATTTTGTTATAAATAATATAAATTGTAATATGAAGCGTATAATAATATACCTTTTGATAATTTTCATAATTTCTTTTTCTTTCTTGATTTTAGCAATTTATCGTCCAAACAATGATAATTGCTTAAATCAATGTAGAATTAAATGTACCTTAAAAGAAATCGAACAACTAAATAAATAAAATTAGTTGTTCTTTAATTAAAAAAGGTCTTTAATAATAGTTTGCTTTTTAACAAAAATTTAAATAATAAATTATGGAAATTTTCGTTGGTTCTATTATTAGCTTATTTGTTCAAGCTATAAAAAAATATATAGCTGAAAAGTGAAGATTGCCTCTTGTTTGCTTACTGGCAATTATAGCTGGTTTAATCCAGTGATACCTAAAAAGCAACGAAGCTTTGCTTCAAAATATTGTAGCTATTTTCTCTTATGCTTCTGGTTTCTATTTGCTTATTTTGAAGAACTTACAAAAAAAATAAATGTTAATTAAAAAACTGATTGCCATTTGTTTACTTGTAGTTTTAATAAGTTGTGGTATAACTATTAAATCAGCCCAAAGTCCTGTATTATCTCTTGAATTGTGAAGAGAGAATAAGGATTGAGGACAGCTAAAAGTTAAACAAATGATTGAATGAGTAAGCCGGGAATACGATTGTGATACATCTTTAATGCTATGATTGGCAGAGAAAGAGAGTTCTTACAAAATAGATGCTGTGGGAGACAAAGGAAAGGCAGTTAGTTTATTCCAGTTTTGAGAATCTACTTGGGATTTATTTAGCAAAAAGTTTGGTCTATCAGGATTTGATAGAAATAACCCAGTAGATAATACCATAATGGCTTGTTTAGCTATTAAATCTGGGTATGGATATCATTGAACGCCTCTACAACGAGCGAAAATTGCTGTTGAGGTAAAATAGTTCAGGAAGGATATTATCGTGTCTCTCAGGGCATTCTAGGTGCCTTAGAAACGATATAAAATGCAAAGGAGACCCAGATCTAATCCGAGCCTCCAAGCTGTAGAAATCTTGGTTATTTCTAACCATCTACAGTATAGCAAAAAATTTTCATTAAGTCAAGAAAAGTTATTCATAAAATAAAATACCCCTACTCCTATTAAGGAGCGGGGGTATTAAAATAATTGTTATTGAATATAGTTATTATTGTTTATCTCCAAATGTATGGTTGTAAATAAATACCATCACTGGCAAATATAAGATTGCGGCAAAGAAGCTAGATGATATGTCTGTTGAATCAATAGAAGTTACAGCATCTATAAAATTTATCATTACGCACATCCCAATCCAAATAATGCTATATCAATCCAAAAAAGTAAGTTTTCTGTTCATATTTATAATTTATTATTTTTATTTATTTTCGTTATCATTTTCGAACTTTTTACAAATTTCATTGTAAATTGTTCCTTCTCAATAGTCAAAATCTTTTTGTAAGTTTAGAATTAAATTTTTGACTATCTCTCAATCTTCTTTATCAGAAGGCAAGATATCAAAAATGAATTTAGTATTACTCTCTAATTCCTGAAACTCCTTGTTAAAATTATCTCTATTTTCGCCAACAAAGACATAATGCTGTTGTTCTCTTTCTTTCCCATCAACCACGATTTTATCTGTTTTGATAATTAAATTATTTTGTTCATCTTTCTCTGCGTATTTATTAACTAATTTCATTCTTTCTTGCTCAAAATCAGATATCTTTTTTCTTATCATATCAACTATCTTATTCCTTGCTCGACATTCTTTACCACGCAGCAATAATTCAGATAGCCATAATAACAGTTTATCTAATTCTGTTCCAGTAAATTGGATTGATTGTATCTTATCTTCCTTCATAATCATTATTTATTTTTATTAACTTTCAATGTTAATTCGACCTTTCTTCTTCTTTTTTTTAGCGCTTCTTAACTTGCTGACGATAGAACTGCTCATCCCGTCTTTTATTTTAACTCCATATTTATAGTGCTGCTTTTTTTGTTTTGTAGTAATATATTTCTTGCTCATTTTTATAGTTTAATAATATTTGGTTGTTTATGTTTAGGAGTTCATATTACGATCCATTTTTCTATTTTATTACATTTAGGTCAGATATATTTGTTGAATTCTATTTTAGCAGAAGAGATGTTCTTTTTATTTAACTTTACCTGAACAAAAACAAGTTTTTCTTGGTTCATTGCTATGAGGTCTGATCCTCAAATATCTTTTTTAAGGAATAATATCTTACCACCAGTGTATACTCTTTGGAGTTTCTCTAATGTTTCTACCTGAAATCCTAAATCCTTTAATCAATTAACTGTCTTACGGCGGTAATAATCTCCTTTTTGTTTAGTTGTTCTCATATTATTTTAATTTAGAACGCTTTCTATGGGCTTTTTTATAATCATACCTTGAAGCTATTCCAGAGCACTTGGTGGAGCAATACTTCCTCTTTTTATCCCCAAGCGTTTTGTTGGGTAATTCCTTCCCGCATACAAG
>Ga0116190_1002492_pt1 | contig 14600 bp, 5 predicted proteins | sample AD_JPNTR4_MetaG_FD_89808 | JGI IMG/M metagenome (GOLD analysis project Ga0116190, IMG submission 89808) | Active sludge microbial communities of municipal wastewater-treating anaerobic digesters from Japan - AD_JPNTR4_MetaG | ecosystem: Engineered > Bioreactor > Anaerobic > Digestate | place...
CATTGCGCCAGGATTAGCAGCAAAAGCTTTCATCAAGGCTTCCACAGGTGCGTTACCAACGCCAACAAAGATATCCAGGTCTGTAGCCGTGGTTTCCAAAACTTCCACAACCATACGTTGCTGGTTGCTGGGGCAAGTAGTTTTAACATACCAAACTTGGTCTACATCATCAAATGGGTCGCCTCTGGTAGGATCTTGAGCTAACTCAAAGGTATAGGTCGTCGCGGGAACTAAGCCAAAGCGCGTGGTATTGAAAGCGGTAATTTCTTCTGTGTTGTAGACCTCTTCAAATTTATACTCACCTGAAGCAGTTTCAGTATCAATAAACAGTTCACTAGGCAAAGTTGAACCCGTAGCAGGAGCCTTAGCTGCCAGCGTAAAGGCCGACGCGCTAACTTGTTTACCATTGGCAAACGCGCCATCGGTCTCCAAAACAATTCGACCAAATTGCCATGCGCCACCCGAAAGGACAGAGGGCTTTACCGTTACAGTCAGTTTCTGCGTTCCACCGGCGGGAATAGTGAAACCACCAGCAGGTTCTACGGTAATTTCAACATTTTCGGTTTTGTCGATGGTGATTTGATAGTCGAGTTCCATGGTGGTTATATTCGTAACCGTTCGTTCGAAAGTACAGCCACCTAAACAGTTGCTGTTTTGATAGCTGGGGATGTTCAAGGTTTGAGGATTACCACCCGCGGCGGGGTTAGCAGCCACATACTCATCATAGCTGACTTCCATAACCAAGCCGCTCAAAGCAGCCTTGCTCATATCAATGCGTCCGTTACCTTCAACAAATGGGGTTGGGTCGCTCATATCATAGTCACGGGTTACACCGGCTTTAGCAGTCATGATGATTGCTGAGCGAATAGCTGCAGGGCTCCAATCGGGGAACAGAGAGCGCATCGTCGCCATTGAACCAGCAACGTGAGGGCCAGCCATAGAGGTACCCGACATCAGATCACTCTGGTTACCGGGACCTTTATAAGCAGCTAAAATGTTCGTACCAGGAGCGACCAGATCAGGTTGCAGGATTTCAAATGTCGTCACAGGGCCACGTGAGCTTGATTGTGCCATGATATCGCCCCAATCAGGTTTGGTTCCAGAAGTACCAGTCTTGAGAATGGTAACTTTCATTGGCGCGGTAGCGACAGCTTCCATCGCCAAACCATCCTCCTGGGAGATCATACCCGCGGGCATATTGATTGAACCCGTGTCCGTTCCCATAACGATGGGTGGACCGGGTTGGTTGTTGTAAACGAGACCGAACACAGCACCAGCATCGAACATATTCTGGAGTTTTTCTTTAAAGGTACAGCCACCACGTTGCACGATACCGACCTTACCAGTGAGCGCTCCAGCTGCCCAGGGAGTACAGCCGTCTTTATTATTTGAGTTGCCACCCCAAACCAGGTCTTTATTCATCAGGTCTTGGGTCAGCACAGGAGAGAGATTATCAGCCGCATACAAAGCAACTGAACCTAAGTTATCACTGGCAGGATTAATCGTGACGGGATAACCAAAGATGCGACCATGCCCAGTATTACCAACCACAGCTGCCCATGGTGGTGTCTTGTAAATAGTCGAAGCACCATTAGCTCCAGAGTTACCTGCTGAAGTAGCTGTTGAAACGCCAACTTTGAAGGCTTCAAGGAAAGCTTTTTCGGTTGTATCTTGCCATGGGCTACGCGCGGGACCACTGGTTGGACCAATGGAGAAGTTGAGCGCGTCCGCGCCATCAATGATGGCTTGGTTGACCGCGGCAGTTGAAGCGCTGGTAGGACATCCACTTGAGTTACAAACTTTGTAGGAAAGTACCTGGGCGTTAGGTGCCATACCGGAAATGACTACAATAGCGCCATTGTAATTGATTTCTATTCTGTTACCAGCGGCAGTACCCGCAGTGTGAGAGCCATGGTCGAGTTGATCGTGACCATTATTGTTATTGAGCATGTCCCAGACACCAATCAGTTTGTTATTACAAACATGACCAGGAGGATCAGTAGCACAAAGTCCCTTAAAACCACCTTCAGGTGCGGGATAGACGTAGGGATCCAAGGGTGTGGTTTGCTGGAAGCTGGGGTGAGTCATGTTGATACCAGTGTCGATAATACCGACGATGGTGCCAGCACCCTTAGCGCCAGTACCTTCAGGAACAGCATTGCCATTCCAGATTTGGTCAACACCAATGAAAGCAGGGCTAATATCAGTATCAATTTGCCAGATTTCATCAGGATAAACTTCAAGAACTTCAGGCAACTGGCGAAGCTGAGCAGCTTCTTCGAGACTCATCTTAGCTGAAAAACCGTTGAGAACGACATCGTAGCGATAGAGCACTTCCAGTTCACGGTCAAGCACAGTTTCAGCATCGCTGATGAATGCATCCAATTTGCTGTTGATGTAATCAAGGTAGGCGATTGTTTCAGGGGCCTCGAAATCCAACTTGCCACGCTCAGTACGTGCGGGCATGGCGAACAGCGCATTGCTGCCTTCATAGGTGGCGAGTGATGGCTCTTTGAGTTGGACAGTAAAGCTGTCCGCCATGCGAGCTGTTTCAAGCCACAGTTCATCTTCGGCGCTTAAGCCGAACTCATCGGTTGGTGGCACTACACGCTCGGGAGCGGCAGCAACCACTGGGCTCACCAACAAAGCGGCGAGCAGTAGTAAACTAACTACTTTGGATACTAATTTTTTCATATTTGTTACTCCTTTTAAATATGTAACTACCGTATCAATGATACCTGATACTTTCATTAATCGATTTAAACCATTTGAAGCTCTTATTTTCCGGTTTTCAGAAAGGTTTTTTAAGCCCATTTGGTTTTAATCATACCATAAGCTGATTATTTTCAATCAAGTTCGTAATATTTAATCGATTTTATGCAACCTCCATTTCTTTAAAAGCAAAACTGTCGAAACACTTTTTCCAATATTTATATTGCAAGCATTGTGCCAAAATGAAGGCTTACATGACAGTTTATAACGCAGATTTTTCTTAATCAAACCCTACACAGAGACCGACCAAAAACAAACTCCAAAGGCTTCGGTTTTTAGATTGAGAATTGCACACAATAACGTATAATTAGCTTAATCGCATTTGGAGGTGATATTCCCATGGAAAAGAAACGCTTATGGTGGAAAGATGGCATTATCTACCAAATTTATCCCCGCTCATTCAAAGATACGAACGCCGATGGTATTGGCGACCTTGCTGGCATCATTGATTCTCTTGACTATATCAAGGATCTCGGTGTTGATGCCATTTGGCTGTCGCCTATTTACCCATCTCCCGATAAAGATTTTGGCTACGATGTCGCCGATTACCTGACTATTGACCCCAAATACGGCAATCTGCAAGACTTCGACCACTTAATCGCCGAAGCCCACAAACGCGATTTGCATATCATCATGGACCTGGTGCTCAACCACACTTCGGACCAGCATCGCTGGTTTGTTGAATCCCGTAAATCGCCAGATAACCCCTACCATGACTGGTACCTTTGGCGCGACCCGGCCCCTGATGGTGGCCCACCCAATAACTGGCTCTCCCACTTTGGCGGACCAGGCTGGGAATACGACCGCTACCTTAATAAGTACTACTTCCATATGTTCGAGAAGTACCAACCCGACCTGAACTGGCGCAACCCTGAAGTCCGTGCCATGGTCATGAAGATTTTCAGATACTGGCTCGACAAAGGCGTGGATGGTTTCCGTCTTGATGTCTTCAACGCTTATTACAAAGACGCCAAGCTGCGCGACAACCCCCGCAAAAAAGGGCTTGCCCGCCGGCCTTTTGAAGCCTACGAGCACATTTACGACAAATCACAGCCCGAAATGATGGATGTGGTCAAGGAAATTCGCTCCATTCTGGATGAATATCCCGAACGCTACGTGGTTGGCGAAACATTTTTGGAAGGGTCAACTTACGCGCGCACTTTTGTTGGCAAGGACCGCTTCCATGCCGCTTTTGACTTTAACTTTGCATCCAGACCCTGGAACGCCAAAGCTTTCGGCACCGCCATTCAATACTGGGACGCGCTCCATGGCGATGACGCCTGGCCAAATTACTTCTTTAACAACCACGACGTGCCCCGCTCTGCAACCCGTTACACCAACAACGAAGATGACAGTCGTTTGAAGCTCCTGGCAACCATGCTGCTCACCGTCAGAGGCACGCCCTATATATATTATGGCGAAGAAATCGGCATGCGCGATATCAAAGTCGCCCGAAAAGACATCCAGGACCCACCCAGTAAGCGCTACTGGCCTTTTTACAAGGGTCGCGATGGTTGCCGTTCGCCAATGCAATGGAACGCCACGGTCAACGCCGGCTTTGGTACCGGCAAATCCTGGCTGCCCGTGCACCCGAATTACACAGTGCGCAATGTTGCCAATCAGCAATCCAGCCCAGCATCGCTCTTAAATTTTTACAAAGCACTCATTCAAGTCCGTCGCAAGCACCCCAGCCTGCACGCGGGCGATATCCAGCTCATTCCAGTTGACAACCAATACCTGCTGGTTTATCTGCGTCGCTTGCCCGAAGAAACAAGTTTGGTCATTCTCAACTTTTCAAGGGATATTCAGCAGTTTGAGCTACCTATCAAGGAAGTCAATGAATGGGATATGGTATTCAACGGCAACGACTCCATCACCAGCCATATGAGCGAAACAAGTGTGAGCCTGCCCGCTTATGGCATGGCAATTTTGGTCTCGCGGCTGGCACTTTAAAGACAGGAAACGTTTGAGTTAGGTCATATGTACAACCCACGAACCCATTGGAGAGCTTTCGAAATGCCCTTCGTTGTGGGTCATGTACAACCGGATACACCCCGAACTGATTTGCCACTGGAACGTTTTTTGCCACCGTGGCATGATGGCATGGCGAGTCGCTGGCTGAATAATTATGCCGCGCCCGGTTCGTGGGTTCTGGACCCCTTTGGTCAGTCGCCTTTTTCCGTACTGGAAATTGCCCGCGCTGGCTACCGCGTGCTCGTTACCGCCAATAATCCTGTTTCAGCTTTTATCATCAAAGTACTCGCCACCGCCCCAACGCTGGATGAAATGCAAGCCGCCCTGACTTTACTCGGTAAAAGCAAATCTCTGAGCGGACAAAGTCTCATTGAACACATTCAGAGTCAATATCTTTTGCCTTGTCCGGTGCCCGATTGCGCCAGTCACGCTGACAACACCAAGGCAAAATCCTTTGAAGTTGAACGCTACATCTGGCACGAAAACCAAAAACAGCCCAGCCAGGCGACAGGCAAATGCAAGGTGTGCGGTCACACAACAGAATTTGAGCTAACAGATGAGCACCATAAAAGCCTGCCCCCGCTTCCACCCGTGGCGATGAGTCGTGCCCTGGCGCTTGAAAAAATCGCCCCGCCAACGGACCCGCTTCGCGCGGTGATGGAAGATGTCGTCAGTTATTACACCGATCGCTCGCTCAATTTGCTTTTGAGCATTCTCACTCAGATTTCTTCGCAGGAATTTTCGAGTCGTCAAAAAATGCTGATGCAAGCGCTCTTTCTCAGTGCCGCGGACCGTGGCAACCAACTTTGGGCGTACCCCATGGGACGCAACCGCCCCCGCCAGCTCTTGTGCCCACCCGTTTATCAAGAGTTTAACCTTTGGCACAGTCTGGAAAACGCCTGTCATCTTTGGGCAAGTCAGGAAAAAGCCATCACATTACGCTATTATCCGGAAAAACTTCCCCAATCCGGTGGTATCTGCCTTTTTGAAGGGCGCCTTAGAGAACTTGACCCAAAACCTGACCCCAGGCAGATTGAGACCATCTACGCCAATCTACCACGCCGCAATCAAGCCTGGTGGAATCTGTCTGGCTTGTGGAGTGGCTGGCTTTGGGGCAAAGAAGGCGTTAAAACCCTGCGCAACAGTTTACTCAAACAACGCTATGACTGGACCTGGCACGCGACCGCCCTGGAAAAAGTCCTGGCACGGTTAAAGTATCTCGTACGCCCGGCAGCCCCTATTCTGCTCCAGGTTTCCGAACTTGACCCGCTCTTTTTGCTGGCATCAGTTAAAGCCGCGCAAAGCGCCGGATTCAGCCTGCGCACGGCAGCTTGTTCGGGTGGCGTGAATATTTTACAAACGGTTTGGAAGTTTTCACCCAGCCAGCTTACGCAATATTCGATAAACAAAGTTCGCGATGCCGCCCGCGAAATTGCCACAGACTTCCTAAGTAACTGGGGCGAGCCTTCTGGCTATATGCGGCTTTTCACCCAAATGATTCTTGGCCTGCAGACACGGGGTTTGCTCTTCAACCAGGATGCGACACAGGCAAACCCACCAATCAACAAAACCCAGGAAGATTTAGACCCCGTTTTCACCGACCCGAGCTTATTTCACCGTTTCAGCCCGGGCGTGTCAACCGATACGGGCACATACTGGCTGGCAAGTCCACCTGAATATTTCAGTACTCTGGCGGATAACGTCGAAGGAATCATTCGTCAGGAATTTCTCCATTCACCCAAACTCAGCGCGCTTGATATTGCAAAAGCGATCAATCACAAACACCCAGGCATGATGACACCTGACCACGAACTCGTGCAAACGATTTTGCGTTCTTATGCTACACGCAAAGAACAGGATGACCAGGTCTGCTGGGTTTTGAATGAAAACGAACAGTTTACAACGCGCGCGCAGGACATCAAATCACTCCGTGAAATTATTGAAAAAATTGCCCGCAAACTGGCCATAAAACGCCAAATCAGCGAAGAAGCTATCTACTTTCTTGATGAACACGACCACGAAACTTATACCTTTTTCGTTAGTGCCAGCGCGATGATATCCGAAACAATTCAACATCATCGCGGTTTAAGTGGAAAGAAACTGATTGTTCTGCCCGGCAGCCGCGCCAACCTGGTCTCTTACAAACTCCGTCGCGACCCAAATCTGCAAGCCATGATGCAAGATGACTGGCATTTCGTCAAATTCCGTCTCCTGCGCAATATTTACGAGAATCCGCTTCTCACCCGCGAATTATTCGCCTATCAAATACTCGGCGACCCACCCGAATACCGCGTGTCGCAACTTGCTCTGTTCTAAGCCAGTGCTCTGCTCACCTATGGTGAAACAATCGTTGGTTCCTGTGGCGGAGCAGGTGTTTCCGTTGGCATCGGCGTCTCTGTTGGCGTGAGCGTCGGGGTCGGCGTTGGCGTGGGGATTTCCAGGCGCAAACGATAAAACTTCTGCACTTCAGTGTTCATCGTGCTGTGCATGGTCACGCGAATGGTAATCAAAGTTTCTTCAATCTCGCTTAAATCCCACTCTGCAATCAAACTTTCACTCCGTATCGGTTCCAAAACCCAATCATCAGTGACCCGGTGCCATTCTTCAGGGTCTTCTCCAACCCCCCAGTGAATGATAAACTGCTTAAAGTTCGCGGTCGCGTCGATAACACCAGCAATCTTTAGCGGATTTTCAGTCACCGTGCCACCGTCATAAATCCCAACCAGGTTGATAATAGGCCGTGGGTCATCCGCCCGACATTCGCGCTCAGGCAAAACAACGATAGGCTCAGGGAAGCCGGCATTTCTTGCCCATTCCCGTCCTGGTTCTGTTTCCAGCCATTCAATCGCGGATTTGTCCGTGACGTTAATGGCCAAAGCTTCTTTTCTAAACTCTGAGCATGATGGCGAGGCCTGCAAATTAGTCCAGGCATCAATTTGCGCGCGCACCCAAAGGTCGTCGCTTTTAGGCAAGGGCATCTGGTCTGACGCAAAAATTTCGGTTACGTGGCTTGGGCAATACTCGCTGGGTTCCGTACCGGAAACACTGCAAATAACCCGCTCCACGACATCGTTCGGTCGCGCGAAATTACTGGCAATACCACCATAAAGCTGGTTAATACCTGTTTGCATCAGGCGATTCCAAATCGGCGCGGCGCCATCAACACCCGTTGTGTTGACCATCGGTGTGTAATCGGCATTGCCCACCCAAACGCCAATCAAAAGTTCGGGGGTGTATCCAATCGTCCAGTTATCTCTGAAATCGTTTGTCGTACCCGTCTTTACCGCGGCACTAAAGGGCAGATTCAAGGGCGAGTTCGTGCCAAACATCGGCGCGCGCGCGTTATTATCGGACAGGATTGAAGAAAGCAAATAGGCATGCGCCGCACGGACAATTTGCGCGCCCTGGCTTGGCTCATGTTCAAAAACAACGTCACCAGTGTGATTGACGACCCTGGTAATTGCTACAGGCTCAAGTTTGCGTCCTTCGTTTGCCAAAACCTGGAATGCACCGGTCAGCTCCATCAGGCTCACTTCGCCACCGCCCAGAGTGAGCGAGAGCCCATAATCCGGCCGGGTCAGGCTGGTGATGCCCAAGCGCCGCGCTAAATTAATGAAGCCGTCCGCTTCGGGAGTTTCGGGATTGTCATATATATGTACATACTCCAGAGCCTTCACAACCGGGATATTGTAGGAATTTGCCAAAGCCGAACGCACCGTCACCGGCCCCCTAAAGCGTCCATCATAGTTGCGGGGTTCATAGTCGGGGTTGGTGTCGTTCGGGTCAAGCGAGGGTCTAAACCTGGTGGGCACGTCCCACAAAAGCGTGGCCGGCGTCCAGTCTTTTTCAAACGCCGCCAGGAAAGTGAAAGGCTTAATCGCCGAACCCGGCTGACGCGTTTGGGTTAATACCATATTCACTTGCCCGCTAATTGCTGGATTATTAAAGTCCGCCGAACCGACCATCGCCAGAATTTCACCCGTTTTGGGGTTTAACGCCAAAACAGCTCCGTTCGTCGCGTTTTTGCCCTGCATTTGAGCCAGTTGCTCACGCACGGCGGCTTCAGCTTCGCGCTGGAAGTCGGGGTCAAGCGTGGTGTGAATGGTAAAACCCGAACGATAAATCATCTGCGCGTCAAACTGCGCCTCAAGCAAGGACTGGATATACACCACCCAGTGCGGGAACTGCATGGTAAGCAGGTTTTGCTTGAAGGTGTAGGCTTTCAAAACTTCCGATTCGGTAAGCACTTGCATGGCGTCCACACAGACCGGCGGGCGGATTTCGTCCACCTTAATGCAACCCTTTTCTGTGCTTGCCTCAAACATCAGCCGAAAGACTGAGTCGCTTCGGGTAAGCGTCGCTTCACGGTTGTTATAAACGTCATACACCGCCGGGCTTTGTGGCAACCCCGCCAAAAAAGCGGCCTGCCACAGGCTCAAATCAGAAGCATTCGTGTTGAAATAGGTTTCCGCAGCGGCTTGCACGCCATAAGACATATTGCCATAATAAATTTCGTTCAGGTACATCTCAAGTACCTGCTCTTTGCTGTAACGGCGGGTGATTTCTGCCGCCAGAATAATCTCGCGCGCTTTTCGTTCGTAAGTCTGTTCATAGCGCTCATCGGTAAGCAGCAACAGACGCGCCAGTTGCTGGGTGATGGTTGAAGCGCCGGAAACGACTTCCTTTGAGCGATAGTTTGTCCACAATGCCCGCCCAAGCGCAACCAGGTCAAAACCGGGATGGTTGTAGAACTCTTTGTCTTCCGTGGCGATGGTAGCGGCAATTAAGTTGGGCGAAATTTGGTCCAAGGGCACCCAGGTACGCTTGCCCGCGCTGGGGTCGATAATTTCATAAAGCACATTGCCTTTGCGGTCCAAAATACGCGTGGTTTCAAACTGAGAAGCCCGATACTGCAAGTCGTTCACGTCGGGCAAGGTCTTGGCAATTTGCGTATATTTGTAAAACGCAAAAGCCGCTACCGCGAACATGGCCAACAGGAAAAGAATTATCAAGATAAGGATAACGCGTCCCGCCCTGCCCTTTTTCTTAGGCTTTTTACCCGCGCCACTCGGTGCAGATGGCACGTTTCGCGCTGGTGGAACAGCAGCGATGGGCTGGGTTTGATGAATTTGAACAGGCACAGGCTGGGTAGACACACTGGCAGCGTCCAAATCGCGCTGAAAAGCTGTTGGGGTTAAACGCGTCGCGTAGGGATCCAGCTGGCTCACAGCTTGTGGCAAAGCGCTCGCTGGCGGTGGCGCGACGGGCACACCCGCTGGTGGCGGGATGGTGCGCATCTCGTCCATATCGCTTTGGGTATATTCGCCTGGTCTAACGATGGCTTGTTCCGCGAGTGGAATTTGCGCCTTATCGGGCACGTTTTGCGCGGTCATTTCATCAAGGTCATGATCGCCCATGTTCCCTGTAAATGTGGGCACGGATTCACCCGGTGAAACAACAGGGACATCAAAATAATCAAAATCCTTGAGTTCGTCAAAGAGATTATCCGTCTGCGCGAGACTGTCTTTTATCGAGCTAAAACCGGTATAGCCATCAAGGTTAGTGTCGCCTGCTTGCGCGTGTTCACGCATCCAATCCGGACGTTTAGGGGCGTCAAAATCAGGTCTTCGCCAAGTTTGCCCCAAAGACTGCTCAACTGACTCTTCATCAGGTATTTGTTTTTCTTCATCATGGTTTTGCGAATTCATCATCCATCACCAAAGTTTATTATTACTTTCATTTTAGCATAAACGCTTAAAGGCATATATTGCCTGCACGTTGCATACTTCTTCTGTTAAGATACTGAAAAGCGAACAGGTTTGTTGATTAATATGTTACCCGTCAATCACTGCGTTCCCCCCATAAGTTTGAAGGAAAATGCCTCCTTAGAATTTAATGCATTAATTTCATAAAAGAAAAAGATTGACATATATTTGAGAGCCATTTACAATTACTAAAAAGGGGCTTTTCAAGACCCAAAGAACCAACAATAGTGCATTCTCAGCAATTTTTTGCTGGTGCTTTGTTCATCTGAGCAGGGTACGTCTTTATTCCAAATTAGTTAATACCCATCGGAGGTCTAATGAAAACAACAACCATTCTTAATAAACTATTACTTTGTTTCATCATCGTAGCGATGACGTTCCCGGTATTGCCGGTTGATGCTGGCAATGTAGAAACGGTCACATTTGTAGTGAACACCACCGAAGATCTGGTTGACGATATGCTCAATGGCGAATGCAGTGTGGGCGTTCCATCGGGAGGTCCCTGCTCTTTGCGCGCTGCGTTCTCTGAAGCCAGAAATATCATGCAGATGAATCAAAACCTGATTATCCAGATACCCGAAGGCGTTTACAAGTTAACACTTACTGAAGATACCGGAAGCGATCGTCAATTTGGCGATTTGGATTTGGTGTCGTTAAATGCGCCTACAGAACGCACAGTCACCATTCAAGGAGCAGGCGCGTTGAATACAATCATCAATGCCAATGATATCGACCGGGCGATTCAGATAGGCGCGTACTATAATGTAACCATCAATGACTTGAGAATAACGCGTGGAGAATTGCATGCCGCTAATGGCGCGGGTATTTTGGTTGAAAACGCCGGGAAACTTGAGTTAAATCGTGTGAAAATGGATTACAACCGAGCGCATAAAGTTGGTAATAATTCCACCTCCGGTGGCGCTATAAGCGCGTTTGCAACACCTTTGACCATTCGACGTAGCAGTTTTTCCAATAACTGGGCAGATTATTACTCCGCAATCAAATTTTTTGGCGGGGAAAATGTACCTTTGAAGATAATCGCATCTTCTTTTTTCTATAACAAAGCGCACAATGGTTACACTTTAACTTCAGTCGGACCATTCTTCATGAGTAACTCTTCTATATTCTCAAATGATGAAGGTAGTGGCAGTTTGGCGCTTGCATATGAAGCCCACATTCAAAATTCAACCATCGTGAATAATAGCAAGGGAGTTAATATCGGCTATTCCGACAAGCTCTATCTCCGCAACAGTATTATCCTTTCAAGACCCGATTCCAATGGCGAAATTGGAGAAAACTGTGAGGTATTACTACCTGCCAAGGTAGCAAACAATGATGATTTCCCTGTGATTATTACTGAAGGTGGTAACGTTTTCTCTGACAACACTTGCGTGCCAGACACGGATTTGAGGGATATTGTTGTGCCCTGGGAGGAAGCAGGCGTTGCCGGATTACCTGCCAGTCAAGGAATATTAAACGCATTACCTCTTCTGCCTCATTCACCAGCAGTCAACCGCCGTTTTGAGCCCTGTCTGGAGACAGTATTTCTTTTGGGCGTTCCTTTTGAAGTACCACTCATGATAGATCAATTCGACAGGCTGCGCGGTATGTTCTGTGATGCGGGCGCTTTGGGTTTGAAAAATAAAACCTATATCTTCTACCCGCTTATCGAACGCGAGTGATTTAGCTTTTGAGATTGTTGTTAATGAGAATTTAGTATATTAATGTAAAGGTCCTGCTGCTTTGTCATGCAGGACTTTTTTATCTGGTTTGACTCATCCGTCATAATTGATGATAATTGATGCAATGTATCTTAAAGGCAGTAAGTTTTCAATTCAGTCGCGACGCAAGCGTGGTAATCCCTGGCTAATCTTGTTTTTAGTCCTGGCTATTGCCGGCTTGGTTTACCTGAACGTGGTTGTGGTACCCATGATAAACCCACCCTTTGTACCCACCCCCACACCCACACGCGACCCTGAATCCTACGTCATCGAAGCGGACACGCTTGCCGAAGAAGGCAAGTACATTCAAGCCGTGGAAGTTTACCAACAGGCGATTAATGCCAACCCACACAATCTTGACAACTATCTCAAAATTGCCCGGCTGCAGATTTTCACCAGTCAGCTTGAACAAGCCCAGGTGAACGCCCAAAACGCGATTTTGCTTGACAACAACAGTTCAGAAGCCTACGCCCTGCTGGGCTGGGCAAAAGCTTTTCAGCGCGAATATCTCGCTGGCGAAGCCGACCTGCGCAAAGCTGTAGAACTCAACCAAAACAGTGGTCTGGCGCACGCCATTTATGCTTACGTATTAGCCCTGCGCGTGGAAGCGCGCATGGACGACCTTGACACCATGGACCGCGCCATCGAAGAAAGCCGCACCGCTTTGGCACTGGAACCCAACCTCATGGAAGCCCACTGGGCGCGCGGTTACGTGCTGGAAGTCACCGCCAACTTTGCCGAAGCTGTGGAATCGCTGAAGATTGCCAACCAGATCAACCCCAACGTGGACCGTTTGCACATGGCCCTGGGACGCAACCTGACCTATATCGACCAGCTTGACCAGGCTGTTTTTGAATTCACCAAAGCCTACTCGCTCAACCCCACCAGCCCCGCGCCGAACCTGGCCATATCGCAGGTTTACAGCCGACTGGGTGAGTTCGACAAAGCCATTCAGTACGGCGAAGTCGCCCTGCGCGATGGACCCACCCAGGCCAACCTTTACGCCAACCTGGGCACGCTTTACTATCGAAAATCGCAATTCAACACCGCCATTGAATATCTGCGCATCGCTGTCCGCGGGGGCTTATCTGAAGGCGGTTTGGCCGTTGAAGGTATCCCGCTTTCCTATGACCTGGGCGTGGTTGAAATTTACAGTCGCTATGCTTTGGCTCTGGCAAAAATCAACGAGTGCAACGAAGCTGTCACCATCGCCGAAGGCATGCGCCAAACCGTGCCCGACAGCGCGGTTGGACAGGAAAACGCGACCATCATCATTCAAATCTGCGAAGAAAACCTGCTCAACCCGCCCACGCCAACCTCCGCGCCAACACCCACCGTGGTCACTGGTCCCACCGCCACACCAGAAGGAACGCAACCATAAAGCTGGCTTGCTATGTACATCAACGAACGCAAAAACTTATTTCATAAGCCAAAGCCGGCGTCCAACCCATACTTAATCATGTTCATATTGCTGTGTATCGTGATTGTGATAGCGGTTATGCGAGACTATACCAGCGGAAAAATTTGGCCGCCTTTTGTGCCCACCCCCACCCCTACCCGCACGGTCAATTCTTTTTTGGTTGAAGGCGACACCCACTTTCAGGCCGGCAACCTTGACGCCGCCATCGATTCTTACAACAAAGCGATTTTGCTTGAACCGGAAAATGTTGATGTGCGTGTGAATCTGGCGCGTATTCAGGTTTACTCTTCCGCCTCGCTCACCACCGACCAGGAACGACGCGACCGCCTGGCAGACGCGCTGGCAGTTGTTGATGAAGCCCGCGAACTGGCACCCCAAAACGCGGACGCGCTGGCGGTTCGCTCCTTTGTGCTCAACTGGTCGGCTAACCCCGCCCTGGCGGGCGACCGCACCAAAGAATTGCGCAACGCCGCCGAAGCCGACGCCCTGGCGGCTATTCAGCTGGACAGCAGCAACGCGCTTGCCAAAGCCTACTACGCCGAAGTGCTCATCGACCAGTTCAAATGGGGTCAGGCGCAGGACTACATCGCCCAGGCGCGCGAAAACGGTGAACACTTAATGGACGTGCGCCGTGTGCAGGCTTTTGTCTACGAAGTTTTGCAGGAGTACAACCTGGCAATCGACTGGTACCAAAAGGCGATTGATATCAACCCGAATCTCACATTTTTGTATATCCGCGTGGGCACCCTTTACCGCCACTTGGGTGGTGATGTCAACTTTGAAACCGCCCTGGAATACTTCGCTAAAGCCGCCAACCTCAACTCGCAGCTCGGCATCGAAGACCCCATCCCCTATATGGCCATCGCCAACACCTACATTCGCATGGGTGAAGCCATGATTGCTTCACGCAACGCCTATCGCGCCCTGTCCATCAACCCCTACAACCCC
>Ga0116190_1002511_pt1 | contig 14508 bp, 26 predicted proteins | sample AD_JPNTR4_MetaG_FD_89808 | JGI IMG/M metagenome (GOLD analysis project Ga0116190, IMG submission 89808) | Active sludge microbial communities of municipal wastewater-treating anaerobic digesters from Japan - AD_JPNTR4_MetaG | ecosystem: Engineered > Bioreactor > Anaerobic > Digestate | place...
AATATTCATTTTTTTAGGGGGCTTACTTTTTAAAAATGAAAAATATTATTTCTAATTCACTGAAAATCAGATAAATTTTGTTTTATTAAATTAATTTTGTAGTTTTATCGGACAATAATGATTAATTATATAATTATGCTCATAGAATTAATAAAATCAATACGTAAACGCAAGTATTCAAAACTGGTAACTGAAGCTATTGAAAAAGCTAACTATTTTAGAAATAAAACCGGATACAAATGTCTTGTTTTAGTTATTAAAGGTAAACCAACAGTAGTAACTAAAAAAGAACTCAAAGACCGCATCAAAAAAAATGAGTTTAAAAAAGGAACTACGATTCAAGATTTAGAAAAAATAGCACTATATAAAACTACATAAAATGGCATTTCTCGAAATTACAGACTACAAAGCTGTAGCAGACGATAAAACACTGTCTGTTATTCACCAACAAAGCACAACAAACTTGCAGCGTGCCGAAAAATATGCTGCTGAAGAAGTTAGTTCTTATTTAAGAAGTAAGTATAATATGACTCAGGCATTTGCTCTTACCGGTGATAATAGAAATCAGCAACTTGTAATGATAATGTGCGATATTGCTTTATATCATCTTATCTCGTGGTTACCACTGAAAATGGGCTTTGAAATTCGCGAGATACGATACAAGCGTGCAATTGAATGGCTCGAGAGCGTACAGGCTGGTAAAGCTTCACCCGAATTGCCACCACTAATTGATTCTGAAACGGGCGAAGATATAGGTAATCCCATGAAGTGGGGGAGTATGAACAAAAACAAATACGACTGGTAATTATGCATTCACAAGAACTTCTTAAACGGTTAGAAAGCAGCGATAAACAACGAATAAAATCGATGCTTATAGAACTTGTTGCAAAAACACAATATCTTACCAAAAAAGATATAAATACATGGCGACAAGCATGGCAAATGGCAATTAATATAGAAAATCCACAGAGGTCAAATCTATATGATGTATATACAGACGTAGATATAGATCTCCATCTAAGTGGATGCGTTGGTCAACGCCGAGACTTTGTGTTGAAAAAATCATTCAAACTCGTTGATTTTAATACACAAAAAGAAGATAAAAACATTACCGAACTGTTCGAAGAAGAATGGTTTAAAAATTTTTGCGAAGAAATACTTAACTCTCGCTATTGGGGGCATTCACTAGTTCAATTGGGGGACATCGTAAGCGTTATTGGTAAGAAAAAATTTGCTGATATAACACTGGTACCGCGAAAACATGTTATACCGGAATATGGTGTGATAGTTAAAGAAGTGGGAGACGAACCAAAAAAAGGAATTGACTATCGTACAGGTTCTATTGCCGATTGGGTTATTGAAGCAGGAGGAAAAAAAGATTTAGGGTTATTTCTTAAATGTGCACCTCAAACACTACCAAAAAAGAACATGCTTGGGTTTTGGGATGCATTTGGCGAAATGTTTGGAATGCCTATACGCATAGGGAAAACAACAAGCAGAGACTCTAAGGAAATAACTAAAGTAGAACGTATGCTTTCCGATATGGGTGCTGCAGCGTGGGGACTTTTTCCAGAAGGTACCGAAATTGAAATCAAAGAAACGCAACGTGGAGACGCGTTTGAAGTATATGACAAACGGGTAGAACGTGCAAATTCTGAAATAAGTAAAGGCATACTCAATCAAACTATGACAATAGACAACGGTGCAAGCAAAAGCCAAGGCGAAGTTCATTTAGAGATATTTCAGAATGTTGTAGAACGCGACGCTGATTTTGTAAAAGATATTGTAAACAATAAGCTTATTCCTATAATGAGTAAGCATGGATTTGGTGTAGAAAAATATAAGTTTCAATGGGACGAATCTATAGATTACACACCCGAACAGCAAATACAAATAGATACTCTAATGGTTCAAAATTTCGATATAGATCCTCAATATTTTGCCAAAAAATACAATATACCAATTATAGGAAAAAAAGAAGCATCTGACACTAATTTTTTCGAATAAGCCCCTCATACCATGAGGGGCTAAACAATGCATTAGTATCGTTGTATGGCGAACATGATTTACATCTTGCAAAAAAAACAGCAGAACAGCGTGTTTTTATCGATGCTGCTGAGTATATATATAAAAACAAAGGATTTACACCCGAAGACTTAAAAAAGGCTCCTGTACGCAAATTAATAGAAAATATTAATAGTGTGCTTACTCAAGCTATTTCCGAAGGATTGCTAGATAATTCTATAAAACACGAAGTTGGCGAAGATATTAAAGAATCACTCATGAACAATGTGTGGTTATTTTCAGGAATGAAAACATATTATCAATGCATAGAAGCTTCAGCTATGCTTGTATCTGCAGATGGAAAAATTAAACCATTCAATGAGTTTAAAAATGACGTGATTGCTATTCACGAAAAATACAACGAGCGATATTTGCAGAGCGAATATTTATTTGCAACACATTCGTCGCTTATGGCAGCAAAATGGAACGACTTCGAACAAGATGGAGACCGGTATAATCTTCAATATAGAACTGCAGGAGACGAACTCGTTCGCGAATCGCACCAAATACTACACAACACAACATTACCTATTAACGACACATTTTGGGATTCGTATATGCCTCCTCTTGGTTGGCGATGCAGATGCACTGTAGTTCAGGTGCGTAAATCAAAATACGAAATATCAAATTCTTCTGAAGCGGTAATCAAAGGCGAACAGGCAACCACACAATTAGACGCTAATGGAGTAAACAAAGCAGCTATGTTTCGATTCAATCCGGGTAAAGAAAAAATAGTATTCCCGAACAAACACCCATATATGCCTCGCGATAGCAGTCCGCAAGATGTAAAATAAGCTGCAAAAATAATTGAAGAAACTAATGAAAAATGGGAAACAATTGAAACATCTAATGGAACAGTAAGAGTGAGTTCTTTACATGGCAAAAATGAACGAGAAGAAAATATCGTAATAGCAAAATATTTTGCCGAAAAATATAATGAAAAAATTGATCTATTAAAAAATCATCACAATAAATCATCTGCGGATGCATTCAATCATTCAAAAAATGAATTTCAAGAATATAAAACAAATAAAAAACCTACAAAATCCGCAATTGACAATGAATTAAGAAAAGGGGCAAACCAATCAAAACATATAATTATACATATAAATTCTGAAATATCAGATGATAATTTATTGAGAGGTATTAAAGGTCGAGTCACTCAAAAAATGAATATAGAAAAAATAACTATAATTCGTAATAATCAAGATAAAACATATTTAAGAGAGGAAATAATGCAAAAGGGGTTTAAACTATAGCAAAAAAGGCAACAACCGAAGCTATTACCTTTTTTGGGAGGTTAAGGGCGAACCATAACCATTGCAAACATACAAAATTTTTATATTAAAAGTCAAACAAATGGGAATATTTAATACTATAAAAAAAAATATACTTAGCGATATTAAGGTAGAATTAACCGAAGAGTTTGACAGAAACTTCGAACGAAAGGGTTTTTTTTCAAACCGATGGAGCGACCGTAAACGACAAAACATTGGTTCACTAATGCAAGCTACCGGAACACTTCGCAAATCTATTCGTTCCAAGGTACAGGGCAATTCTGTTATGTTCTTAAGCAGCGTTCCTTACGCTTCGTTACACAATAGCGGTGGCGAAATTACACAGAGTGTGCGACCTCATACTCGGCAACGTAAAATAGATAAAAAAAAGTACCTGGTGCGTGCACACACTCGAAAAATAAATATGCCACAACGCCAATTTATTGGTAATAGCCATCAGGTGCAAAGCATTGTAAAAAACATAGTCAACGAAAATCTACAACAAATTGGTACCTACATAACTAAAAAATATAAATAATATGAGAGATTTATTGTACAAAGAAATTGTTGCTCGGCTCAAAGCAATTACAATTGTAGACAACGAGTATATTATAAATACAGAAAACACAAGCCCTGCTATTCAGCACTTTGGAATATGGAATGAGCAGCTTCAGAACATAGAAGCAGAAATACCATTTTATACGCCGGCAATTTTTATTGAATTTATGCCTATTAATTGGACAGCATTGGGAAACAATGTTAAAGATTCGGTAGTGCAAATAGTATTGCATACGCTCACAGATATTGACTATAGCACATCTACCGACACTATAGATGCCTTTGCTATTGAGAATGCAATACAATTGTGTTTAGAAGGATTTAAGTCTGATAATATTGGAGGTTTTACACTCGAAGAATCAATTACTGACACAAATTTTGCTGAAATCATGCACAATAAAGAACGCTATGCTGTTTACATAAAAAACAACACAGCAACACTTAAACGTATAACTATTGACAAACCTACAATACAAATCAATGTCTAAAAAAAAGCGTGAAGCTCCTACACTTCACGCAAAAACTTATACTATTTTACACGAACTAAAAATCTAAAGACTTTTGAATGTGTTGGATAAATTGTTTTTCCATTCTTTCGAATATATTTACAATATATCACCTTGTATACATTTTTGTTGACATTTTCAGACATACAGCTATGCCACCTCCTTTCTTTTTTGATGTTACCATCTAAAAATACTTTCAAGTCCTACCTTGAAAGCAAAAAACCCAGTAGTAGGATACTGGGTTAATTTTTTTTGAGGATTTTTTTGTTAGTTTTTTGAGGTGGCTAACAATTATGTCGTCAAATGTCATTACAAAAATACTTATTTTTTAAAGGATTCCAATTTTTTTGTAACTATTTTACAAATATTTCTAAAATAATTGTAAAAACACTTGACTTGTTGTTGTTTTTAACATAGAAAAAAAAAGCCCAATACTCTAATATCGGGCTTTCTATGCAATTATAAACAATCTTACTTATTGTTTTTTTGGAATATTGCCAAATTTTAAAAATGCATTTACACAAAAAATAATTACAGCACCTCCAAAAATTGAACCCTCTATTATTTTATCTTTTATAATTAACAAATATGATAAATACATGCCCATACCTATTACAATTAAAGCTGCTACAATTTTGAAAACATCTATCCAAAACTCTCGCTTAGTATTTACGTTTACAAAATTTATTTTACTTCTATTAAAAAAATGCCGTTCGTCTTGTTCTTTCGCTGTTCGTTCTTTTATCCAATCAATTATATTTGGATCAAGTTCCTTTAGTTTCACCAATTCCTGAGCATCGGGAAGTAAACTATCGTCAAAACTCACAGTGTGTTCCAACAGTGTAGCACCACCAGTATTGCTTTTAGCAATTTTTTGATTGTGAGTTTGTTTAGCCATGTATCTTTTCAGATTTATATGAAGAAACAGAATTTTTAAATGATTTTCTAAAGTTAGAAAGGTCTAATGCCATATTTTTTTTATCTGCATTCAACGGTTCGTAATCTAAAGACATTATATCATTATAAATCTCTTGCACTTCTACACTTCTTTCGGGTGAAGACAAAACAAAAACACCATTAATATTTGTAAAAAAACCAAGTATTGTATCCATAGATTTATGTAAATATTTGTCAAAACTAATATTTTTTATACAATCACACATACTATTTGTACGTAAATTTAGTATAAAAATTACATTAAATGCAAAAAAAAGCCCCTTAATTTGTTTTTAAGGGGTTTTAAATATATATTATTTACTATGAATCATTTTTTGTGCAGTATTCCAGTCGGGTACCAAATGCTTGAGTAGCTCCAAGTAGTGCCAGCGGCGTTGGTGCATTTGCACTTCTTCTGCCTGCAGTAGTTCTACCATATCGGTGTGTGTTTGTAGCCATTCTTCTACAGGGCACCCATCTGTTGGGAGCTCTATTACCATTTTGTTTTTTTCAAATGTTATCATAGTTTTATATAGTTTGGGTTAATTTACACTGTTTGCAACGTATATAGCAGCTGTTTACATAGCCTGTAGGTGATAGTACGAGTACTGCATTCCTATTATTGTTTTTGTGTGAGCAATTACACGTAGTGCGTGTACGGAATGTTTTAAAATTTGTTCCTTCGTAAAGGCTAATTTGTTCCGTCAAATCGCTTTTGTGGTTTACAAATATTACATTCATTGTACACCTCCTTGCATAAGTTTAGTTGAAATAGCAAGGCGTAATTCAGAATTTTCAATTTTACAAACATCTGCCATTATATTAAGCAAACGCTCGTGTGTAAGGCGGTTGTGTTTACGTTTAGTTGGTAATTGGCGTTGTGTTGTTACAATTTCACCAAATAGATTCTTTTGATTGTCATGATTGTCAATTGCAATAATTAAATCTTCAGCCCAATCGCGAAACAATTTTGCTCGTTCGCTTTTTATAAAAAAACCTAAACGAACTATGCCTCTTTTTGTAAACAGAATTGCATTATGTGGCAATTTGGAATCGCGTTGACAATATGTCAATGCGGTTACAAAATGCTTTCCTTCAATCAATTCTGAACTATTCCGATGAAATGCCTGTTGAATCGCATACTTGGAAGTTCCATAACCGTTAGCAACTTCTTTGGTTGTCATTAAAAACTGGTGGCTTAAACTTGGTAAAATTGTAACCGTCAATCCTTCGGTTACGGTCAGACTCATAGTCTGTAATTCATTCTTTTTTACAGTCATGTTGTTAAGAATAATGATAAACAGCAATGCCCACCGTAGGTGTGACTGTCACTTCTACGCTGGGCATTTAAGTCGATGGGTCTTTCGTACCATCCACCATAATGGGCATTGCCTTTATCTTGTTTAAATTAAATCAAATTAATTTGCCCAAGAGTTATATAGAAATAACAGTCGGGACAAATATACGAATGAAAATGAGAAAGTCAATAGTTTATAATTATTTTTGTATATACAAGTGGTAATTTTGAAAATAAATGTTTCATTATTTCATTTGTTTTTTTAACCAGTATGAATATTCAGACATCATATCAGATATTACAGTATCTTTATCTATACCCATCATATATTCACCAACAAATAAATTTATTTCTATAAGGTATTTTTGTGCCAAGAGTATAGCTTCAGTTACTGCAAAATATACATTGTCAGTATCTGCTCGCATTTCTATAGTTTGTCCGGGATTAATTTTCAAATATTTCATAGGTGTTTGCTTTTGATTGAATTATTACTACTGTTTGTTGCTGTTTTGAACGTTCTATTTTTCGGTAATAGAAAGAGAGTAATCGTGTAAGTTCGAGCCGTTCTATTGCTGTAATGTTTTGGCTATATCTATGCTCAAGAGCATCAACTATAGCTTTAAATTCTGATGTCGCCATTGCGTTTAGTTTTATCGTACATTCCTATATATGTACCAACAACACCACCTATAATACAAGCTAAAACAATAGGAACATGCTCCCACTGAAAATCATTGATTATAGCATTCATACTCACACCACCAAGCCCCATGCTTACAAGCCAACTAAGATTAACGATAACGCCACTTAAAATCACTTGAGGCATGTTGTTTTTTGCTATTGCTTTTACATTCCATGTTCTGCAACCTATAAATGTTATTTGGGTTGCAAGCATAAGTATGGTATTGTGTACGATTTGAATTGTTGTCATTGTTTAAATGGTTTTAGGTAACCCCACGACTGCTCGTAGCCGTGGGGCGTGGGTGATTTATTATGCGTTGCTCATTGAGAGGTTGAGCCACACATCTTGTCCGTGTTCGTTTCGAAACTTCGCCTTTATAAATGTTGTTGTTTTTTTGGGACGATATGCTTCTTGAATTACAGCTACGGCAGATATTAATTCCTGATCTCCTAATTTTTCTGCTTGATTACGAAGCTCGAGTACTCTATTCGCTTTTAGAATACCTTCTTGGTTTGGTTTAAGCAAGTCGCGAATAATGTTAATTAAGTCGGCATTGTTGTCGTTTAGTTTTTTAGTTAGCCACTGGTTTACTCGTTCAACACCAGCAGCTGCTGTATCAGCATCCCAACCGTCTACTATGTTGTGACCAACAATTATAGTTTTTGTACACGCCTTATTGCTTATGCTGTGCGATTGCTGTTTGTCATCTATACCATAAATTTCTTTTTTCATTGCAAGTATAGACTCTACATTTTCAAATAATTCAGATTTTATGGTAGATAGATTTTTTTCAACATCTTGCAACTTGCAAAAATTATTCTCAACATATTCGTGTTGTAACTGCTTAAACGCTTCACGTTCTTGACGTTCTTTTTCTTTTTTCTCTTTTTTCTTTTGTGCCAACTGAGCTTCTAAAGCTTCTAATTCGTCGGTTGATAGGTTTTCTAAATTCATTGATTTTTAAATTTTAAGTTTATACATTTTTATATTACCTTCTGCAACTCGCTCCAATTCTCCGGTTCCGTCGCATTTTTCACATACTACACCATCATCATTTATTCCGGTTCCTTTACAGTATGCGCACTCCACTATTTTTGATTTTTTAAACGTGGTTATGCTTATTGGTTTTCGCTCTTTTACTGTCATACCTGTAGTGTTGAATAACATGTTACACCTCTATAGTTAGATGCTTTATCACTCATTCGCTCTTTGAGAGCATCTATTTTAATACGTAGCTGGTTTTTTTGAGCCCACAATTGCTTCCAATTGCTTATATCGTATTTTCTAACTGCTTCATCTATTTGAGTTTCAATTTGTGCGAACTTTTTACGAAGCTCACACAACTGTTCTTTATCGTTTTTTTTCTGAATACGTAAGTCAGATTTTTCATTATTTCTCATTAGTTGCATTGCATTAATCGTTGATTTTCTTTACGTTTTACTATGTTTTTAGCTATAATTTTTTCAAGTTTTGGTATCAATTGTTGCATCTCTTCTACGCTCATCTCAAACAGCATTTTCCCTGCTATTTGCGGATATGCGAGAAATTTATTTACTTCGCTCCACTTTGTAGTATCAACACCACATTGTTGCATGCGTTTAAGAACAGCACTACGCATGAATTTTACTTCTTGCATATTGTTAGAGCATTGCTGCTCCATATCTTGGAGCATATGTTCATACGATGTAGGATTGGCGGTATAAAATTCCTGTAGCGATGTTGTAAGCATGTTTGAGTATTGCCATATAAGCTCCTCTTTTTCGGCTCCCGGCAATTGTGCCAATAGCATGTAAAACCGTGCAAATGATGTTTTTGTTTTCATATGTTTATAGATTTTTGTCACCCCAATAGCGTTGTGCACCATCATCCCATATTGTGAACGTGCCACCATTGGGACCAATAAACCTACCCTTACTCATGGCTCTATATCCCTCTACCCATATTTTGAGAGAGGCGTCATACATAACCGATTTGGCCGAACGACCGGCAGGTTGTTTGCCATCTGCATGCGAGATGAAGATTAGTAATTTATGTTTTAGTTCTTGTTTAAGTTCTATATATTGCTTATAAGTTAATTGCGAATACTGGAAGCTATCTATAATAGCTACATCGGCACTTCGTTTAGATTTTAACCTTGTAACAAGGTCGCTCATTGGTTCACAGTCGAGCAGTTGAAAACGCTTGTTTACATCAGTCATTTCATATCGACTCAACGCATTACGCATGGTAAGACTACACCCTTCTTCCAAAGAGTTATAACACACTTTAGCGTGTTTACACAATTCTTTAGCAAGCTGCATAACAAACGAAGTTTTGCCGTTGCCGCTGTTTCCCCATATGAACCACACGCCACATGTTTCGGGAGTTTCAAACGCCTCATAAAATTCATTTTCAAAATTAAACACTCGTTTTTTCATGGTTATAACCTCTGTAGGTGAGAATGCTCGTTTCATACTATAATTTAGGCATGTTAAGAATGGTGCGTACAAGGTTTTCTGTTATATTTTCTCCTAGTCTATCTGCTTCGCGTAGTGCAGGAACCAAAACGTCGTGCAATTCTCCAAAATTATCGCAATGCGTACGAACAAACTGTAGTACACCTTTGTCTTGAATTAGATCTGCGAAATCTTTAAAGCTTCTATCGATTGGCGACAATTCGCGGATGCCAAATTTAATGCGGCGATACAATTGCGGTATGCCGTCCGTGTTTTTTTTGCGAAGCTTATCAATACTGCGTAAAAGTTGATTTGTACCTATCATTACAATAGAACATACACCATTCAAATTGTCGTAAAATTCTTTCATTGCACACAAGCTTGGTTGTTTCATATACTCCGCCTCGTCGAATATAAGCATAGGTTTGTAACCTTGGTGTTTAAGGTTACGCATGTGTTTTACTATATCGTTTATGCGTTTACTACGGCTTTTAGAACTTGGCACTTTTATTTTCTCAAGCACCTTATCTATAAGGTCGCCTATAGTATCTTGTTGCGATACGGTTACTTTATAAACATCGAGCGGGTGGCTTGCACAAAACAAATCGGTAGCATACGTTTTGCCCGAACCGGTTTCGCCAATAATTATATTGGTATAGCCATATTCCTGAGCTTCTTCAAGTGTTGCAAGTACTCGTTGTAATTGAACAGTTACTACCGGCTTCCAAAATTCTTTAGCGATTGAAATACCTATTTTTTCTGATATTATAGTGTAGTATTTAGAGGCTATAGGTGTATCGCCTACTTTATGCTCACCATTACACAGAGCACTTACATAGGCTACATTTATACCTGTTTGTTCGCAGAATTTATTCTGACTCATACCGTGTGCGCTTAAATATGATTTAAGCGATTCGGCGATTTTTGTTTTTAATTCTTGGTTCATAAAAAAATAGTTTAAAAAGATTATAAAAATGGTTTAAAAAAGGCTTTTTTGCATGTTGTCTATTTCCTCCAACTTCTTAAGCTCTCGCTTAGCATTAGTTGCTAAATAAGAATAAAAACAATCGCGACTTATGAAGTACACATCTTTGATATAGTTTTTGTATATAAACTCCTGTGTTACTCCTTTCGCCTTATATTCATTCACTATGTTTTGAATTTCAATAATTTTGCGATACTTATTTTTCTTATTGTATGCCATATATTACTGATTTATATATGTTTCTAAATTCACTTTATTCTTCAGGTATTCAGATTGTTGCTTGTGCCAGTCACTTTCTTCGCGTTGTTTGTCAGCTATTTGTGTTTTTTCTATAAGCTTTTGAGCAGCTTCTAAGCGGTTTGCATTACGCTGATCTTTATGTTGCCCGTTACTATCTACAAGCATAAGTTTTACCAGTGTATTGTCAAGTGCGCTATGTTTTTCAAACACTTCCTCTATAAGTTTAGAATCTTTCGCTGTGGTTTCGAGTATATACTGCTCTGTATTTCTATTGAATTCACGCACACGTTTTAGTTCAATAACATCGTCCTCGGTACGTTCACACAAAGCTTCAGGTTGAACATATTTTTCGGTAAGCATAAACCTGTATTGCCCTGAACTATCTACCGCAAGTACTTCTTGTGTGTTTTCTGGGTTATATTTTACAGTCCAGTCTATATGAGATAGTTTGCGGAAATTTATGTCATAGGAGTCGTAAGCTCGCTTAACACCATCTATAGTAACAATTAATCCAGGTGCAGAAAGTCTATTTGTAAATCCGGTTGTTTTTCCAAACAATTCAAGAAATTGTTCATCGGTTATGTGTAGTTTTTTATCGTTGGTCATTTCTGCAAACGCATTCATGAATTGTTCTTGTGTTTTCATTCGCTCCATGTGAATCATCCCTTCAATTTGTTTGCGACATCCAGCTTCATCGGGGAATTGTGTACGAATCTTATTCAAATATTCTGAATTTGGTTGGCGTTTACTTCCCGAAGCTATGCCAAACCCAGACCAGTTAGGATACATTTGGCAATATTCTTTATTTATTCGCGAAAAATATGGCTCTATAGTTTTTGCTTTCGCATTGTGAGCACGTGCAGGCGTATAAACCATACTTACTGCCTCATAGAATGATACAAGCGTTTTTTTTGCGTAATTATCGCTCTGTAACTGACGTACACCATATTTGCTACCAAACAATTCCTCACTATGAATGAGTGCATTTGCCAAAGCTTCTTGTATTAATTTAGGATTTTCGGCATCGCCTATTGCGTAGCCTATAGGGTAGTTGCAATAGGTATCTAATATAATTACAGCTGTTAACCTGTTATGATAAGTTGTAGTTTTTTGTCCTTTTTTGTTAGTGTCTGTTCGTTGATATAGTAGCTCAACATCCCAACCATCAATACTCCAAAATGTCATAGGAGTAGTGGTTCTTCTTCGGCGATTTTGCATAGCAATTGTGTTGTCGAAATATGATTTTCCACGTTGTCCGTGTGTTATTTCAACACGCCATTTGCTTCTATAATTACCAACAGTAGCAGCGGTTATAGTATCCCAACCACATTCGCAGGCAACTATATTATATTTATCTCTTATTTGCTCATTATCTAAATTTGTATGATATCTGAGCAATCCACGTAACATAGCTTCTTGATCTTCGCTTATTACTTTTGCAGAATTTCGGTTGTTGAATTTTTTAGAAACTAAAACATCATAACCGTGTATTTTATATTCCTCGAGTTTTTGTTTAAGTCTGCGATGATTTTCCGGCAATGTGTGTTTGTATTCCATTTTAAGGCGGTTAGATTCTTCACCCATCAACTTCCAAACGTCTCTACAACCATGTCCAAGTGTTTTTCGAAACATGGTTCTGTCGTTTATCAAAATGTTTATTGCGTTCAAAACCGAGGCATTAGCTGTGTATTCAAGTTGAGTATCGGAAGGAAGGTGTCTTCCATCTGGAAGAATGTAAGAAGAGAAAAAACTTTCAGCTAAGCCATCGGTTATGATATTGTTACGTAGTAAGTATTTGTTTTTATCACTATCGTGTGGGTTGCCATATTTTGCAACAACCTGTTCTTTAATTTTTCGGGGCAAACTGTCAAATGATATTAATGCCTCGGTACCGTAACAACCGCGATTAATAACTTGAATTTTACCTTTGTGCTTCATTTTCTTATAATTAGATACAGAAACGATACCATCGGTAAGTTCTTTAAATGTTATGCAGTATGTATTTTCGTGTATTATCATTTTGTATATTTGAACAAAAATTTCATATTATGAAACAGATTGTTTTTGTTGTTTACTCATCCTCCGAACAGCGTCCTTGTAGAGATTTAATCCTACAGAAGTTTGCTGCAATTTTTCAAACGACCTTTGAGCTAAACGAAAATTTTCCCGATGTTTGTCAACTCGGTGTTGAGGAAACAAGCACACAAATTGACCATTATCGTTATAGTATTGACTTATTGTGCAATCTGTGGGGTTTTGATTATAAAGAACAAGTACGCGTACCATTTGATGAATTTTTAAAAGATTTAAATGACGGGTTAGTTAATTTGTAGGTTTACCATATTTTTGGGCAGCTACGTGCATTATTTTTTTATACATAGCATCATTTTCTCCTCGCTGCAATGCTTTATATACAGTCATTCTGTGTATACCAAGAAGTTTTGAAACTTCATTCCGCCAACCGTGTGGCAAAATTGTAGGTAATTGATATTTTGTTGACTTTTCCATTTTGTATAGTATATTTGTTTAATTATTCATTTGAATACAAAAGCAAATATAGAGAAATACTCTAATAAAAACAAAATTTAATTAGAGAAATTTTCTAAATATTTTATATTATGTCTGTAAAAGAGAGAATTAGAGCTGTCTGTAAAGACAAAAAAATGAGCGTTTATGAGTTTGAGAAACTTATTGATGCATCTAATGGATATGTTAATAGTATCTATAAAAGTATTGGTATAGATAAATTAGAAAAAATAATAGAGATTTTCCCTAATATAAATATAGAATGGCTACTTGTTGGTAGGGGAGAAATGTATAAAAATTACGAAACAGTTAATGAGCAAAATTATAAAATAAATAAAAAAGAAATTATAACCGCTGGTGATCTATTGGACCGTATAGAAAAACAAAGCGAAGAAATTGGCAACCTCAAAGCTCAAATACAACAACTCACAAGCAAAAAATAACACACACGCGCACTTTTATTTTGTTTTCTATCAAAGTTTTTACGGTAAATATTTGATTATAAATGTTCTGCATTAATTTCATATTGTTTTTATCAGTGCATTTTCCTACCATTATAACAACAAAAAGCATATAAAAAACAATATATTTGTACAGTTTCATATAAAAATACACATTGTTATGACAAAAAAAAGTAACCCCAACAGTAACCCCAACAGTAACCCCAATCAAAAAAATGCTTAAAAAAAACGAAAAATACATATGCATACAAGCTTTGTAAATTTCGTTTATAAATTGTGGTAGTATTGGGTGTTAAATAGTGCTTAAAATCCTTTTAAATTAAAGATATTTGCTATATTTAAACTTGTAATTAAAGCAAATGAAATATATGGTTTAATATGGGCTAATAAATTAAACTAAATTTCAAGACGATTAAACTTTTTGCACTTTTTGTTTTGCTTTTTGTAAACGTATAAAAAAACTTGTAAACTCAACACAAATAAGACTTTTCGACCTTTTTTTATTGTTTATTATATTGTACATTTTGTTTTAGTGCCCGTA
>Ga0116190_1002516_pt1 | contig 14486 bp, 17 predicted proteins | sample AD_JPNTR4_MetaG_FD_89808 | JGI IMG/M metagenome (GOLD analysis project Ga0116190, IMG submission 89808) | Active sludge microbial communities of municipal wastewater-treating anaerobic digesters from Japan - AD_JPNTR4_MetaG | ecosystem: Engineered > Bioreactor > Anaerobic > Digestate | place...
GAATATCAAGTATCTGAAAGAGAACGGCAAATCTCGCGGGCTCCGGAGAAGTATCCACAGTGCGTCATGGGGACGATTTTATTCTTACCTCTCGTACAAGGCTGAAAGTGCTGGTACGGAACTTGTCAAAGTCGATCCCCGGAATACGACACAGATGTGTTCGAACTGCGGAAGCATCGTGAAAAAGACGCTCTCCGAGAGAGTCCACGAATGCCCATACTGTGGGTTTGTTGCCGATCGAGATTATAATGCTGCGGTGAATATTCACCGCGTGGGGATGGAACAGCCCTTTGAGCCTGTGGAGCCAGGACCTCTACATCACATCTCTGTGGTGCAAGTGTTGTCCATGAAGCAGGAAGCCCCGCCATTCAGGGCGGGGTAGTTCACAAAATGGTCTCAGGCCCTTTTCTTCAGGCTCTCGATCCGTCGGTCTATCATATCGATCATGACCTGCATCCGCGTCTTCTGGGCTTCCAGCATAGCGATCTCCTCCTCGATGGTGAGCGATTGCATCCATCCACAGGGCCCCTGGCAAGAGCAGCCGTGACCGTGGTGATGATGATCCGGGTTACACATTTTCATCCACCTCCATTTCATTGTGTATGCTAGTATATCTTTTGTGTAATATTAATGATATAAGGTTTATAGTAATCCGGTGTGCATGAAAAAGAGTAGCGATTGGATATGCCCCCTGTAAGGCAACACCACCCCCATATCGAAGAGATGGGCGCTCCTTGATCGATCAGCATCCCTGACCACCACAAAAGGCTGCGGTTCAACGAGATCATGGAGATCGTGGGCGGGGTCAGCCCAAAATCTCTTACCGGGACCCTGAAAGAACTACAGAAAGAATGACCCCTCGCCGGCGGAAGGAGTTTGCCGAGACTCCTGCGCGCGAGGCGATCGCCTCACCAGTACGCCGGGCAGAGGAGAGAGGTAGCCTGGCCGGAAGGACCTGTGATGCGGCCTTGCGGTTAACAGGAACGGCCTGCCCATCAGGGAGATGGGCAGGACAATCTCAAGGGCCAAAGAATGTCTGTAATTTGCGAATCTGCGAAAAAATTACCCGATATAGGTCAGGTCTTCACGGCCTCTGGCCTCTTCGGTCTCCTGGATCTTTGCTATGATCCGTTCCATCTCCTCGGCGCGCTGTTGCAGAAGGGTATGGTCGACCTTGATCCCGAGGAGGCAGGAGAGCACCGTGAGCAGGTTGTCGGCGCTTCTTGGATCGACGATATAGCCGCTCGTCTCGCCCATCAGGCATACTCCCTCTATGCCCCGTGCGAACCCGAGGCCGAGCAGAAGGCCTGAAGCCCCGACGATCATCCCGCCGCCCTCAAATGCTCCTCCGGCGCCCTCCACCTCGGAGAGGAGGCGCTCCATGTTAACCGCGGCAAGCACCCTCGGGTTCTCGACCAGGTGGCCGACACCGTAGCCTCCCAAGGTGTATATCCGCCGCACACCAAGATCCTGCGCAATGTCCAGATAGCATTCGGTCAGGATATAATGGCCTTCGGCCGAGGTGCTCTGGAAATCCCCCACGAGAAAGAGTATCGCCAGCCCGTTCTTATCACAACGATAGATCTCATTGTTGACAAGATGTGCGACGCCACGCTCGTCGACCACCACCTGCGGCGGGAAATAGATCGAGGAGATCTCCCCGATCTTCTCGGCCTCAAGTTCATGGATCAGGTGCTCGGCAACAAGTTTCCCAACGTGCCCTATGCCGGGCAGCCCCTCGATCAGGACTGAGGCCTCGATCTCATCATCTCTTGTGAAGGTTACTGTGACGTCTTCCATCTGCGCAGCGTCCTCCTGTAATACCCGTACCTATCCTGTGGTGAAAAACGTGCCGGATGAGCCGGCCCGCATGGCTGACCACAGGCCGGGCAGATGATTGAGAGAGTGTATCTCCCGTCGTGTGGACATCGGCGAATACGACTGCTCATATTGTAAAAACCTATCCGGTCTTCTGTTTCCGGATAAACTTCCCGGCGCCACCGCCCCGCTCAACCACACCGATGGCGGCGTTTGCCGCCTTCTCAATCGCCTTCTCGGCCTCCTTGTAATCCGGTGCGGTCACCTTTATCCTGTATTTCGGGGCGCCGATGTAGACCAGATCGATATCCACGTTGTCTATCTTCGGCTGCGCACTCCGTAGCGCCCGGCGGATCACGTTGACACCGTCGGGCCGTGGTGTTGAGAGGATCAGATATCCGCTGATCGTCACCCTTGGAACTTTTACGTTCTCGTTTGCGATGGTTATGAGTGCTCTTCTGACAGGTTCATCCAGGTTCAGCCTCTCTGCAGCCTCTCCGCCTGTGCTGACGATCTCTTCGAATGCGGGGTACAACTGACCATATTCACGGTATATGGCTTCTTCGATTATGGCCCTGTCCACGCCGGCAGCCTCGGCGGCAAACCCGATCCATTTTGCGGCTTTCTGCTCGTTCTTCCACTCGTGAATCTTCTCACGCCGCTGATGCTCGTTCACGTCTTTTAACGAGAGATCGATGTGACCACGGTCAGGATCCACGTTCAGGACCTTGCAGACGACCTTCTGCCCTTCACGTACGTAGTCCCGGATGTACTTAATCCAGCCCCGCGCTATCTCGGAGATCGGTATGAGCCCTCTACGGCCGTTGTACTCATCAAGGCTCACGAACGCCGCAAAGTCCTTGACATCAGAGACGGTGCAGACGACAAGTTCTCCTTCCTCGGGCCACTCTCTCTCGTGCATGGAACGATCACTCAACTACAGCAACAACTTCAGCCTTTATATCGGCTTTTCCGCCACGGGGTTCTGCAAGAACCCGCCCGCAGATGTTACACTCAACAATTGTGCTTGCCCGCTCAAAGACGAGTTGCTCGTTCTCGCAGTCGGGGCACTTTACCTTCAGGAACTTGCTCCTGTTCTCCCTGCTAACCCTGACCATTCTGTTATCACTCCGTAAGTTCGAATTTGCCGATCCTGACGCCGGGGCGGAGATGGGACTTCCCACAGACCGTGCATCTGTATTTGACATTTGTCCTCTTTGTCGGTTTGTCGCCGCCAGGAACCTTGCTGAACTTGCCCATGTTGCCAACCGTGCTCCTGCGTGCCTTCTGGCGGTCGATCCAGTTGAAGTGACGCACTTTGCCCCTCTTAACCTTCACAACCTCGTGAATCTGGTGACTCCTGCAGAACGGGCAGTATGTCTTGAATTTGGACGGCATTTTCATGATATTAACCTCTATTCAATAGATTCGGGTACCTATATTACTTGTTAAGCCTGATATTTAAGCCTATGTTGTGCTCGCAGAGGAGTTCCGCATTCTTTTCGGGGAGGGTGATAATGTCGCCCTCTTCAAGCACGTAGGTTCTCCCATCCAGTCCCATGAACGATTCCACATCGGAGCGCACATGTACAAGGGCGTATGCTGTCAACCCGGGGGTTCTGGGGGCGGGGGGTGACGGTACCGCGGAGGGTTCTATTTTTTCATAACCCACTTCATCGGTCACCTCGACGGCGGCCACTTCCTCCCCGCTAAACAGGTTTACCTCACCCTGGATGAGCGCCTTCCGGCACTCTTCGATGGCCTCAACGATCTGTTTGAACATCGCCCGCTCCTCGGGGAGCATCTTTCGGGTCTCCTCCTTATCGACGTACTCCCCCTCGATCTGCTGGAACGCAAGGTCCAGGATCTGTCTTGTCCGGATGGAGAAGATCTCCTGGACGGTGTCGTTGACGCTGCCGATCGCCTCGATGATCAGGCCCCCTTCCCGGTTTTCCAGGGGGTTCTCAAGGCTGTAGTAATCCTCCTTGAGTTTCTCGATGTAAGCCCTTGCATTCTCATAGAGACGGGGCTCGATATGTGAGAGCCTTCCCGAGTGCTGCATATCCAGCAGCATCTGCCGGAGTTTCTCCAGGATATCGGCGACCATCATCCACCCCCTGCTATCTCTGCCGTGTTCCTGCAGCATAGATAGATCGCAAGCGCTTCCGGGACTGTCTGGGTCCCTGCCTTGAGCGTGTAGGTGTTCCCGAGCATTGATGCGACGAAGTTTGCCTTAACGTCCACCCGGATATCCCTCTCGCCAAAGACCACCGCGTCCACAAGTGGATCGAAGTCCTCCAGGTCGTGGAGATCAAGGGGGACGACCCGCATCCCGCTGCCGCCGTGCAGCGATCCCGGTGTCCGGATAAGCCGTTTGATATCGGTCGTGACCGGTTCATCTGCATGCGCACCGGCGTCCCTGAGCCTCTTCTCAAACTCGGGTGATGCCGTGATTGCCCGAACAACCCTGTTCTGCAGGAGTTCCTCTGCCGGGGCCCTGGAGAGGGCCCCGGCATCTGCCAGGAACTGTGCTGCCGTCCGTTTGCCGATACCCTCAAGACCCGTGAGTCGGGCCGTTGCCTCCGCCGGGTCGAGGGCTGCAAGGTGTGAGAGGCAGCCTCGAAGCGTCTCCGTGTAGCGCCGCCGCCATCCCCTCGGTTCGCCCCCGGAAGAGAGCATCATCTCTGGATCGAGTCCTATCCCGCATACGTAATCCACAATCTCGCGCCGCTCCTGGCTTCCCCAGCCTAAAACGGCGATATCGGTGATGTGTATGTGATAGCCCCGCCCCCCGGAGAAGACGATCCGCATACGGTTGCGCGAAAACCCCAGTTCTTCGGTCAGCATCTCGATCAGTTTCAGTGTCTCCTCCTTGACCCGCGCAAGCATCATCGCATAGGGGCCACGAACTATCTGGTCGGCATCGAGATCGAATATGAGGTCGGCACCGGCCCAGTGTTTCTCGCTCATCTTCGGCGCCGACGGTGTCTGGTAGTAGGCCGTCGAGTAGTATACGTGGGCGGGGACCAGGTTTTTAACGTAGGCGTTGAGTTCCTCGCGGTCGGCAAATGCCATATGCCGCCGCATCCGGAGTTCTGGTGCGGCGTCAAAGAAGACAAAACCCCATTCGCGCTGCTCGAGGGAGGAGGGGGCGATGAGGTTGCACCTCCGGTAATAGTCGGCAAACCTCTGTTTCACGAACTCGAGCGTCGCGGGTTTCATGGGAGCGTCTTGATCATGTATGGCCCCACACGTTCATATCCCTGTTTCCTGTAGTAGGGCCGCACACCCACACCGCTCATAACCGCCAGACGGCGGTAACCGTGATCCCGCGCTTCCTCTTCCGCTCTTGAGAGGAGTTGCGCACCGTAACTGCGGTGCTGCCACTCCTCAGGGGACGCAGGGGCGCTTATCGGGACCAGGCTCCCGTAAACATGGAGTTCGCGCAGGAGTGCTGCGTCGGTGAGTTCTTCGCGGAACGGCTGCTGCGGAAACCGGAGCCTTGCAAACCCGATGAGGGTGTCTTTTGAGCCTGCCTGTATGAACCGCTCCTCCCCGCCGCATGCACGATAGGCCAGGGTCGAGATAGCCGCCTCTTCCGGAGCGGGCGACCGCCCTGCCTCACGGCACCGGATGCACCGGCACCGGCCTCCCTGCTCTCGGAGTCGCGCCCCAGCAAGCTGCCTGAAGTTGCTGTGCCTCGATCCCGCGGTGATCAGCCTTGCCGGGATATCCCGCTGGATGCGCTGGAGCCGGACGTACTCCGGGAGGAGAGACTTTGCATAGGCGACGAGATCGATCAGTTCATCCTCGGTGTAGGGCTGGTAGTCGCCGCGTTCCCAGAGCGCCTCGATCTCCGTGCCCGGCGTCACCAGTGTCGGGTATATCTTCAGGAAATCCGGTCTGAACCGTTCATCGGCAAAGAGTTCTTCAAACATCCACCGATCGTCGTCCATGCTCGCCGCGGGGAGGTTCGGCATCACGTGGAACCCTACCTTCAACCCGGCATCGCGCAGGAGGCCGTTTGCCGCGACTGTGGCCGCGACGCTATGCCCGCGTCGGTTATAGTCCAGGATACGGTCGTCCAGGTGCTGGACGCCAAGTTCCACCTTTGTAACACCCATCGCAAGCATCCGGTTAATATGCTCTCTGAGGCACCAGTCTGGCCGCGTCTCAAAGGTTATTGCAACACACCGGACCCTTGCAGACTCGTTTGAGGCGGCGATTGTATCGAGATCGGGTCCTGCTGGTGCCGTGCCCACCCGCGGATAATCGTTCATCGCCTGAACGGCTGCGCCGACAAACCACTCCTGGTAATCGATCGGCCGCGCGGTGATAGTCCCGCCCATCACGATCAGCTCCGCCTTCTCGATGTGGTGGCCGAGCGCCTCAAACTGCCCGAGACGTGCCTGCACCTGGGCGTAGGGGTCGAACCCGTGCTCTCTTGCCCGGAGTGCGGCAGGCTCCTCTCCTGTATAACTCTGCGGCGACCCAAACGGGTGTTCAGGTCCTCCGGGGCATGGGAGACACCTGCCGTGGGGGCAGGGGTGGGGTGAGGTCATCACCGCAACCGGGGCAACGCCCGATAGCGTCCGTGTGGGTTTCACCTGGAGAAGCGGCCGGAGCCGCTCCACCTCATCGGGTGCGGCGGCGGCAAGGATCGCCGAGTTTCGGGGCATATCGATCCCGTACTCCCGGCAGAACTCCAGCTTGATCTTCTGGACGTCGGCAGGGCTGTGCCCGGTAGAAAGGATGCGGGAGATTATCTCCCGCTGTGTATCGGTATCGCTCATCGTTTAGTGTTCGGTTGCAATACGTTCGGACTGTGACTGAAAATCGGTTTGATACTGGATGTAGGGGTTATGGTTGGCCCTGATGTGCTGGACAATCTCGTTTCCGAGAGTCAGGATGGCTTTCTTGTGTGTTACCTTGTTTTTGTGGATGTGTACCGGGGATATGTGGAGAGCGTTATACTGGTCGGCCTGGATCTCTTCCCCGGTGACGGTCTCGTAGTACTTCTTGATTTGAACTAACAGCATATGCAGGTGGAGCAGCTCTTCCTTTTGCACGATTATCACCTTTCCTCGAAGAATACTACTGTCCGCGGGTAGATATATTTTGTTGGTGATCTTTTTATATGCTCAAGACGCACGGGGTCGGAGCCCTTATCGGGCTTGCAATCGGGGATGCCATGGGCGCGCCCCTTGAAGGTCTCCATCCGCCCCTAATGACCGTAACGGAGATGGAGGGCGGCGGGATTCATGACGTCCTGCCGGGGCAGTACACCGACGACACCCTCCAGGCAGCGGCCCTGGCACAGACCCTTCTTGCGTGCGGGGGTTTCGACCCCGATGACTTCGTCCGGCGACTGGTTTGGGTATATCACACTAATCCGGATTTCTTCGGGCCGACATCGCGTGCCGTCCTCGACCTGATCGAGGGTGGTATTCCAGCCGTGACCGCCGCAAGACTGGTCCACGAAGAGCGGGGGGGCAGCCGGAGTAACGGCTGCGTCATGCGCGGCATCCCGATCGGGATCTTTTATCCACCGGATGAAGTGCGGGAGGTGAGTCTTGCCGCCTCCCGCGTGACCCACTTTGATCCCGCGGCCGGCGAGGCTTCGGCGTTCGTCAACAGGATGGTCAGCGGGATGTGCCGGGGTGAGGAGGCTGCAACTTCCTTCGGCCGGGCGCTCAGAGCCTGCCGTGATCATGAACTCCTGGGGATGCTCGAGAATTATCGGGCATACCCGCCGGTGCCGTCGCTTGATGCTATAGTCTGCACCCACTGCGCTGTCAGGGTCTTTATGGGTGCCAGATCGTTTAAAGACGCGGTCATTGCGGCTATCAACCTTGGGGGTGACGCAGACACCGTTGGGGCGATCACAGGCGGGCTTGCCGGGGCGAGGTTCGGGTTTGAAGCCATCCCGTCATCGTGGCTTGCCAGACTTCGCGACCGCGACGAACTCCTCTCTCTCGCCTGGCGGCTTGCAGGGGTCAGCAGGCCATAGGAATTCCATCGGTGAAGCCTCCGTGGGCCCACCAGAGCACAAAAATCCAGGTTGGGGGAAAATTGGGCCCGAAGCAGCAGTCTCTCAGACCGGCCGCAGCTCCACGAGTTTGAGAATCCAGCCCCGCTCGCATACATCGGGGGCGTTGCCAAGAATCTCATCGACGACGTACTTCCCTCCGTCGATGATGCCATCAGGGTGGCAGAGCCGGTAACCCCGGCAGCCCGTTCGCGGACAGGTAAACTCATAACTGATTTTTGAGTTCACGATCGCCATATCAGCGCTGATCAGTGCGACAACCGGCCCTTCCACGACGTCTACAGCGATCACCGCCTCGTGGTGGATGGGGCAGGCGTGGCGGGTGTTTGGGCGGACAGCAGCGATCCGATACTTCTTTTGTGGCTGAAGGTTGTGACAGATCTTGCGCACCTTGCAGCCATTGCACTCTGGAGACAAAATGCCTTCGTAGACGAAGTCGAGTCCCGGTTTTGCGAGTGTTACACCGATCAGGGTCACCTTTGCCTTCTCCTCTGCCATCACACTCTCACTCCTGGTAGAGCATCTTCACCAGGTTCCGCGCAGACTCGCGCGTCAACCCCATATCCAGTATCGTGAACCGTTCCGGCCGGATCGTCCGCGCCGCAAGGAGGGCCTCCACGGCGGTCTCATCATCGACCCCGATCTCCGCCGGCGTGGTCGGAGCGCCGATCTTTCGCAGCGAGTCACGAATCCCTCTCCAGTCCCCGCCGTGGAGGTACATCGTGATGATCGCGCCAATACCGCACTTCTCACCGTGGAGCCCCTTTCCTGGTGCGAGACGCTCCAGCGCGTGGGAGAACTTGTGCTCTCCGCCGCTTGCGGGCCGGGACGAGCCTGCGATGCTCATGGCAACGCCTGAGGAAACCAGGGCTTTCGTTACGATCCAGGCACTCTCCTCGGAGTTCGGCTTGATGAGGTCTGCGTTCTGAAAGAGGATCTCGGCGGTCATGCGGGAGAGCGTCAGGGCATACTCCGATATGGGTTCGCCCCGGAGACGGTGAGAGAGTTCCCAGTCGAGGATCGCGGTATAGTTTGCGATGATGTCCGCACACCCGGATGCGAGCAACCGGTGTGGTGCTGATGCGATGACGGCGGTGTCGGCAACCACGGCGATGGGAGGCTCAGCGGCGAGCGAGACGTTCCCCTCGGCGGTAGGAACCGATGCCCTTGACGAGGCTATCCCGTCGTGCGAGGCAGCGGTGGGGATGCTGATGAAGTGGCGGTCGGTGTTGTAGGATGCGATCTTTGCAGTGTCAATGATCCTTCCTCCACCAACGCCGATCACAAACGCGACCTCTGCCGCCGCTGCCTCGGCCTTTCTGATCGTCTCGAGAGGATCGCCATCTATCGCGATGAACGTCCTGACGTCATAGGACGCTGAAAGAAGAGACTCGACCCGCCTTCCGGCAACATCCCGCGTCCGCCCCCCAGATACGATGAGCACAGAGTCGCCGAGGGCAAGGTCTTCGCAGACGGCCGGGACCTGCTCGATGACGTCATGACCGATGAGGACGTCGCGCGGGAGCTGCATCCATTTGGACTTGTCAAAGACCTTTGTTCGGAGTAAGTTTATGCGGTCTGCGCTCATTTAGATCAACAATGATTAGGGAGTTCCTCTACAAATATTACATCGATCCGATACGCTATGGTGAAGCGTATACACTTGTCGATACCCTGACATACGCCCTGATCCTCATTGCAGCGGTTTATCTTCTTTACCGGGGGCTTCGTCGCTATGGGATTGCCATCGATGACGAACTGGTGCTTGCGACCCTGCCATACGTTGTCTTTGGGGGTCTCCTGAGGGTCGTTGAGGACACCGGGATGATCACCTCCGATCTCCGGTTTCTCCTGATCACGCCCCTGATCTTCTTCGTGGTCGCTCTGATCGCAGGCGTTGCCCTCTTTGGAGGGAAGATCGCGGAGAACGCCGGCATTGTCAGCCGCTACAGCAAGGTCTACGCTGGTGTGGGGATTGCTGGTTCTTTCCTCTCTGGCGCGGCGCTTGTCTGGTTTGGCCTCACCGAGACGACGATCGCGCTCGGCGTCCTCGCCGCCATCCTGACACTTGCAGCGGTCTCGTCGCTCGCCCTCTGGGCGTTCATGGCATACGCGCTGAACTGGGGTTATGTATCAAACATCCTCTACAAACTCTTAATCTTTGGGCATATGCTGGATGCGAGCGCAACAAGTTACGGAATAGATCTCCATCCTGTCCATTACGTCGAGCAGCACGTGGTGGGGGGTGCGCTTATCGATGCTACAGGCACGGCGTTCTCTATGTTCCTCCTGAAGTTCGCTGTGATCGTGCCCGCCGTGTATGTTCTGGAACTCTACCGCCGCGAGGGGGATACGGGGTTCTGGCACCTCATCCTGCTTGCCATGATAGTAGTCGGGATGGCGCCGGGGATACGCGATCTCACACGGATGGTGCTTTATGTCTGAGAACAGTCTTACAAATGAAACAATCTTTGCGGCCGTCCTCTTTGCAGTATCGATCGCCATCGGCGTCGGTTTCGTTATCCTTAACCCGGAGTTCGGGGATGAGGTTCTATCGCTATTCAATGAGCAGGTGGTAGGTCAGATACTCTCTGATTCCCTGGCGGTCCTGGCGTTCAAGATCTTCTTGAACAACCTGAGCACCTGCCTCCTCCTTTTCCTGGGGGGCGCATCTCTTGGCCTGGTCACGATGCTGATCCTCTCGGCCAACGGACTGTTGATAGGTGTGGTGACCGAACTTGTGAGATCTCAGCAGGGGGCGCTCTACGTGGTGGCGGCGCTCGTCCCGCACGGCATCTTCGAGATCCCCGCCGTCCTGATATCGGGGGGGCTCGGTTTTCTCCTTGCACGTGCGCTCATCGCTGAATGGCATGGTGCGGCGGATGCTGCTGCAGAAGCCAGGTCTCTTGCCCGCCTCTTTCTCCGGGTTGTCATCCCTCTTCTTGCGGCCGCTGCGGTTGTGGAGGCATTTATTACGCCCGCAATCCTAAGTATGATAACTTAATAGCGGCAGATCAAGAGTTTCGAGGTAGGAGAACGGATGGAAGAAGATACAGGTGCAATCCCCCGGAAAGAAGATTTTTCGAGCTGGTACAACGAGATCCTCTGGCGAGCCGAGATCATGGATGTCCGTTATCCTGTCAAGGGGCTGTATGTCTGGTACCCCTACGGTTTCGGTATCAGGAAACGTGCATACGCAATTCTCCGGGAGATCATGGACCGCGACCATGCTGAGACGATGTTTCCTCTTCTCATCCCGAAGACCGAGTTCATGAAGGAGGCTGAACATATCAAGGGGTTTGAGGATGAGGTTTACTGGGTCACCCACGGCGGCAGGACCGAACTCGACGTCCCGCTCGCCCTCCGTCCTACGAGCGAGACTGCCATCTATCCGATGTACTCGCTCTGGATCCGGTCGCACACCGATCTGCCCTTAAAACTCTACCAGATCGTCAATACGTTTCGCTACGAGACAAAGCACACCCGCCCGCTCATCCGTCTCCGGGAGATCACATCGTTTAAGGAGGCGCACACCGTCCACGCAACAAGGGAGGAGGCGGAAGCGCAGGTTGAGGCCGCGATTCGCCTCTACCGTGAGTTCTATGAACGTTTGAGGGTGCCGGTGATAGTCTCCCGCCGCCCGGCATGGGACAGGTTCCCCGGCGCCGACTACACCATCGCTGTCGATACCATCATGCCTGATGGCAAGACGCTCCAGATCGGGACGGTTCATATGCTGGGCGACCACTTCTCCCGCACCTACGAGATAACCTACGAGGACGTTAACGGGGAGCAGCAGTATGCCTATCAGACCTGCTACGGCATATCAGAACGGTCTATTGCGGCTGTCATCAGCGTCCACGGCGACGATAAAGGGCTGGTGCTGCCGCCGGAGGTGGCGCCGGTCGAGATAGTAATTGTACCGATCATCGTCGGGAAGAGGCGCGATGAGGTCATCTCGGCGGCCAGGGCGCTTGAACTGGAACTCCGGGATGCTGGCTACACCGTTAAGGTTGACGACCGGGATATGCGGCCGGGGGCGAAGTATTACCACTGGGAGATGCGCGGCGTCCCGTTGCGGATCGAGATCGGGCCCAGGGACATCGATGCAAACACCGTTGTCGCCGTCACCCGCACCGGCAGGAAGACCGCACTCGACCGGCGTGGTGTTGTTGAAGGGATCCATTCGATCCTTGCACAGTTTGGGGAGGAGATCTCAGAGGCTGCGCGGCGGGCAATGGCCGATCGGATCACCGCTGCAGAGACTCTCGAGGAGACCGCTGAAGCGTTGAAGACCGGGATTGCAGTGGTTCACTGGTGCGGGTCGCGCGAGTGTGCAGAAAAGATTGAGGCGGTGGTGGATGCAAGCATCATCGGCTCCGAGATCCGCTCGGACCTCATCACCGTCTCCGACGGGCCGTGTATCGCCTGCGGCAGCAACGGCGCGTCTACCCTGGTTGCCCGGACCTACTGATCAGCAGGACGAGCAGATATGGAACCTCCGGTAGTTGGGGGATGCAAGGTCCCCTGATATAACCGCTCTACCACCGCGGAAAAATATCCTCCCGCACCTTTCACATCTCTTCGGGAGGAGCCGCTCCAGGCGACGCATTGGTACTTCCAGAGTGAACTGCATCTTCTCCGCTTCCAGGGGGTTGCACTGGCAGGCCTCCTCGTAGCGGGAGAGGATCTGCATGACCTGGAGGGGTGTTGCACCCTCCCCGCAGAACCGCTTGAAGACATAATATTGGAAGACCATCCACCCGAGATCGGAGCGCTCAATAGTCTCCTCGTATTCACTGCATGTTCCATCGTCGTCATCGAGGGAATACCCGCAGAGGGGACAGTGCCCACCCACAAGTTCGTCCAGGAATACCTCTTCATGGCAGCCTGGACAGGTGGTGTGGGGGGTATGCATTCTGGAAGTCATGATTGAACTTGCCTCATTAGTTTTGCTCTTCCGAATACGGCTTTCGGAAGCGTTCCACGCGGGATGCGCGGTCTATACGGTTTTTCATGAGGTTTACTACGTATTGCGTCTGGTGTGTTCTTATACGTGTCGAATGGGGTATACGGGATCGGTTGAGACCACCAGGAGCCCATCAAACCAGTTTGCTCATGTTTTGATGCCTTCGAATCATCCCTGTGGTGAACGTCTTTTGCGGCTGACCAGCCGCCCCCTTCCCGGGAGGGCAGTGTGTGGCGATTGGCCCTGGGAAGCCGCGCAAGCAACACGAACGGGCGATTCATCAAATCCGGGCACAGTCTGGAGTTATTGTTTTGAACACCGCTGGTTATGCATATTGGTGTGGCAGTATCATGCGTAGACCCTGTCTCAGATGAGAAGGTGTTCGAGCAGAATCTGCAGACCGATGCCGATAAGGATCACACCGCCGATGACCCCAGCGTTTCGCCCGGCAATCCGGCCAATAGACCTCCCTAGAACCACTCCGGCAGCAGAGAACGCGAATGTCACGATCCCGATGATGGCTGCGGGCAAGAGGATAGGGATGTCCAGTATGGCGAGCGAGACACCGACAGCAAGCGCATCGATGCTTGTCGCGACGGCAAGCAGCAGGATAGTGGCTGCACTCAAGTTTGCAAACCGCACGTTCTCATCCCCGCGCACCGCCTCGAGGAGCATCTTTCCGCCGATCAGCACAAGCAGGAGGAACGCAATCCATGGGCCGTAGAATCCGAGGAACCCTGCGATCGCTGTCCCGCCAAGCCAGCCAAGCACCGGCATCCCCGCCTGGAACCCGCCAAAGACGGTGCCAGCGACTAGGGGCCATCGATGCTCCCCCTTCTGCAGCCCCACGCCACCGCTGATCGAGACGGCAAACGCGTCCATGGCAAGCCCGATTGCGATGAGTATTGTTGCGGCTGTGTCCATCGCTTCCGTAGAGATCTGGTGGGATGCTGGGTGAACTACCCCGCGCCTCTCGGGCGCGGCTTCCTGCTTCATCCCCCCTCTACTGAGGCGAGTCCACAGGCCCAACGGCGCGTCCCGCGCCTGGTATCATGTTGCCTGGTTATCGCAACACAGACGCTGTATTATTGGATTGATAAACAGAAAAACGTGTCGCATTGAAATTGATTACGGAAATGGCGGCTCCGCTTTCATCCCCGGCGGCAAGACCGGGGGTCTTCCCGCTCCGCCCACATCACCCCCGCACGATGAGGCCGTCAAATCAACGGTTCTGTGATATAACCCCCCCATCTTTTCCCGTTATTACGACTGCCCACTCCCTCCCCTGTCTCCTGTGTCTCTGGTTGAACGGTATTCATAGACCAACCCCCACCTCCCGGCCGCTCATCAAGGCCTCCTCCCGCCCCCTCCAGAGGGGGCGGGCAGTGTCTGGCGATAGTCCGGATAGCCGTGCACGGGGAGGAAACAGGATCTTCGGGGAGTTTCTCACCGGGAACCGGGTGAGGTGATGTACACCCCTGGCACTGTATCGATCGGGAATCAACCCCCGTGGGGAGGGGGAACGTATTTCGCTGCGGGAGTGGAAACATCCCCACCTCCCCTCTCTCCTCAATGCCGTCTCGCAAAAAACCGCATGATGCCGCTGTGACCAGAGGCATACCGCATGAAGATGGGGGCAGCATCTTCATA
>Ga0116190_1002521_pt1 | contig 14472 bp, 10 predicted proteins | sample AD_JPNTR4_MetaG_FD_89808 | JGI IMG/M metagenome (GOLD analysis project Ga0116190, IMG submission 89808) | Active sludge microbial communities of municipal wastewater-treating anaerobic digesters from Japan - AD_JPNTR4_MetaG | ecosystem: Engineered > Bioreactor > Anaerobic > Digestate | place...
CGCAGATTGGCCTGGGCCAGGCGTTTCCAACCGAATCCGAGGTACACGGCGTCTCGGGGAAGGTTGGTGTTCTGACGGGTATCGAGCGGTTCTAGCCCAGGGCGGTTCAATTTATTGGACATCGATTCAACTTCTTGGCCAGAGAACGCACCCGGGAACCGAACGAGGCACCTCGGCCCTACCTCTTTCTCCTTGTCATTCAGACAGTTGTCTACTTCCCGATCTCTCTGGAATACCGATTGCTACTTTTGACAATAAGCGACTCCAGGATTAACCAAAGAGAAACAGTCAGATAACAACAGGAAAAACACGAGGCGCCGGGTGACTCTACGTCTTCCAACATCCGTGGGGGGCCGATAGACAACGGTCCACTCGCGCTTTTTTCTCTTCTCTGGTTTTCTCTGCACTTCTCTGTGGCTGAAGTTGATCCTGAGTCGGAGGAAGGAACTATGCAAAAGACTGTTTACTGGCTCACCCTCATTTTAAGCCTGTTTCTTGTCTGTTCACCGGCAATTTCGGCCCAGGTGATCACGTCGCCGGTCACGGGAACCGTGACTGACGCGACAGGTGCGGTAGTACCAGGCGCTACGGTAACCTTGACCAACGTGGAAACAAACGCCTCTCAGACTGCCGTGACGAACGATATCGGCGGCTATGTCTTCCCACAAGTCCTGCCGGGTCTTTACAACGTCAGCGCGGAACTGCCTGGGTTCAAGCGTGCAGTGGTAGAGCAGGTGCGCATCGAAGTTTCGTCGCCGGCGACTGTTGACCTGCAACTGGAGGTTGGAGGAGTAGCTGAACAGGTGGTGGTAACCGCCTCTCAGGGGCAGGCGGCAATGAACACCATCAATGCCGAAATCAATACGATTGTGAACCGCGCTCAGATCGAGGATCTGCCGCTCAATGGCCGCAACGTTGTGGAGCTTGCGCTGCTGCAGGCGGGGGTGACCGGCAGTGGCGAGATTGCCCGGGAGGCAGCAGTGAACGGAATGCGGGGGACCTTCAACAACCTGACATTGGATGGCGTCAACAACCAGGACAACTTCATCCGGACAGATGCCTTCTTTGGAGTGATCCCGTTGCGCGAAAGCTTTGTTCAGGAATTCAACCTGACCACTTCCAATTCCGAAGTGGATGCCGGAATCGGCGCGTCTCAGACCCTGATGGTCACCCGTTCCGGATCGAATGAATTCCACGGGCAGGCGTTCTATTACCATCGTAACGATGCCTTGAACGCCAACACCTTCTTCAACAATGCCACCGGGCTGGAAAAAGCCCGAGTACGCAACCATCAGTATGGCGCCAGTGTGGGCGGCCGAATCATACCCGACAAGCTGTTTTTCTTCGTCAACTACGAGGAGGAGCGCGACCCTTCGACGGAGCCGGTTGCGCGCATCGTTCCGACCGAAGCGGCCAAGCAGGGGAATTTCACCTATCTGAGCAACAACGCTGGGCTTCAAACGGTCAATCTGTTTCAACTGACCGGCGTCACTCCTGATCCGGAAATACAGGCGCTGCTCAGTCTTATTCCTCCTCCCAACGATCCGAGTTTGATCGACAACCCCAACCTGTCCGGGTTCCGGTTCAACAGTCCAAGCGAAAGTGACAGCGACTGGTTAAACCTGCGGGTAGACTTCGAGCCGTGGCAGAACCATGCGTTCACCGCGGCCTTCCATCAGTTCCGCTTGGACGTTCCAAATGACCCCAGCAACGACATCGATGCCCGATTCCCGGGTCTGCCGGGCGCCGGCCAGGAATCAACCAGGCGGCTCGGTTCGGGATCCTGGAGGGCGACTCTCAGTCCGACGATTACCAATGAGCTGCGTTTCGGCGTGCAGTGGGCGCCGGTCGACTTCATCACCGGGGAATCCTTCGATCGAGGCTACCAGATACTGTTTTCTGATCCCGGTCTGGGTGAGGTCGATTTGTTCGAAAATCCTATTCAGACCTTTACGGCGCAGGGACGCAACGCGCCAGTGTACGACCTGTTGAACAATTTGAACTGGGTGAAAGGGCCCCACACTTTTAAAATCGGGGGCAACTACCGGGCGCTCCGGGTGGATCAGTACGACACCTTTGGAGTTATCCCCCAGTACATTCTCGGTTTCGGCGCTGGAAATGTGGACCCTTTGAGTGCGGACTTGTTTCCCGGAGGGATTGCCCCGGAAGATCTGGCCATCGCTTCCGAGATGCTGGGCATTCTCGGCGGTTACGTTCGAACCGCTCAGCAAACTTTTAATGTGAGCAGCCGGACATCGGGGTTCGTCCCAGGTGCAAGAGAAGACCGATTGATCAAGCAAAACTTTTTTTCAGTCTTTGGCGGCGACAGCTGGCGACTCCGCCCGGATCTGACCGTGAACTTCGGCCTCCGCTGGGAATTTCACGGGGTTCCGACAGAGGATGAGGGGCTGGCGCTTCTGCCTGTTGGCGGAGCTCAAGCAGTTCTCGATCCGAATGCGATCATCGATTTTGCAGGTGGAGATACTGGTCGTGACTTCTTTGAGAATGACTGGAACAATGTCGCGCCCAATATCGGCGTGGCGTGGCGGCCCTTTAAGAACACTGTATTCCGCGGGGGGTACTCGATTGCTTACGTGGTCGATAACAACATCACGACGATCACCAATGCGCTTGCGGGAAATCCGGGCCTGACACAGGACCAGGTGCTCACTGGCGTCACGGGGACACTGTCAGCAGGCGGGCGGGTACCAATCGAGCCGCCCGAGTTTCAAGTCCCGAGAACCGCAATGCAGGGAGTGCTGGCCGATCCCGCCGCTGCACTTTTCGCTATCGATCCCAATTTGCGAGTCCCATACGTGCAGCAGTGGAACATCGGAATCCAGCATGAGATTCTCCCTGACACGGCTGTAGAAGTGCGATACGTTGGAAATCGGGGCATTAAGCTGACCCGAGCGGTTGATGTGAACCAGGTGCGTTTCCCGGCGGAGTTCGTAGAGGATTTCCAGAGAGCGCAACGCAACCTGGCGGCAAATGGGAATCCGCTGATCGGCGAAGAGCTGACGTTCTTCCCACAACTTGGAGCTGCAGCGGAATTCTTTATGAGCAATCCCACGGTACAGAATTGGATCCGCAACGGGGAGATCGGCAGCTATGTGGGCAACCTGGTAGCCCTCAACCGCGATTTCTTTTTCGCCGGTTGGGGCGGTGAGGAATTTGGGGCCACGGTTACCCCTGACGCTTTCCTGCCTAACCCCAACACCTTCGTCGCCGATATAGTTGAGAACAATGCGTTTTCCAAATACAACGCCCTGCAGGTTGAGGTGCGCCGTCGCTATCGCCAGGGCTTCATCGGACAGTTCAACTACACCTACGGCAAGGTATTGACGAACTTCTCGGGTACGCAGAGCAATTTCCGGGGTTATTTTGACAACGCGCAGCAGAGCCTGGAAATCATGAGACCGGATTACGACATCACGCACACCTTCAACGGGAACTTCGTCTGGGATCTCCCCATCGGCCGAGGACGCGCCTTCGAAACCAGTGGCGTGCTGGATGCGATCATCGGCGGCTGGAATCTGAACAGTATCATCCGCGTCCGATCCGGCGAGACGATCAACATCGTTTCCGAGCGAGGCACTATCAACCGGGGCGGGTCTCGCTCCCTGACAAACACCGTTCATCTGGTCGGAATTGATATTCCCGAGCTGCAGGACCGAACCGGCGTTTTCCAGGATGACCGTGGAAGGATTCTGCTCTTTGATCCTTCTTTGATCGATCCCGCCACTGGTCGGGCAAATCCGGAGTTTTTCCAAAATCCCGGCCTCTTGGAAGCGGGCACACTGGGGCTGTCATCGGTGAGCGGACCCTGGTACGCCACTGTCGACATGGGCATCCGAAAGAGTTTCCGGCTGCCGGTCACCGAAGATTCGAGGGTTCAGTTCCGATTCGATGTTTTCAACCTGTTCAACCGCACGAACTTTGCGGTGCTGACGCAGCCTTCGACCGCGCGTGCAAACGACCAGTTGGGAGTCTTCAATCGACACAATATAAACAGCACGTCGTTTGGCGTTATCGACGACACGTTTTCGGCCAGGCAGATTCAAGTCGGGTTGAAGGTCCTCTTTTAGATCTCTGGGAAGATCGGGGCAGCTTCCTGCAGCTGCCCCTGCCTTCCCAACACGGCGAGAGGTTGGTTGTGATTGGATTTCGACGAGAAGCCTAACGTCTCTCGCGCTCTCAACGCAAAAGATTTTGTATATACCAAAATGTGATCCTTTTAGCATTTCTCGCCGTTGAGTCATAATTGCTCAGCAACTCAGGGGTTTTCGTTTTCGACGGGGATTGGCTGATACTTCTGGTATTCTGCCGCAGTGTACGGTATCCGCAAATCCAACATCTCGGCGCGTCGAACTAAGATCGTCTGCACACTCGGGCCAAGTACCAGCACACGCGACCAGATCAAGACGCTGGTCCAGGCCGGGATGGATGTCGCCCGCCTGAATTTTTCGCACGGCAGCCTGGAAGAGCATGACGCCCGTATTTCAGCCATTCGAGAGGTGTCATGTGAGCTTGGCAAACCAATCGGGATTCTGCAAGACCTCCCCGGCCCTAAAATACGGACGGGAAAACTGATCGGCGGGACGGCGAAGCTGAGCCCAGGAGACTCAGTTGTCTTAACCGGCCAAGACGTTGAAGGCGACGCCCGGCGGTTTTCTGTGAGTTATGCCGAGTTGGGCCGCGAGGTATCGCCGGGGGAGAGAATCCTCATCGACGACGGAAGGATTGAGCTGCAGGTCCAGGCGATTAATGGCGGCGATGTGACTTGCCAGGTTATTACCGGCGGCTTGGTGCGTGAACACAAGGGAGTGAACCTCCCTGAAACCCGGTTGAACGTTCCATTGCCAACGGAAAAGGACCTTGAATACCTGCGTTTCGGCGTGGTCCGGGGAGTGGATTTCACTGCGCTTTCTTTCGTGCAGAGTGCTTCCGATGTTGATCGAGCATTAACTGAAATACAACGCCTGGGATGCGATACCCCGATCATCTCCAAAATCGAGCGACCGCAAGCAGTTCGAGAAATCGAAGCTATTACAAGCCGTTCCGACGCCATCATGATCGCCCGCGGTGATCTGGGTGTGGAAATGGATCCCGCAGAGGTGCCGGCCATTCAGAAAGAGATCATTGCTTTATGTAACCGGAAAGGGATTCCTGTAATAACGGCGACGCAAATGCTGGAATCAATGATCCAGAACCCGCGCCCAACCCGGGCTGAGGCCTCTGACGTGGCTAACGCGGTCCTGGACGGTTCCGACGCTGTCATGCTTTCCGGTGAAACGGCGATTGGAGACTATCCGGTTGAGGCAGTCCTGATGATTCGTCGGATTGTCGCCCTTATCGAGCAGAGAGTCAGTGGCCAGCCCCGAGAATGGCAAACGCCCGATGTGTCCCAATCGACTGAGTTGGCGGTTGGCAAATCCGCATGTTCGGCGGCGGATATTGCCCAAGCCGCCGCCATTGTCTGTTTGACCAAATCCGGCTCGACCGCCATCCGAATCTCTCAATTCCGGCCGTGTCAACCGATTCTCGCTCTAACCCCCAGCCTGAAGGCGCTCAACAGAATGTCTCTCCTCTGGGGAGTGACACCATTTCTTCTTGATTTGCCGTTTGAAGACCTGGATCAGGTCATCAGGCACGTCTTATCCCAATTGACGGAACAGGGAATCGTCCGTCCGGGACAGAATGTGGTCTTCACGGCCGGATTGCCTTTCGGTGAAAAGCGGACAACGAATACCGTTCGAATCGAGCAGGCGTGAACCAGGACCTATGCCGGCTGCTTCAATCTCGCTGTGAGCTGAATGTCAACGCCCGCAAGCGCCTTAGAGACCGGGCAACCTGCTTTAGCCCGTTCGGCATGCTCTATGAAGGTCTTTTCGTCGATCCCGGGAATTTCGGCTTCGGTCGTTAATTCAATGCGGCTGATCTTGAAACCATCGTCGGCTTTTTGCAGATGAACCCGCGCCTCGGTTTGAACCCGGGTAGGATTGAATCCCGCTTGCGAAAGGCCTGCAGACAGCGCCATCGAAAAACACCCGGCATGCGCTGCCCCGATCAGTTCTTCCGGATTGGTCCCGGTCCCCTCTTCGAAGCGGGAAGAAAACGAGTACGCTCCTTCCCAGGCGCCGCTGCCAAGTTTCATGTGTCCATTCCCATTTCTCAAATTCCCGTTCCACACTGCTTGAGCTGTACGTGCAGGCATTGTCTCTTCCTCCGTGTTCTCTGGATTGTTATTTGGTTACTCTGCCCGGGCTTCCTCGCTACTGCTGAAATAGCCCCTTCGACTACGCGTGGTCAAGCCTTCACGCCCCTTGACCTCTACCCTGAGGTCGTGCCATCCCGCTATCCGCGGGATTCCCGGTGTAAATGTGAGCGTATAGACATGGCGCAGGTCGCTCGCGATCTCGCTGTAGGCTTCCTCCAGATCGCGCGGCTTTCGCGGCCTCAGACTGCGCCCGCCTGTCTCTTCGGCCAGCAACTCCAATTGAGTCTGCGCCTTATAGAGCACCTTGTCACGCCGACGATCCGGCTTAAACGGAAGGAGCAGGATCGTATATATGAGACAATCTGTCTCCCGTACGACGTGACGAACCTCTTCGAAGGTGGCTTCGGAACCCTTCATGGGATCCACCAGCTGATTGTCGGCGCCGTCACTGAAAATAATAACCGCCTTTCTCCCTTCAATTCCACGCATCATGTCCAGAGCGGTGAGAACCGCATCATAAAGAGCTGTGCTTCCTTCCGAACGAATCTGCTCAATAGCAACCTTAGCTGACTGGCGATTACTCGTAAACGACTGGATTACAGAAGTTTCTGAATGGAAAGTGAGGATCGCAATTCGGTCGTCCGGTTTCAGTTGATCGGTGAACTTGCCGGCCGCCTCCCTGATGAGCTGGATGAAACCGCTAGTACTCCCGCTTACGTCCAACAAGAGCAATAAGTGAAAAGGTGCTTCACGCGACAAACACGCATCGATCGACCGAATCTCCCCGTCTTCGTATAAGAGAAAGTCCTCTTTCCCAAGGTCAACCACACTCTCTCGCTTTTGCGGATCCCAGACCGACGCGTTGACGTAGATCCAATCGGCTCGAACTCGGAGCCTATAGCTGCTCTCTAGATTGACATCAGTTAGGTCGCCGTTACCGGCCTGACCCGGAAGCGACAATGTGAGACTGACCATGGCCGAGGCAAATGAAACAACACCTCGCCACATGGGTTATGAAATCAGAATAGACCTAATGGGAACAAAGAAAAAGTCGAAAAAATCGCGATCGGTAAGCTCGCGATCTTTTTGTCGCGCGCACAGACGGGTTCGGAACAGAGCCGAAGTGCAGCGCTTTGCAATGGAGCGACCGTGCCGGGGACCGTTTGTGCACGAGACGCTACACGTGTGGTCCTGTGGCGTTTGACGGTCGAAAGTCGAGAATGATCGGGTCGTGATCGGATAAGTGTTCTTTTTGTCGGATGTCGTGGACCACCATGGGCTTTTGCGGTCCGGACGGTACGATTCCCCGTCCCGCAAACCAATCGAGCTTGAAGGAGCAGCGACCTTCGTTGCCGGTGTTTTTCTCAAGCGCCCAGTTAATGAACCAGAAACACCATTTCGGGATCCAGTCTCCCATGTTCCGGTTGAGCGCCAGGTCTTTAACGTCGTAGTGGAGAGTGCACGCTCCCAGCTCGTTCAGATCACGCCAGATGTAGCCTCTACGATCCAGTTCTCGAAAGAGGTGCCGCTCAAACCAGGATTCCGGATAAGGGTAATGGTTCTTGATCACGTGTTGCACCCCCATCGCTACTCGACGACAGTAACCAAGAATCGAATAAGTGGCACGTTTAGAGTTGTAAGTTGAGGTGTTCCAGTCGCCGCCAATCAATACCGGATGCTGTGGACGAAGCCGCTCCACGTGATCCAGGACGATTCGCATCTGGTCACGACGGTGTCTTTGAGTGGAATGAGCGTCAAGATGAACGCTCACAGCCCAGAATTTGCCGAGTGGGTGGTCAACCAGGGCCACCACTGCCCTCTGGCAGCCGAGCCTTTTCTCTTTGCCCTGCATCTTGTCCTTGCCATTGGGAAGTGCAATGGAGTGACCGAACAACAGGGGGAAGCGAGCAAACAAGGCATTCCCGTGAAGAGCGAGGGAATTTTCTCCTTTCGCTTCGATCTCGAGTCCGCTGCCCTTGTTCAAGTTGATGTAGCAGGGAGCGAAGACATACTGCAATCCCAACGCGGACGCTATCTCCCGTGCAATCGGCCGGTTTCCGCTACGTGCCATGCCATGATCCAGTTCGGTCAATAGGAAGACGTCGCTGCGGGAGAGCAGCGGATGTTCGCGTAGCGTAGCAATCACTCTCTCCAGGCGAATTCCTCGTTCGATGTTCCAGGCTGTCGCTCGGATGACCCCGGGATGTGCCGGCCTGAACAAGGTCGTCGTCGAGAAATCCCCGTGAACGACACTATTTAGCACTCTCTGGACGACGGGCTTGATCTGTAGATAGACGGGCGATTTTTCAAGCTTCCTCGTGGAGGAAAATTTCCTGAGCTCCGGAAAATAAGGAGCGAGATCGTGATCCAGCGCATCGGCGGAAGAAACCGATGACGATCCGGCAACTTCCCTTGCAGACTTCACCACTACATCTCCATTAGCTGGCGCCTGCTTAGTTTATTACAAAGAGCGCCGCAGGGAACACCCGTCGCCGTGTTGGAGCGCCAATGACCGCTCGAGCAGAAGACAGACTGCAAATGGGAGAACAAGGGAGCGGCGTGATCGTAAGTTAGTAAACCGGCTTTAGCCGGGCAGTTTGCTCATCGGTCAATTGTTGCCGCATGACCGATTTAAGACCCGCCTGAAAGGCGGACTACAAACTTGGACTGGGGCCGCACCTTTTAGATCCGCTTGTTGACTACGCGACGCAAAAAAGGCGACGATTTCGAAATGGAGAGTATGCAATCTGAGCGGCCGCTTGCTTTTCACCTGATGAGCAAGCCATCCGGACCGCTTTGTAATCTCGACTGCCGTTATTGTTTCTATCTCGAGAAGGAGCGGCTCTTCCCCGGGAAGCCTAAATGGGCAATGTCCGAGGAAGTCCTGGAGACCTATGTGAGGGAGTATATCGAGGCCCTGGATATTCCAGTCATCAACTTTGCCTGGCAAGGTGGTGAGCCTACGCTCCTCGGAGTCAAGTTCTTTGAACGCGCGGTTGAGCTGCAGAAAAAATACGCCAACGGGAAGAGAATCGAAAACGCGATCCAGACAAATGGAATCCTCATCGATGATGAATGGGGAGATTTTCTGGCCCGCAACAATTTCCTGGTGGGCCTCTCAATTGACGGTCCCCGAGAGCTTCACGACCATTACCGCGTCGACAAGGGAGGCCGCCCAACATTCGACCGCGTGATGAAGGGCCTTGCGTGCCTGAAAAAGCATGGGGTGGAGTTCAATACCCTCACGGTGGTCCAGCGTCACAATTCCCAGTACCCGCTCGAGGTCTATCGATTTCTCAAGGAGCACGGAAGCGGGTTCATGCAATTCATTCCCATCGTCGAGCGAATTGCTGAGGAACCCAAGCCGGGTGACCTGGTGCTCATTTCGCCCGATTCGGATCGACCCGCCCGGGTCTCGGACTGGTCCGTAGAGCCGCTTCAATTCGGGCGTTTCCTTACAGCCATCTTCGACGAATGGGTCCGCAATGATGTCGGGCAATTCTACGTTCAGTTGTTCGATGTGAGTTTGGAGGCGTGGGTCGGCCTGCAGCCCAGCCTGTGTATCTTTCGGGAAACATGCGGCGAGGCCATGATCATCGAGCACAACGGAGATGTTTATTCCTGCGACCATTACGTCTATCCGGAGAACCGGCTGGGGAACATCATGGAAAATCCGCTGGTACCCCTCGTGACTTCCGAACAGCAGAGAAAATTCGGCCTGGACAAGAGAGACCGATTGCCTCGCTATTGCCTGGATTGTGAGTTTCGCTTTGCTTGCAATGGGGAATGTCCAAAACACCGATTTGCGCGGACGCCTGATGGGGAAGAAGGACTGAACTACCTATGCCCCGCGTACAAAATGTTCTTCAAGCACGTCGATCCGTATATGCAGTTCATGGCACAAGAGCTGAGCGAACAGAGGCCACCGGCCAACGTGATGAGATGGGCCCGGGAGCGTGACATGCGGGCAGCCGGTAAGAGTCACCCGGGACGCAACGACCCGTGCCTCTGCGGTAGTGGCAAGAAGTACAAGAAGTGCTGTGGACGATAGCCGCTCGCCGCCCGGCAGGGTGCTCCGACTGAAAACAGGCGGGAAGTGCGCAAGTCGAGCCGGGTATGAGCCGTTTTTCAGTTCACTTTCTTCCAACCTTTTCCTGACGGGCTCAGTCTAAAAGAGCATACCGGAGAAGGACGCAGGCTATGAAAAGGAATTCGTCGGCATGGCTCTGGTTGCTTCTTCTCATGTACGCTCTATACGCGGTCCATTGGAGCGAGAAGATCCTCGAGCCGGCTTTAAATCCAGCACAGAACTGGTTCTCAGGCACAATTCCGTGGATTGTTCCTACCTTCCAGGCATTGTTCAGGTGATTGGATGATTCTGCGGTTTTGAGCCGCCCCGCCGAAGGCGCGAAGGTTTCGGGATCAACCTTCCTGGCTCTCCCTTCTTTTTTGCGAGAATGGAAAGAACGAGAATGGAAAGAAGAGGAGTCCTTCTATGCGATGGAGAGGTCGACGACAGAGCACAAATGTGGAAGACCGGCGCGGGCTTTCCCTGGGAGGGGGCGCGGGCCTTGGGTGCGGAGGACTCCTGCTGCTCCTTGTTCTTTCCTTAATTACGGGTGTCAATCCGCTGGAACTGCTGAATCAGGTTCAACAGCCGGAGACGGGCGGTTACAGCGAGCCAGGTCGCACAGCTCCGGATCAGAACGACGAGATGAGCCAGTTCGTGCGAACCGTCCTGGCGGACACCGAAACCACCTGGCATGAAATCTTTGAACAGATGGGGCGACGCTACCAGGAGCCTACCCTGGTCCTGTTTTCCGATAGAGTAAGCTCGGCTTGCGGGCTTAGCTCCTCGGCAGTGGGACCGTTTTATTGTCCTGGAGACCAAAAGGTTTACCTCGACATGTCTTTCTTTCGCCAATTGGATCAGCAGTTTGGCGCCCCCGGCGACTTTGCTCAGGCGTACGTAATTGCGCATGAAGTGGGACACCACGTTCAGAATCTCCTCGGCATCTCTGACCAGGTGCATTACAGGCGACAGCAGTCGTCTCGAGCTGAGGCCAACGAATTGAGCGTCCGGCTGGAACTCCAGGCTGACTGTTTGGCAGGGGTCTGGGGGTATCACGCCAACCGCTCCCGGCAAATGCTCGAGACCGGTGATCTCGAAGAGGGACTCAATGCTGCAGCGGCAATAGGGGACGACGTTTTGCAGCGGCGGATGGGCGGGGATGTGGCCCCCGAGTCCTGGACTCATGGCTCCTCCCAGATGCGCGTCGAGTGGTTTCGTCGCGGCCTCCAATCCGGCTCCCCCAGCGTCTGCGACACGTTTTCCGGCGATCTCAGGCAGTAGGAGGTAGTCTGCTGACGCAAGTTAGGGACAGTCCCTGGGTGACCGAGACTATTACGGCCGTTGTTCCGGCATCGATGATCGGACGGGAGGAACCGGGGCATCTGTACTGGGGCTTCGTTTCACGGCGTCGCCTGCGACGGGAGGGGGATAGACCGGCGTTCGGGATTCGCGCGACCCTCTCGTCGAGCGAGACCCGAATAAACCCGGTCCTCTGAGTTGCCTTTGAGCCGGCTCGCTCGGCGATACGCCGCTCGGACTTGTCGGTTCCCCTATCGTGACGACGTTAGGAGACGAGTCGGCCGCCTCGGGATCGGCCACCTGGGGAGCCGCGGTTTGAGGCGCCGCCGATCCTGCCGTAAACGGCCGATTTACGGACGGACTCATGTGGGGGGTGCTGGCAGCAGTCGAGGGCGTTTGCGTAACGCTTCCCGGGGCAGGTATCGAAGCGCGTCTCGAAGTCGGAGTAGCCGAACGTGGAGTCGGGCTAACCACCCTCGGGCGAACCGCCTGCATGTCGACGGAAAACTCCTGTTCCGGCGCCGAATTCCAAAATGTCCCAGTTAGCGTCTGGACGACGACAGCGATACCGACAATCGCGAGGATGATGTTTATATGATTCGTGTATTTCACTTTACGTTAATCCTCGGAAAAGAGCGATGGCACATCCACCATTATAGTCTTTGATCCTTTGGAGGCGTCTGCAGCTGCCTCATAACGCGCCTGCAGCCCTCGTCCGCGTAACGGTTCCTGGCATTGAGCAGAAAAGCGTGGCGGTAACGCGCCATTGCCGCCGGCCAGTCTTGCCTGACTTCGGCACAGTAGCCCAACGCCGCATGACTGAAATCGTCGCTCGGATCAAGTTTCACCGCCCTCTCGAATGAACTCTCGGCTAAAGCGATATCTCCGCGACGCGCCCAGGCGACGCCCAGGTTGTAGTGAACGCGTGCCTTCCCCGGACTTTTTATGGCCGCGTCCTGCCAAAGCAACAAATCATCATTCCAGAGCCTGTTTCGAAAGGCTGTTGCGGGTATCATCATTGACAGCAATAGGACCACAACGGCCGCTGTCACAGGTTTCGGGGCGCGTTTCAAAAGAGAAGCCGCAATAATCGCGAAACCGGCCAGAGCCGGGTAGATCCGGCTCTCGTTAAAAGAGTCTGAATTGGGCAGAAGGGCAGCGGGAGCGAGAGCCAGGACAAGCCAACAGGCCGCCAGAAACTCGAATCGGTAGCGCCCACTGGTTCTCCACAACATGCAGCCCACGATGAGAAGCCCTGTGATAGCTGCAACTGGTTCCCAGACATGGCGAATTGCAAAGTCGTGGTCAATGGTCAGGCCAGCCGGCCACATCATCAATCGCATGTATTTCCAGAAAGCCACAGGCTGCGACAACCAGTAACCAAACACGTCAGGGTGAGTCCAGCCGAACTCCTCCGGCTGGTACCTGGACATCGAGTAGATGAACGCACCCGAATTGAGCACCGCCAGGGCGGACGGCAGCTTCCAGAATCGCCGGTTAAGCAGAATCAGTGGGACTAGAAAAATCAGGCCGTCGAACCTGCTCCAAACAGCAAGTTGAAGAAAAACGAGTGACAGCCATGGGCGCCGCCGCACTACCAGCAGGCTCATCAGCCCGAAACAGAACATGAGGAGGATCGAGCGCGACCAGATGTAATTGACCGCCTGGGTTTGGACGGGATGCAGCGCAAATAAGGCTGCGGCAATCGTGGCCTGCTTCATGTTGCTTGCTTGCCTGATCAAAACGAGCAGGAGCATCACGGCTGTGAGATGAAGAAGCAGGCTGAAAGCGTGGTAGCTCCATGCAGAGGCGCCGAAAAGGCGATAGTTCCAGTGAAAGGTCCACAAGGTGAGCGGACGCCCGCCGTATTCCTCCAAAAACAGGCCGTATGAAAAATGAGGCGCCGTGACAAGCGGGTTTTCGAGCATGAGGGCGAAGTCATCGAAATGAAAGTCTCCGGGGAAGGAAGGCAGATAGGCCAAGAGGACCAGAATACCTAGCCCCGTCATTACGATTACGTCACGCCGCACCATCAATTATAGGATGCGTGGTATCGGGAAAAAGTCGACGCTCACCTTGCCGCAGTTGACTTCCTTTCAGCAGCGACGCGACCCGGGGAGTTTGTGCAACGTGTGCAACGGTTACTGCTTAGCGGCGCATTGACTTGATGGTAGACTGGTATCAATCGTCCAATTTGGGCTAGGTGGTTGGACTTGAGGTCCGCCTTCCTACACGAAGTTTAGACACACCGATTGTGCGCAGAGGGAGGAGGAGGCTCTGTGATGAGAATCGCTCGCATCCTTTTGATCACTGTTTTTGCCATACAGTCCATAGAGTTCGTTTCAGCGAGTCCTCAAGAGGAGGCTCAGGTTGAAACCTCAAGCGAAAATGCTGGACAGTCCGAGAATCAGGACCTCAGAGTCGAACAAATTCAGCTCTTGATGGAACTGGAGACTATTCAGCTTAGATTCCTGGTCCGGGATGCGGAGGGGAATTTCATGCGTAATCTGACCGCGCGAGATTTCACCGTGATGGAAAACGGTCATGAGCAGAATATTTCCCTTTTGAAAGAACAGCAGGTTCCGATCAGCAGCGTCATCATGGTGGACAATAGCTGGAGCACGTCTCAGTTCCTTGCGAAAGCGGCCCAGGTTGCCGTCGATTTCTTTAAGGGATTGCAGCCGGACGCGTCTGCATTCGTTTTGTTTTCCGAGCAGCCGAGAATTGTCATTGATTGGACCGAGCAAGCCAAAGATCTCTCACCTGACCTCAATAATGTGAAACCGGACGGCAAAACCGCGCTCTACGATTGTGTCACGTGGGTGGCGAAGAACATGTTCAAGGAAAAGCCGGGTAAAAAGCTCATCGTCCTGCTCACAGA
>Ga0116190_1002524_pt1 | contig 14461 bp, 15 predicted proteins | sample AD_JPNTR4_MetaG_FD_89808 | JGI IMG/M metagenome (GOLD analysis project Ga0116190, IMG submission 89808) | Active sludge microbial communities of municipal wastewater-treating anaerobic digesters from Japan - AD_JPNTR4_MetaG | ecosystem: Engineered > Bioreactor > Anaerobic > Digestate | place...
AAAATTCAGCAAAACAGTTTGCAATATTCATTTTTTTAGGGGGCTTACTTTTTAAAAATGAAAAATATTATTTCTAATTCACTGAAAATCAGATAAATTTTGTTTTATTAAATTAATTTTGTAATTTTATCGGACAATAATGATTAGAAACAAAAATACCTAACTAAAAAATAGTAAATTATGGAAAAGATTAAAGTTTTTATTGCTGATGATCATCAGTTGTTTAGAGATGGATTAAAATATATTTTCTCTCAAACAAAAGAATTTGAAGTGTGTGGTGAAGCTTCTAATGGTAAAGAATTAGTTGATACTGTAGAAGCTGCTAATCCTCATATTATTTTATTGGATATTAATATGCCGGTAATGGATGGTTTAGCTGCTGCTCGCGAGGTTTTAAAGAAAAATCCTAAACAACATATATTAGTGTTGTCAATATATGATAGTGAAGAGTATTATAATGCTTTTATTGATATGGGGGTAAAAGGATTTTTATTAAAAGATTCTTCAAATCAGGAATTAATTACAGCTATTCAAAAAATATTAAAAGGTGATTCTTATTTCTCACAACAGTTGTTAATGAAAATAATTAAAAATAAAGATGAAGCAGAATATGTTCATTTAACTGCAAGAGAAAAAGAAGTTCTACAACTAATTTGTAAAGGTGCTTCAAATTTTGAAATATCAGAGAAACTCTTTATTAGTCAACGTACTGTAGAGCGCCATAGAGCTAATTTATTAGAAAAAACAAAATCTTCAAATTCTATAAAATTAGTATTATTTGCAATAAAAAATAATATTGTAACTCTTTAAAATTCAAATACTTACAAAAAATGGTTATTAATACCTACTAAAAATAAGTATTAAAAATTTGTAAAGGTTACATTAAGTTTTTTACATTTATAAAAATTAATCGTAACATATTTCGGAATTTATTTATTATTTATAACTTGATTCAGATAATTGTAATTTAGATTAATTTATACTTTAGTTCATTGATATATCTACATAATAAAAAATTATTATGTAATTACAATACACGGGCAACCTGGTCTTCTCTTTTTTTCATGGTGTTGCGGCTTTTTCATGATTGGTTATGTGGTGTTTGAGGTTTAAGGTAAGGTAGGTTGTATTAGTTTCTTCTTCTCAGGTTGCCCGTAACCTACTTCCTTACCTCTTTTTTATTTTTTTCTTTTCACATATAATTATATCTTTGTTCCTGCGTTTACAAAAGTTGATATGAAAAAATATTTTACATTTTTCATCTCTAAAGTTTTATATATAAACATAGGGATAATATTTGGTGTTACAATAATTGGTTTTATTGTTTTTAAAACATGGTTATCTTCATACACTAATCATGGTGAATATATTACAGTTCCTGATTTTTCAAATTTAGATTTTGATGCAGCTCAAATTGTTGCAAAAGAACATAATTTACAGTTGGTTATAATAGATACTGTGTATTCAAAAGAAATAAAACCGGGAGCTATAGTAAATCATAAACCTGCTGCAAATTCTCATGTGAAGGAATATAGAACTATTTATGTTTCTATTAATTCTCATACTCCTATTTTAGTCAAAATGCCTAATGCGTCTAATGTTTCACTGCGTCAAGCCACTCAAGTGCTCGAAAGTGCAGGATTATATGTAGGAAATATAATATATAAACCGGATTTTGCAGATAATTATGTGTTTGAACAACGCTATGGTAATAGAGTAATCCCAACCGGAGCTAAAATTCCTAAAGGTAGTAAGGTTGATTTAGTTGTTGGTAAAGGAGGAAGTACCGAACTTATTGATATACCTAATTTTATTGGATATTCATATAAAGAAGTCTTAGATTCTGCCACTGTAAAAGGTGTTATTGTTAATTGTATGTTTTCTCAAGAAGTATATGCTTCATATCAAGATTCTTTAATGGCAAAAGTTTGGAAACAATCACCTGCGTATAATCAAAATGCTAAAATTATGACAGGACAAATAGTAGATGTGTGGTTGAATAAAGGAGAGTAGGTATATGAAATCAATATGTAAATTTTGCTTATTTTTAATTTTTTTAATTTCGTATTCTGCTTATTCACAATCAGAATATATCTCTTTTTTTGAATTACCTCAATCTTCACAATTAAAATCATTGCAAACAAATACAAAAAAAACATTGGTTGAATTACCTTTTTTTGATGATTTTGCAAAGAATTCTTATGTGCTTTCTTCTGATTATTGGGCAGATTCCTATGGATTAGTAAATAATTCATTTGGTAAAAATACAATTACTATTGGTGTTCTCTCTCTTGATGGCCTCGATAATAAAGGAAAATTGTATTCAAATCTATCTTCTATACCCTCTGTTGCAGATATTGTAACTTCACAACCAATTAATCTTAAATCATATAAAAAGTATTACAAAAGTGATAAATTATATATAAAAAACAATGGATTTCAGTTGCTTACAAATGATTATTATGTATATCAATCATGTAATAATACATTTGAATCTGTTTCTAAAGGCTTTTTGTTTGCTGCAGGAGATACTATATATCATAAAGTTGTAAATGATTATATTCCTGTAATAGATTCAATTTTTGATGAAAATTTTCAATATATACTTGGCACATACACTTTTGAACAACAATGGTACAATTATACAATTCAAGATTCTATAGCTCTTAGTTTTTATTATCAATCTGGTGGTAATGCAGATAAACCCGAATCTACTGATAGTTTAGTGTTGGAATTTTATACCCCTTTTCAGCGCGAAGGAATTTTTATAAATGAAATTACAACGAATTGGATAGAAATATATAATGCTACTGATACAGTTATTTCATTATACAATTGGTTTATTGTTACTGATACTATTACGAAATGTATAAATCAGAATGTTTTAGAAAAATGTAAAATTAAAAACACTAAATTTATAGCACCATATTCACATGCTATCATTTTTGCTAAAGACGTGGGCATTACAAAATTTACTCATTCATTATGTATGTTGTATAATCCTGATACAGTAATGGTTGATAGTATTGAATTGAATGAAAAAATTACTGATGATTTTTCGTATGCTCGCATTCCTGATGGAAATATTCAATGGAGTTATTCAGTTGAACAAACGCCTGAATATCCAAATTCTGCTTGGAATAGAATATGGGCAACTTCTAACGATACAAAAGATTTTTTTTCGTCGGTATTTATTCCAATTGTATCATCAAACTATTTACAAAAAGGATTTCGATTCAGATTTAAAAATTATGTGAGTTTAAGTAATGATGTTAGTCATGCTCGAAATGAAGATATTTGGAATATTGATATGGTATGGCTTGATGTTCAGAGGAAAAAAGATATAATTAATACGCCTGATGTTGCGTTTGTTCAACAAATAGCTCCTTTGTATAATCAATTTTCTGCAATTCCAATTTCTCATTTTTCTGTGGTACAACCAACCAATTTTAGATTAACAATTGATGCCAAGTTTAATAATTTTGATTCACTATATAGAAAAGTAAAATTTGGTTTTGCTCTAAAAAAACATCATGTTTCTGATGAGTTACTTTTTCAAACATATGAAACAGATATACCTCCTTATACCTTGGCAGAAGAACGAGATGTGCTTTCAGATTGGAATGTTGATTTTATTGATTTTATGAAACAAGACATAGGTGTGTTTGATGAAACTAAGTATGAGTTTCAATATTATTTTACAGATAATAATAACATAGCATACAAACAACATAGATGGAATGATACAAGCCGAGTAAATCTTGTAATGGCAAATTATTATGCATACGATGATGGAATTCCCGAAGCCGGTTATGGTTTACGTGAAGCTCCTATGGGACGTGTAGCATATAAATATTCTGTATTAGTTCCCGATACGTTAAAAGCTATTGATATTTATTTTAATCCTAATTTAGTAACTGCGCCACCAATTTTTAATTTATGTATATGGTCTATGAATTCAAATGGATTACCAGGTAGCTTATTATACAAAATGCCCGGAGAAAAAGTCCAAATACATGAAGGCATATATAAGTTTGTAACTTATACAATAAAACCCGAAGGGATTTTGACCAATGATAGAAATGGTATATTTATTCAAAACGGTTATTTTATTGGTTGGGAACAGCCCTATGATGTTTTATTAAATGTAGGTTTAGATCTTACCAGTAATCTAAAAAACAAGATATATTATAATGTTGGTTTTGAATGGGTTTCTTCAACTCAAAACGGTGCATTGCTTATGAGACCAATTTTTGGCGATTTGTTGCCCTCTCAACCAATTACTGTAATTAATGATACCAATGAATGTACAATTTTTCCAACATGTACTCGTGATATTATCACATTACAAACTACTTCTACAATTCAAAATATATCAATGTATAATTTGTATGGACAATTAGTGTTGCGAAAAAATGGTAATTTTTCAACGCTGTCTCTCAAATCATTACAAGCAGGAATGTATATATGTGAAGTTACTTTAGAAAACGGTAATCGCCATTGGCAAAAAATTATTCTTCAAAAGTAACTATAGTAATTTTTATTAATGAATAACATTACTATATTGCAATATAAATATTTGTTATGCTTGTAACCAAACAATATATAGTTGAAATTGCAAAACCCTATATTAAGGAAAGAGATATACCTTATATATATAAAGCAATAGAAATTCTTGAACAACAAACAAATCAAGATTATGCACAAAAGGTTTTACGATTAGTAGAAATAGCAATTCAAGAAATAGGTTTAGGAGGGAAGGCTATTGTTAGCATTTGTTTGCATTCATTGTATCAAGAAAATATAATTTCTGAACAAACAATAATAGAAGTATTTGGTGAAAAAGTTTTTGGAATAATTACCGGTTTATTACGCGTAGAGAAAATAGATACTTCAAAATCAAAAATTCATTCTGAAAACTTTATAAAATTAATATTAAGTCAAGCAGACGATGTTAGAGTTATACTTATTTTAATAGCAAAAAAGTTATTTCTTTTACGTAATATTCAATTATATTCTGAGGAACAACAAATTCATTTATCAGAAGAAATAGCCTCGTTATACGCTCCTATTTCTCATAGACTTGGTTTATATGCTATAAAAACCGAGATGGAAGAAATGAGCATGAAATATTTGCATAATGATATTTATAAGACTATTGCAAAAAAATTAGCTGAAAAAAAAGCACAACGTGATGAATATATTCAAACATTTATTTTACCTATTCAACAAGCATTAGAAAATAAAGGCTTACAATTCGAAATAAAAGGACGTCCTAAATCAATATATTCAATTTGGAATAAACTGAAAAAAAGCAACGTAAGTTTTGAGCATATATATGATTTATTTGCAATTAGAATTATAATTGATTCTAAAATAGAAGATGAGAAAAATGATTGTTGGAATGTATATTCTATAGTATCAGATATTTATAGACCAAATCCTAATAGATTACGTGATTGGATTTCTTCGCCTAAAAGCAGTGGGTATGAATCATTACATACAACTGTATTAGGACCTGAAAACAGATGGGTTGAAGTTCAAATAAGAACCAAGCGAATGGATGAAATTGCTGAAAAAGGATATGCAGCACATTGGAAATATAAAGAAGGAAATTCTGCAGTTGGTTCAGTAAGTTGGTTGGCACGAATACGCAATATTTTAGAAAACCCTGAAGAAGATAGTTTAGAAGAAGATAATAATTCGCGTATGCAATTGTATACCGATGAAATATTTATTTTTACACCTCAAGGAGATTTACGAAGATTGCGAGCTCATGCTACGGTTCTTGATTTTGCTTATGATATACATGGAGATATAGGAAATTCATGTGTTGGAGCAAAGGTTAATGGCAAAGTAGTTCCTATAAAACATGAATTACAAAATGGAGATAAAATTGAAATACTTACTTCCAAAACTCAAACTCCTAAACGAGATTGGCTTTCATTTGTGAAAACATCAAAAGCACGTCAGCGAATTAAAAAATATTTAAAAGATATTGAATATAAAGAAGCTGAGTCGGGTAAAGAAATTATTCTAAGAAAGTTTGCTCAAAATAAAGTTAAATTTGGCGATGATAATGTTCATAAATTACTAAAATTTTATGGATTTAAAACAGCACTTGAATTATATGTAGCTGCTAGTCAAAATAAGATTGATCTTTCGTTATTAAAAGATTTTTTTGATGAATTGCATAAAACAGATATCGAAAGAAAACCTATTGCAATTGATACATATGAATTTAAGGAAAAACTTCATAAAAAGATTGAAGGTAGTGAAGAAAATCTTTTGATAATTGATAATAGTATAGATAATGTAGATTATAAATTAGCACAGTGTTGTAAACCAATTAAAGGTGATGAAATTTTTGGTTTTTTAACAGCAGGCGGTGGAATAAAAGTTCATAGATTAAATTGCCCAAATGCTATGAATATGCTGCAAATGTATCCTTACAGAATAATAAAAACTCGTTGGACAAAATCAGAGTCTTCTAAAGAATTTACAGTTGGAATTAGAATTATAGGAAATGATGATGTGAGTATAGTAAACAATATAACTCAAATTATTTCTCGAGAGCCTCAAATTAAAATGCGAAGCATACAAATACAGTCAAATGATGGAAATTTTGAAGGGCAATTATCATTATACATAACAGACAATCATCATTTAATGAAATTACTCGATAAAATAAAGTCGATTAAAGGAGTGCATATAGCAGAACGTTTCGATGTGTAATAGCATCCGTATTTGTATTCATATTTTAACCTATTTGTAAAGAAATAATTACAAAATTTATAAAAAAAACATTTTTTTTTAGTCTACCTATTTGTAATTAAAAAAAATGTTTACCTTTGCAACCCGTTTTTAAAGGGAAAAAATATAAATAATAATAAGATATAAGTAAAGTATTATGCCTACAATTCAGCAGTTAGTACGAAAAGGAAGAAATAACATAGTTGATAAAAGTAAGTCTCCGGCATTGGATTCTTGTCCTCAACGACGTGGTGTTTGTGTGCGTGTGTACACAACTACTCCTAAAAAACCAAATTCGGCAATGCGTAAAGTTGCTCGTGTGAGATTAACAAATCAAAAAGAAGTAAACGCATACATTCCGGGAGAAGGTCATAAATTACAAGAACACTCTATAGTATTGGTTCGTGGAGGAAAGGTAAAAGATTTACCCGGGGTTCGTTATCACTTAGTTCGTGGAGCTTTAGATTCTTCAGGTGTTGAAGGACGCTTACAGTCACGTTCAAAATATGGTGCAAAAAGACCGAAAAAAGATCAAAAAAAATAATATAAGATTAGTTTAATTCATTGATACAATGAGAAAAAGTAAACCAAAAAAACGCATAATTCTACCGGATCCAAAATTTGCTGATACGGAAGTAACAAAATTTGTTAACAATTTAATGTTTGATGGTAAAAAAAGTATTGCGTATGATATTTTTTATGGAGCATTAGAAATTGTTGAACAAAAAAAACAAAGTCAAGATTTATCTGCGTTGGAAGTGTGGAAAAAAGCTCTCGATAATGTAACTCCATTGGTTGAAGTAAGAAGTAGAAGAGTAGGTGGAGCAACCTTCCAAATTCCGTCAGAAATTCGTCCGGGTAGACGTCAGTCAATTGGAATGAAAAATTTAATTTTATTTGCACGTAAACGTTCGGGACATTCAATGAAAGAGCGTTTAGCAGCTGAAATTTTAGCTGCATTCAATGAAGAAGGTGCTGCTTTCAAAAAGAAAGAAGATACTCACAGAATGGCAGAAGCAAATAAAGCGTTCTCACATTTTAGATTTTAATAATATATTAGGGTAAAACAATGGCTAAAAAACACGATTTAAAATTTACAAGAAATATTGGTATTGCTGCACATATTGATGCCGGTAAAACTACAACTACCGAGCGTATACTATATTATGCAGGGGTTACTCACAAAATTGGTGAAGTACATGATGGTGCTGCAACAATGGACTGGATGGCTCAAGAGCAAGAACGCGGTATTACTATTGCTTCTGCAGCAACAACTTGTTTTTGGAATTATAAAAACAATTCATATAAAGTAAATATCATTGACACCCCGGGACACGTTGATTTTACCGTTGAGGTAAACAGATCTCTTCGTATTCTCGACGGTTTGGTATTTTTATTTTCGGCAGTTGATGGTGTTGAACCTCAGTCAGAAACAAACTGGCGTTTGGCAGATAATTATAATGTAACACGGTTAGGATTTGTTAATAAAATGGACCGTCAAGGTGCCGATTTCTTAAATGTTGTTCGCCAAGTAAAAGAAATGTTAGGTGGTAATGCTATACCTTTACAATTACCAATAGGTGAGGAAGAAAATTTTAAAGGTGTTGTAGATTTAGTTACCAATAAAGGAATGATTTGGAATGAAGCAGATCAAGGTATGACGTTTCAAGAAGTTCCTATTCCTACAGAAATGGTTAATGAAGTTGCAGAATGGAGAGGTAAATTATTAGAAGCTATTGCTGAATTCGATGATACTTTAATGGAAAAATTCTTCGATAATCCTGACTCTATTACTGAAGAAGAAATTTTAAAAGCACTTCGTCAAGCATGTGTTTCAAATTCTATAATTCCAATGTTGTGTGGTTCATCTTTTAAAAACAAAGGTGTACAAACAATGTTAAATTATGTAATGGAATTATTACCAAGTCCTTTAGATCGTGAAAAAATTAAAGGAACCAATCCAAATACAGGTGAAGAAGTATTTAGAAAACCAGGTGCCGAAGACCCCTTTTGTGCACTTGCTTTCAAAATAGCAACAGATCCTTTTGTAGGAAGACTTTGTTTCTTTAGAGTTTATTCTGGTCATTTAGATGCCGGATCATATATTTATAACTCAAGAAGTGGTCAAAAAGAACGAATTTCTCGTATTTATCAAATGCACGCTAATAAACAAAATCCAATTGAGTTTATTGAAGGTGGAGATATAGGTGCTGCAGTAGGTTTTAAAGATATAAAAACCGGTGATACATTATGCGATGAAAAACATCCTATTGTATTAGAATCTATGATATTTCCAGAGCCGGTTATAGGTTTGGCTATAGAACCAAAAACAAAAGCCGATGTTGATAAATTAGGTAATGCATTAGCTAAATTAGCTGAAGAAGATCCTACTTTCCGTGTAAAAACCGATCAAGATAGTGGACAAACAGTTATAAGCGGTATGGGTGAATTACACCTTGAAATTATTATTGACCGTTTAAAACGTGAATTTAAAGTTGAATGTAATCAAGGTGCACCTCAAGTAAACTACAAAGAATGTATTACTCAAGAAGTTGAACACCGTGAAGTATTTAAAAAACAATCTGGTGGTAGAGGTAAGTTTGCCGATATAGCTTTCAAACTTGGACCTGCAGATGAAGGTAAAGATGGATTACAATTTGAAGATTATGTAAAAGGAGGAAATATACCAAAAGAATTTATTCCATCAATTGAAAAAGGTTTCAAACAAGCTATGGAAAATGGTGTATTGGCAGGTTTCAATGTAGAATCAATGAAAGTGCAATTAATGGATGGTTCTTACCATGACGTTGACTCTGATGCATTATCATTTGAAATATGTGCAAAATTAGCATTCAAAGAAGCTTGCAGAAAAGCAGGACCAAAATTACTTGAACCAATAATGAAAATCGAAGTTGTTACTCCTGAAGAGTATATGGGTGATGTAGTAGGTGATTTAAATAAACGTAGAGGTCAAATTCGTGGAATGGATACTAAAAATAATGCAAGTGTTGTAAAAGCATTTGTACCAGTGGCTGAAATGTTTGGATATGTTACCGATTTGCGTACTATAACATCCGGTAGAGCAACTTCAACCATGGAATTTGATCATTACGAACAAGTTCCTGCAAACTTAGCTGAAGCAGTAATTAATAAAAGTAAATAAATACAATTAATATAATTAAAGGCATGAGTCAAAAAATCAGAATTAAGTTGAAATCATATGACCACAATCTTGTAGACAAGTCTGCCGAAAAGATTGTTAAAACGGTTAAAACTACAGGAGCTGTAGTATGTGGTCCGATTCCGCTGCCAACTCACAAGAGAATTTTTACAGTATTACGTTCTACTCACGTAAATAAAAAAGCTCGTGAACAATTTCAGTTGGCATCGCATAAAAGACTATTGGATATTTACAGTAGTACTTCAAAAACAGTTGATGCTCTTATGAAATTAGAGTTACCAAGTGGTGTAGAAGTTGAAATTAAAGTGTAATAACGTAATAAATTTGTAAAAATGCTCGGAATACTAGGAAAAAAATTAGGTATGACTTCTATATTTTTACCCGATGGTAAAAATATTGCATGTACTGTTATAGAAACAGGTCCTTGTGTAGTTACTCAAATAAAAACTAAAGAAACAGATGGGTATAACTCAGTTCAATTAGCTTTTGATGAGAAAAAAGAGAAAAATACTACACGTGCAGAATTAGGTCATTTTAAAAAAGCAAATACTTCTCCAAAACGATCTGTTGTAGAAATTCGCGATTTTGATAAAGAAGTTAATTTAGGTGATGTACTTGATGTATCAAGCATTATTGAAGTTGGCGACTGGTTAGATATAATCGGAACATCAAAAGGAAAAGGATTCCAAGGTGTTGTTAAACGACATAATTTTGGTGGTGTTGGAGAAAGTACACATGGTCAACATAATCGTCTACGTGCACCTGGTTCTATTGGTGCATGTTCTACTCCTTCTCGCGTATTTAAAGGCATGAGAATGGGTGGAAGAATGGGAGGCAATCAAGTAAAAGTTGAGAATCTAGAAGTGGTAAAAGTATTACCTGAAAAAAATGTAGTATTGGTGAAAGGAGCTGTTCCCGGAGCTAAAGGTGGATATTTAATAATGACTAAATAATGGAATTAGTAGTTAAAGATATACAAGGAAAAGATACCAAAAAGAAAGTGGTTTTAGATGAATCAATTTTCTGTATCGAACCAAATGAACATGCAGTTTATTTAGATGTTAAAGCTATACTTGCAAATAAACGTCAAGGAACTCATAGCTCAAAAGAAAGAAATGCCGTAGCTGGTAGTACTCGAAAAATTAAAAGACAAAAAGGTACAGGAGGAGCGCGTGCGGGTAGTTTAAATAACCCATTATTCCGTGGAGGAGGTAGAATATTTGGTCCTGAACCACGTGATTATTCGCAAAAAGTAAATAAAAAATTAAAAGATTTAGCTCGTAAATCTGTATTGTCTTCAAAAGTTAAAGATAATGCAATTACTGTAGTAGAAGACTTTGATTTTGAAGTACCTAAAACCAAAAAGTTACTTGAAATCAAAGAAAATCTTAAAATTGATAATAAAAACTCTTTATTAATATTACCAAATATAAATAAAAATGTATATTTGTCATCGCGAAATTTACAAGGGTTTTTAGTTGTAAGTGCTTCTGAAATAAACACTTACGACCTGTTAAAAGCGAAAAATGTAATACTTTTTGAGAGTTCGGTAGAAGAAATTGAAAAAAATTTAAAAAATTAATTGGTAATGGAAATTTTACAAAGACCACTAATAACTGAAAAAATGTCAAAAAAAGCTGATACTTTAAACCAATACGGGTTTATTGTAGATAAAAATGCTGACAAAACTCAGATAAAAAAAGCGGTAGAAGAAATGTATGGTGTTACCGTAGAATCAGTAAATACAATTCGTTATGCCGGTAAAGTAAAAACTAGAAATACTAAAAGTGGTGTAGTAGTTGGAAAAACTAATTCATATAAAAAAGCAATAGTATCTTTAAAACAAGGAGAACAAATAGACTTCTATAGTAATATATAAAACAATGGCAGTAAAAAAGTTGAAACCGGTAACTCCCGGACAAAGACATAAAATTGTAGCGGTTAATACAGGATTATCAAAAGTAAAACCTGAAAAATCACTTGTTGAAACATTAAAAAGAACAGGTGGTAGAAATAATACCGGAAAAATGACTATGCGTTATATTGGTGGTGGTCATAAGAAAAAATATCGTATTATTGATTTTAAACGTGATAAAGAAAATATTCAAGCAGAAGTTTTAACTGTTGAATATGATCCAAATAGAAGTGCAAATATTTGTTTAGTTCAATATACTGACGGTGAAAAAAGATATATAATTGCACCCCAAGGAATTAAAGTTGGTCAAACAATTGCTTCTGGAGAAGGTGTTGAACCAGAAATCGGAAACAGTTTATATTTAAAAGAAATTCCGCTTGGAACAGTGATTCATAATATAGAATTAACTCCAGGTAAAGGAGCACAACTTGCTAGAAGTGCAGGAACCTATGCTCAATTAGCATCAAGAGATGGTAAATATGCAATTATTAAATTGCCTTCTGGTGAAACTCGTATGGTATTAACATCATGCAAAGCTACCATAGGTGCTGTTTCTAATTCTGAACATTCATTAATACGTTCAGGAAAAGCTGGTAGAAGTAGATGGTTAGGTCGTCGCCCACGAGTACGTGGTGTTGTTATGAATCCTGTTGATCACCCAATGGGTGGTGGTGAAGGACGTGCTTCAGGAGGACATCCTCGTTCACGTAAAGGGTTACCTGCTAAAGGATATAAAACACGTGCACCAAAAAAAGCATCGAGCAGTTTAATAATTGAAAGAAGAAAAAAATAATTTAATTGAAAACGTAATATGAGTCGTTCACTTAAAAAAGGTCCATATATAGATTTCAATTTGGAACGTAAAGTTTTACAAATGAATGAAAGTGGGAAAAAAACAGTAATCAAAACTTGGTCAAGAGCTTCTATGATTTCTCCCGATTTTGTTGGGCATACAATTGCTGTTCATAATGGTAATAAATTTATTCCGGTGTATGTAACCGAAAATATGGTTGGACATAAACTTGGAGAATTTTCACCAACAAGAAATTTTAGAGGACATGCAGGTAAAAAGAATAAAAAGAAATAAGAACTAAGTCATGAGTAATAGAAAGAAAATAAAAGCTGACCAAATTAAGGATGCTAAAAAGCTTAAAGCTTTTGCTATCTTAAGAAATTGCCCATCGTCACCACGTAAAATGCGATTGGTTGCTGATATGGTTAGAGGAAAAGAGGTAAATAATGCACTTGATTTATTGCGTTATTCTACAAAAGAGTCTTCAAGAAAAGTTGAAAAATTAGTTTTGAGTGCTATTAACAATTGGCAACAAAAAAATGAAGGAAAACGAATTGAAGATAATCAATTATATATTAAAGAAATATTCGTTGATGAAGGTAGAATGTTAAAACGTATTCAACCGGCACCTCAAGGAAGAGCTCATAGAGTTCGAAAACGTTCAAATCATGTAACAGTAGTGGTAGATACTATTCAATTAGAAACAGAAGCATAAAATTATATTCATGGGACAAAAAGTTAATCCAATAGGAAATAGATTAGGAATTATCAAAGGTTGGGATTCTAACTGGTATGGTGGTAATGATTATGTTGAAAAACTACATGAAGATTACAAAATAAGACGATATTTATATGCTCGTCTTGCAAAAGCTAGTATCTCAAAAATTATAATTGAAAGAACACTTAAATTAGTAACCATTACTATAAATACTGCTCGTCCAGGAATTATTATAGGTAAAGGAGGTCAAGAAGTTGATAAACTAAAAGAAGAACTTAAAAAGATTTCTAATAAAGAAGTTCAAATCAATATATTTGAAGTAAAACGTCCTGAATTAGATGCTATAATTGTTGCAGACAGTATAGCTCGTCAATTAGAAGGTCGTGTTGCATATCGTAGAGCTATAAAAATGGCAATAGCTTCTGCAATTAGAATGGGAGCCGAAGGTATTAAAGTGCAAATTTCTGGTAGATTAAATGGAGCAGAAATGGCACGTTCAGAAATGTATAAAGAAGGAAGAACACCATTACATACACTACGCGCTGATATTGATTATGCAACTGCAGCTGCTTCTACAACTTATGGTAAATTAGGATTAAAAGTATGGATTTTTAAAGGTGAGATTTATGGAAAAGTTGATTTATCTCCTAATAGCAATTTGACTGCTGCACCTAAAAAATCTATGAGAAAAAGAAAAAAATAATAATTAAGAATATACAGCAATGTTACAACCTAAAAAAACAAAATTCAGAAAGCAACAAAAAGGGAGAATGAAAGGTAATGCTCAAAGAGGTCACGAACTAGCATTCGGATCATTTGGTATAAAATCTCTTGAAACTTGTTGGATAACATCGCGTCAAATTGAAGCTGCTCGTATTGCAGTTACACGTTATATGAAACGTGAAGGTCAAATTTGGATTAGAATTTTTCCTGATAAACCTGTAACTTCTAAACCAGCTGAAGTTCGTATGGGTAAAGGTAAAGGAGCTCCATCTCATTGGGTTGCTCCGGTTACACCGGGTAGAATTTTATTTGAAGCTGAAGGAGTTCCTTTAGATGTTGCTAAAGAAGCGCTTCGTTTGGCTGCTCAAAAATTGCCTG
>Ga0116190_1002535_pt1 | contig 14425 bp, 10 predicted proteins | sample AD_JPNTR4_MetaG_FD_89808 | JGI IMG/M metagenome (GOLD analysis project Ga0116190, IMG submission 89808) | Active sludge microbial communities of municipal wastewater-treating anaerobic digesters from Japan - AD_JPNTR4_MetaG | ecosystem: Engineered > Bioreactor > Anaerobic > Digestate | place...
TATCTCCAGGGAGAACTCCTCCTCGTCCAGGTGGAACGAGAGATACTGGGTGGTTTCGGATATTTCTTGCACGCTCATGACGTCCTCCTCGCTTTCTCAGTAGCGCTCAAACTCTTCGTCCTTGTAGTCACCCCTGGTGTCGGCTTCGCCGAGGCTGAGGATTACACCTGCGGGCTTGGGGCCGTTCGAAATCTTTCCCACCGGCGCTTTTAAGGTGTCATGGTGCGACAGATGGGCCATCTGGGCTTTGCCCGCTGTGATCTTTTTCTTCGTATCTGCGGCTGCCTGTGCCTGGACTGCCTTCGAGACGCCGGTATCATCGATCTTGAAGAACGCGATGGTCTCCTGGAGCTGGAGGGCCTGGGAAGAGAGCTCCTCTGAGGTCGAAGACATCTCTTCCGCTGCGGAGGCGTTCTGCTGAACGACCTGGTTGAGCTGCTGGATGGCCGCGTTGATCTGATCCGCTCCTGCATTCTGCTCGTTGCTGGCGGCCGTGATCTCCTGGACGAGCTGGGAGGTCTTCTGGATGTCGGGCACGATCTGCGAGAGGAGCTTGCCCGCCTTCTCCGCCACCTCGACGCTGTTGACCGAGAGCTTGCTGATCTCGCCTGCAGCCTCTGCACTCCTCTCCGCGAGCCTTCTCACTGCTGCCGCCACCACTGCGAACCCCTTGCCGTGCTCGCCTGCACGGGCGGCCTCGATGGCCGCATTCAGGGCCAGCAGGTCGGTCTGCCGTGCAATCTCTTCGACGATGGCGATCTTCTCGGCAATGGTTCTCATCGCACTTACGGTTTCATCAACAGCCTGGCCGCCTTCCTTTGCATCCTGCGCCGACTTGACCGCGATCTTTTCAGTCTGCTGGGCATTGTCCGCATTCTGGCGGATATTGGAAGCCATCTGCTCCATGGAGGACGAGGCCTCCTCGGCGGCAGACGCCTGCTCGCTCGCACCCTGCGACATCTCCTCAGCCGTAGAGCTCATCTGCTCGCTGCCCGCAGCCACGTTGGCCGCCGCGGCGTGCACGTCCGCAACGATTGCCCGGAGCTTCCTGATCATGTTGCGCATGGCCTCCGCCAGCATGCCGATTTCATCCTTCTGCACAACGTCGATGTCCGCGGTGAGATCGCCCTCGGCCACCCTCACGGCGAGGTCGACGCCTTTTCTCAGGGCCTTGGTGATGCTCCTGGCGAACAGGAAGAAGACCGCGAAAGCCGCGCCGAAGAACAGGACCGCAGCCATGAACACGACATTGCGGACATCGCGGGCGGGTGCCAGGAATTCCTCATTGGGAAGGGAGAGACACACACTCCAGCCTGTTGCTTCTACAGATGCAAAACCGGCTGTCTTGGGAATTCCTTCGAACACATAATGTTCGACTCCCGACTGCCCGGACAGCATCTTTTCAGTGATTGCTTCCATGCCCTTGAGTCTCGTCTGGTCCAGCACCATGACATGTTCTTTGACTGGATGGGCAATGATAATGCCACTCTTGTCGGTCATATAAGCATAGCCCGTCTTGCCGGTTCTGATATTAACGATGAACTCACTGAGATAACCGATATCCAGGGTATTGGAGATCACTCCGACAACCCTTCCGCCCGAGTAGATGGGGGAGGCAATAGGAACAAAGGGGGCCTTCGTCACTTTGTTGATGTCCGCTTTCCCGATATTCACCTTGCCTGCAATGGCATCCTTGAAATAATCCCTCTCAGCGATGGAAATTCCGAGGTACGAGGGGTCGGATGCGGCTATTACCTTTCCGGTCGCATCGGCTGTCAACACCACCTGTGAATTGTCCCGAAGCCCCGGAGTCTGGCTGAACACCCTGAGCTTCTCGTTCAGTTCGGCCACTTCGGCCTGAGAGTTGCTCAGGCCTTTTGCAGCCACCGAGGCCGCAGCAGTGACGGTTGTGGAGTCGACAGCGAGATCGATGACCACTTTTGTTTCACTTTTCAACGTATTGTCTATCCCGTTTGCAAGGGTGGACGTTACCGCCGCAAGCTGCTCATACTCGATGTTGGTCAGTCCCTGGGTCGCCTTTTTAACGGCAAAGAAACCCACGGTGGCCAGAGGGACCAGAAGAATCACCGATCCCACAAGGATAAGCTTTGTTCCCAACTTCAGGTTCTTAAACATGATCTCCTCCTTGAGGCTTGGTATTTTTTTTACGGATCATCGCGAAGAGGGTGATTCCTATGGAGTCGGGGATTCCAGATATCGCGTATGTTCCGTTACGCCCGTTGTTATTCCCTGGGAAGGAGGCGTGGGGGAAAATCAGGCTCTCCACTGTCATATTCCCCCCTTGTTCCTGCCGGTGCTGATCTTTCCTGCATCAGCTCGTTCACGACCTGATCCCCGGGTGCTGTTCATCGGTTTGAATCTCCGGCCGGCCTCCCTGACGAATTGAGTGAGCTCCGGGCCGGAATTTTTCCCGAGAAGGGTGCCGAGCACGACTCCGTTTCTGATCATGAGATATGTGGGGGTTCCTCCGATGCCGAAGCGGTTGGTGAAATACGTGAGAAGGTCATCCAGTATATATCCTACCATGACGCCGTCTTTTCGAGATTCGAGGGCGATATCTTCGAGCTGATCCAGATGGCTCTGAAAATCACGGTCTTTTCTGATACATGCGATGAGAATTGGCCCGATATCCTCATCCAGATACCGCTCCACAGCATCCACCTGTATCCGGGCCACCAGCCGGCTGTTTCTCATGATTGCCGTTCTCCTCCTGTCCTCTTACAGAACCTTTGATTGTTCCGGAAGCGCCGGGCAACAAGCGTACCATCGGAGGGATATCCCGTGGAATGATGTTTATATGAATAGTTAAATCAATATGTTAGAAATAATCTGTGGAGATTTCAATTTTGTAGCCGCACACAGATATGTGTACCACGCAATCGGGATGTTACAGGTACACAAGTGTCACATGTTACAGCTTTTCGGGATGGTTACCTTTTTGATATCCGCGGATTTTGCGGTAAATAGTCTGGCGGCTGACTCCCAGTTCCCGTGCGGCCTTCGCCTTGTTGCCTCCAGCCTGACGGATGGCATCGAGAATCCGGTCTCTCCCCGCGAACAGGCTTCTCCCGGAGCTTCTGGAGGTTTTTCCATGATCCCGTATCTCCGGCGGAAGGTCCTCGATCTCGATTATAGGCCTCTTGCACACCACGAAGGCATGCTCCAGGGTGTGGATGAGCTCGCGGATGTTGCCCGGCCATCGATATTCCATGAACAGCTTCTCCACATCTGGAGACACGCCCATAACGTTCCTGCCGAAGCGGTTGTTGAACACTTCAATGTAATGGCCGGTGAGAAGCGGGATGTCGTCCCGCCTTTCCGCAAGAGAGGGCAGCTTGATCTCCACTACCTTGAGGCGGTAGTAGAGGTCTTCCCGGAATTCGCCGCGTTCGACCTTTTCTCTGAGATTCTGATTTGTTGCGGTTATGACCTGGACATCGAGCTTCACCGGTGTAGAATCTCCCACCCGCTCGAACTCCTTACTCTCCAGAAACCGCAGCAACTTGAGCTGAATCCTGGGAGATATATCTCCGATTTCGTCGAGGAATATTGTGCCGTGATCAGAGATCTGGAACCGGCCGGTCTTGTCTTTGATGGCGCCGGTGAATGCGCCCTTGACGTGGCCGAACAGCTCGCTTTCCAGCAGATTCTCGGCCAGTGCCGAGCAGTTCACCACCACGAAGGGGTGGGCGGCGCGGTTTCCGCTGTAATGGATCGCCCTGGCCACGAGCTCCTTGCCCGTGCCGCTCGGCCCGGTGATGAGCACCGTGGTATCGATGTCCTTCAGGTTTTCCAGGAGATCGTATATCTCCCGCATTTTCTTGTTGGCACCGATGATGCTGTGGAACTGGTTGCGCTCCAGCAGTTCCTTCTCAAGCAGCGAGAGACGGGTTACGTCACGGATAATCATGACCGCGCCGATCTGCTGACCGCATCTGTCCCGCAAGGGCGAAACATTGAGGACAACCACCTGATTGCTCCGTTCCGGGTGCCTGCACTCGATCCGGTATTCATGGACGGCAAGCAGGCTTTCGAGTGTCTGTCTCAGGACCTCGCAGCACATCCTGCCGCACCGGTATCTCCCGGCGCCGCATTCTTCTCCGATCACCTCATGGGCCTGCAGGCCGCAGATCTTTTCAAAGGCATCGTTGACCTGAGTTATCCGCCGGTGGTTGTCGACTGTAATAATGGCGTCCTCCACGCTGCGGAAGACGGCATCCAGATGAAGGCGGTACCGCTCCTTCTCGGCTTCGACGATCTTCTTTTCATCACTCAACGCCTTGTGTTGCAGGGCGTGTTTCGTGACCCGTACGAGGGCCTCTCTCCTGATGGGCTTCGGAAGATAATCGAATGCCCCGAGCCGTACCGAAGCAGCAGCCGTCTCGATATCGGGGGCTCCGGTGATCATGATCACCGGGCACGGGTATGCCTGGGTCTTGATCTCCTTGAGGACGTCAATGCCGGAACGTGGACCGAGAATGATATCCGTGAAAACGAGATCGAACGGCGTATTCTTAAGGGCCTCCATGGCCTTCGCGTAATCGGGAACCGCCAGTGTCTGATATCCTTCTTTTTCCAGAAATGCGCTGAATGTAGTTCGGATGCCCTCCTCGTCATCGATGACGAGGATTCTCGCCCCTCGCATATGCAAGCCCCCCCTCATGAAGCATGAACATTGTTGTATATGGGTGGCGCTGAAATACCATGGCACCCGGCAAAATCATCGATTATGCATGATAATGATTTTTCACCCCGTATACAAGGAGAATATCAGGCATTCTGCTTTCAGATCTTTTCGATGGGGATGCGCATCTGTTGCGTGCAATGCCCTCTGCGCTTCGGAAGAAAGACCATCAGTGCGCCCTTATCCAGTGTCGCCCTGATTTCATTGACATCGACGGGAAAAGGGACGGCCACCTTTCTCCGGAATGATTCGAACAAAGGGGTGCCACGTCCGGAGGAAGCGTCTTTCTCAATGCTGATGACAAGCTGGCCCGGAAAGAAGACAATATCGATCTCGCGGGCCTCCATGCCGGGGAACTCGGCGAGAACCGTCATCGATCCGGGAGTATGCAGGACCGTGACGCCGGGAGCAAACCCTCCCGCCTCCTCGAAAACGCTTAAAGGGAGAAGATCGAAACAGATGAAAAAATCGCTGCAGACCTGGTTCATGACCGTGGAGACTGGATCGGACGGATTCTTCACAGGAGTTTTCCTTTCCGGTATTGACGAGCCCTGCTCAGACTGGGGAACAACCTCTTGTCCGACATCCGGCTTTCTCATCCTGCGTTCTTCAGCCCCGGCCTGATACGGGAAATCATAGAAAAGGGAAACCGGTCTTCTGTCTCTCTGGAAGCAGGATGTCCGGAGTCAACAGGGGGTCGTCACCCGCTGCCCAGCGCTCAAATATACGTATAGAAACGTATAAGAGTTCACCGCGCGGGTTTCAAGCCCCGGAGGGTCTGTTTCCCGGCAAAAGCCCGGGGATCTCATCCTCCGCCCCGATCATGCATATGATCCACCCGTGTTTCAGAGGCGTGTACGGGTCCGGTGGAAAGCGCTCGGGATATGGCATCCGCCAGGGCTTTTCGAGTAAAGGGTTTTTCGAGATAGACCTTCACCCCCTTCTTCCGGGCCTGCTCGGGGGATACAGCCTCGCTGCAGCCGGTGACGAGGATGACGGGGATATCATTGCGGATCGCAAGCAGTTTGCAGGTAAGGTCGATTCCGATGAGCAGGGGCATGGTCTGATCCGTAATGACGAGGTCGAAGGCATCGGGATCGCGGGAAAAGACCTGCAGAGCTTCGCTCCCTGAGGAGCTCACGGTCACTGAATACCCCATCTGCTCGATCATATTCCGGGCGAGCATGAGCAGGGCCGATTCATCGTCGACGATGAGGATTCTCTCTCCATTGCCCGGATGGGGGGGATGCTCATGGTCTGTCTTCTCCTCATGCCCGACGTGAAAAGCCGGCAGGTACACTTCGAAGATGCTTCCTTTCCCAGGTGTGCTGGAAACCGAAATCGCCCCGGACAGATCGGATACGATACCGTGCACGGTGGCAAGGCCCAGGCCCGTGCCCCTGCCGATTGCCCTGGTGGTGAAGAACGGATCGAATATCCGCCTCATGGTCTCCTTACTCATGCCGTGGCCGGTATCGCTCACCGTGAGCTTCAGATATGATCCCGCACTGATCCGCGGAGCGAGTTGAGCGCACGCCTCATTCATCTCCACCGGAGCCATGCTCACCGCCAGGGTGCCCCCGCTGTCCAGCATTGCCTGATAGGCGTTGGTGCACAGGTTCATGACAACCTGATGGATCTGGGTGGGATCTGCGAAGACGGCCGGAGTATTGGGATCGATATCCAGGGTGATGGCAATGGTGCTCGGGAAAGACGATCTCAGGAGCTTCATGGCCTCTTTGACGATGAGCTGGACATGCACAGGTTTTTTCTCCGTCCGCGCTTGCCTGCTGAAGGTGAGTATCTGGTCGACCAGATCCTTTGCCCGGTCTCCCGCCCTGAGCACCTCCTTAAGGCATCTCTCGACGGTTCCGTCTTCACGGGCTTCGTCCAGGGCCAGCTCGGTATAGCCGATGATGATGGATAAAATGTTGTTGAAATCATGGGCGATTCCACCGGCAAGGGTGCCGATGGCCTCCAGCTTCTGGGCCCTTGCGAGCCGCTCTTCATAGATCTTTTTATCCTGTTCGGCGTGCTTGGTCTCGGTGATGTCCTCGGTTATCCCTGATAGCATCACAGTATTCCCCTCATGATCGATGACGGGTGAAGCCTTGAGCCTGATCCACCGTATCGCCCCGTCCGGGCGGACGATCCTGCATTCGAAATCCATCGCGTCTTTCCGGTCGCCTCTGATAATCTGCATGACCTGATGTTTGTCCTGGGGATGAACGCATTCGAACCAGCTGCCGGGATTCCGGTAGAGCTCGGCGCAGGGATAGCCGAATATTTTCTCGAAGGCGGGACTCGCATACACGACCTTTTCAACGGGGTTGGGAGAGGTCATCCAGAAGACCACCGGGCTCGCCTCAGCCATGGCGCGGAACCGATGCTCGCTCTGCCGCAGCCCATTCACGGCCAGGACGCGCTCGGTGATGTCGCGGGCAGACCCCCGCACAGACACCGGCCGGCCGTGTTCGTCCCGGATGAGGGAATTGCGGTATTCGAGGATGCGGGGCTCACCGCTTTTGGTAAGGACATTCATAAAGCCCTCGTTCCTGCCGGAATCGAGCAGCCGGCCCAGGTAGTCCTCAAACAGGTGCCGGTGTTCTTCGGGCATGAGGTCCTGGATGGTGAGATGCTCGAGGTCGTCGCCGGTATAGCCGTACTCTGTCTTGAAGGTCAGATTCGATTCGATGAATCTTCCTTTCAGATCATGAACATAGAGCAGGTCGGACACATTTTCGAAGATGTCCCGGTACTTCATCTCCCGGCTTCGGATCTCCGCCTCCCGGCGCACCCTGTCCGAGATGTCCCTGATCGTTTCGATCGCTCCGATGATCTTGCCGGATGCATCGTATATCGGGCTCGCTTTCCCCATGATGTAGACCGGTCCCTTCGGGGTCTGCACATGCCATTCTGCGTGGACGGTATCATCTTTGCGGATGAGAGACGGATAGTTCTTCTCGGCGTCCTTTCCTCTCTCGATGATCAGATCCGCCAGAACGGGGCGCCTGATGCCGTAGAGGGGAACAGCATACTCGTAGTTCTTCTTTCCCAGTATGTCTTCCGCCTTTACTCCTAGGAGCTCTTCCGCGGCCTTGTTCCAGAGAATGACCCTTCCGCAGGTGTCGATGGCGAAGGTGGGATCGGGGAGGAAATCGAAGAGCTTATCGAGTGATATCCGGGCGTCTCCCAGCCCCGCCTGTGCACCCGGGCGAGCCGGGTTCTCCCGGGGGCGATCCGTTCGGTGCTTTCTCCCGTTCATCTGCTTGCAGTCCTCTGCGATGCCGTATCAGTCGAAATCTATGACCGCGAATCCTTCGTCGCAGTAAAACGATTCCCACATCTCGACCAGTTCCGGATGGGGAAGCGCGCCCGGGTGCAGCTGCTTCAGGCGCGAGAGCTCCATACAGATCGCGGACGAGGCGTTCACCAGGGCTTTTTCCCGGGCGTCCCTGCTGCCGGGGCGATCGGAAAACTCCCTGACGATGGCGTCGATCGCCTGTGCCACGTGACGTCGCATGGAGGGGATCACATCCTGAGAGACGATCTCGTGGAGGAACCTCATGCCCGGGGACGCAAGAGGCCCCGCATCCATTGGCTTGAGAGACGAGAGCAGGGAGTGGACGGTGTAAATGGCAAAGCCCGAAGCATCCGCCTCGTCGAGGATATCCCACATCTCCTCCCGCGACACGCTCCGCCCGCTCCGGTTTATCTCGGCTGCCGAGTCGATGAGATGGGCCAGAAGAGTGAGCCTCTCGACATACTCCTGTGCAACGGCCTGGATGAGTTCCTCTTCCATAATGCTGCCTTTCCCGGAAGGCTCCCGCCTCTGCCTGTACGGCCGGGCGGGAATCTTTTCAGGAGATCCTGTCGCCCGGTTTCGGGTCGCCGTCAAGGGTGACGACGCCCATGCGGCTGCCCTCGCCGGCGGCCAGGATCATGCCCTCGGACTTACCGAAGCGCATCTCGCGATCTTTGAGGTTGGCAACCACCACCACCTTTTTCCCCAGCAGATCGTCGGGCTCCCGATACGCGGGGCGGACGCCTGCGAAGATCTGGCGCAGCCGGCCTTCCCCAACGTCCACCATGAGCCTGAGCAGCTTTGATGAGCCTTCCACCAGGCTCACCTCGCGGACCAGGCCCACCCTGAGATCGATCTTCTCGAAGTCGCCCAGATCGATCCGAGGCCCGGAAACCTTCTTCGGCGCCTGTTTCGCAGGATCGGCCTTCTGCTTCGTCCTGTCGCCGCCCTTTTCGATTTTCGCCCATGAGTCCCGCAGGGTCGACGTCCGGTTGAACACCGGCGAACCCTCTGCGGAATCTTTTTCATCCGCACAGAAGTATCCCTGTCTTTCGAACTGGTAAGTGCACCCGGGCGCCGCACTCTTCAGGGACGGCTCCAGGCGGCACGACTTCAGCGTCACCAGAGACTGCGGGTTGAGATATTCCGTGAAATCCCTGCCTTCGCCGTCCCCTGCCGGATTTGGCACGGTGAAGAGCCGGTCGTAGAGGCGCACCTCCGCCTCGATGCCGTGCTCTGCGGAAACCCAGTGCAGCGTCCCCTTGACCTTGCGCCCGTCCGGGGAGTCGCCGCCTCTGGTGGCGGGGTCGTAAGTGCAGACGAGCTCCGTGATCTCGCCGGTTTTCGCGTCTCTGACCACGCCGGTGCAGGTGATGAAGTACGCGCCCCTGAGCCTCACCTCTCTGCCGGGTGCGAGGCGGAAGAACTTTGCGGGCGGGTCTTCCATGAAATCGTCGCGCTCGATGTACACAGTGCGGGAGAACGGGACCTTCCGGCTGCCCATGGCGGGGTTGTCCGGGTGGTTGGGGATCTCGAACTCCTCTGCCTTGCCTTCAGGGTAGTTCTCGATCACCACCTTCAGGGGATTGAGCACCGCCATCCTGCGCGGGGCTTTCAGGTTGAGGTCTTCCCGGACGCAGAACTCGAGCAGCTCGACGTCCACGATGCTGTCGTTCTTTGCCACCCCGATGCGCTCGCAGAAGTTGCGGATGGACTCGGGCGTGTACCCTCTCCTGCGCATGCCCGAGATGGTGGGCATCCTCGGGTCGTCCCATCCACTTACGAGTTTCTGCTGCACCAGCTGCAAAAGCATGCGCTTGCTCATGACCGTGTAGGTGAGGTTGAGCCGGGCGAACTCGATCTGCTGGGGGTGGTAGACCCCGAGCTCGTCGAGGAACCAGTCGTACAGGGGCCGGTGATCCTCGAACTCGAGCGTGCAGATGGAGTGGGTGATCCGCTCGATGGAATCCGAAAGGCAGTGGGTGAAGTCATACATGGGGTAAATGCACCACTTGTCGCCGGTGCGGTGGTGAGACGTATGGAGGATGCGGTAGATGACCGGGTCGCGCATGTTGAGGTTGGGTGATGCCATGTCGATCTTGGCGCGCAGCGTCTTTTCGCCGTCGGCGAATTCGCCAGCCCTCATGCGGGCGAAGAGGTCGAGGTTCTCCTCGATGCTCCGGCCGCGCCAGGGGCTCTCCCTGCCGGGCTCGGTGAGCGTGCCCCGGTACTGCCTCATTTCTTCGGCGCTCTGGTCGCACACATATGCCTTTCCTCGGCGGATGAGCTCTACTGCGCAGTCGTAGAGCTGATCGAAGTAATCGGATGCGTAGAACATCCGATCGTCCCAGTCGTATCCGAGCCACCTGACGTCCTGCATTATGGACTCGACATACTCCACCTCTTCCTTGACCGGGTTGGTGTCGTCCATCCTCAGGTTGCACAGACCGTTATAGTCTGCGGCAATGTTGAAATTGAGGCAGATGGATTTGGCATGGCCGATGTGGAGATAGCCGTTCGGCTCGGGAGGAAAACGGGTATGCACCCGGCCGTCGAACCTGCCCGTTTTCATGTGATCGTTGATGATGGCGCGGATGAAATCCACAGGTTTGCTTGCGGGGCCTTCTGTTTCCTTGTCGGCGTGAGGGTTGAGCTGTCCGTTTCTCCTGCTGCCTGAAGCATCGTCCATGGTCTTCTCCAAAAAAACCGGTAGTATGAAAAATGAAAGCCGTTTCCTTCTATAGCACAAAGGATAGGGGTTTCAAATATGCATCAGACTGGACAATCGTAAATCAGGGGCCGGTTATCGTATTCCTCTAACTACGCGGCTCGAGACTCTTAAGACATGCATTCTCGCAGGTATCCCGTGTGCACCCCAGAGGTCGAAGAGGTTTTCCGACTCATCGGCATGAGCGCGCTGCCAGCGGTCGAGGCCTGACATCGGAGAAGCATGTCGTGTATTTCGATACCACGTGAATACCTGCGTAATATGGAATGCCGGCACGGAGTCACAGGGATAAGAACCGTTCATCTGATTCATGGCTGGCATTGCCTGCAGGCAGGCATCAGCATCGAGAAGGCGAGCGCGGGAATCAGAAACCCGGCAGCGAAACACGATACGTGAGCATCATGTCATCTCATTTGCTTCATGCATGAGTGACCGTGATGTGGAGACGGTTTCACATGCACCGGCTCATCCTTTCTCATGCCCCGGGGTTTCGGGCCGTCCGGTCAAGGAATTCTTCTTTGACCGCCTCGAGGCCGGCTCCTCTTGCCCGTTTCAAGATCCGGAATAGATGATCTTCAACAGATCTATCAGCCTGTCGTCTCTCAGTTTTGCAGTGTCTGCAAAGGACCTGCCCTTCATTTCTTCCCGCACGCCCTTGATCAGCGCATCTTTCATCGAATCGGTAATGTGGTCCCATGTGGCGAGGTCCTGCCAGATCGACTTGAACGTCGTATTCCCGATGCCGTCTATGAAATGCCCGATACCGCCCGTTTCTCCCCCGCCGAGATGGTAGATCAGATGCGGGCCCATGAAGGCCCACCTGATACCGGGGCCCGCATACAGAGCTTTGTCCACGTCTTCGACTGTCGCAACGCCTTCTTTGACGAGATGTATCGCTTCGCGCCACAGGGCTGCGGCCAGTCTGTTTCCGATGTATCCGGGCACAGCCTTGCGGACGATGACGGGAATTTTCCCCAGCCGCTCCATCAGTTCGACCGTCTTGCTGACGGTGTCTCCAGAGGTCAGCTCGCCGGGGACGATTTCGACCAGAGGAATGAGATGCGGAGGGTTCCACGGGTGGGCAATCAGGCACTTGTCTTTGCGTGCAATGGCTTTCTGGATCTCGTTCGGGTCCAGGCCCGATGAGCTGCTCGTAAGAATGGCATCCTCCGGGGAGTATTTGTCTATGTCCCGGAAAATGGGCTTCTTGATTTCATAGGAGTCCGCTGTCGCCTCAACGATAAAGTCGGCGTTCCTTATCGCCTCGGATATCTCGCCTGCTGTGGTTATCCTTTCAAGAGACAGCTTTTTGGCATGTTCCGATATGACCCCCTTGCTCATCAAAAAATCGAGATTGGTGCAGACTGCTTTGAGCCCTCGAGCCCTTGTTTCGGCCTTTCTCGAGTATGCGCTTACGCTATACCCTTTCATGGCGAACAGGGTCACCCAGCCGGAGCCGATAACCCCGGTGCCGATGACTGCAATGTTTTTCATCTCGTGCATGAGGTCCTCACCTCCAGTGAATGTAATGGGAATCAGCGGAAAGTTCACGTTCGAACATGATTAAAGCTAAAGTATCCTCCAAAAGCAACAGGCTGATACAAGAGAAGCTCACATCGCTGATCGATATGGCTGCGTCCGGGGTTTTCAGAGAACGGCATGATACCGGTCAAGCCTCTCTGGGGAGCTGCCCGAGCGGGCGTGTGGCTTCCCGAGACCGCGGCGGTAACGTCGGACAGGCCCCGGAGCGTCACATACAAGGTGCGGTCGGATAGTGAGGGCCTGTCCAGAGCTGAGCTCCGTGAACCCCTTACCCTGCCTGATCGGAGAGTGCGGGCTCTTCGCCGGGGCCGATCTCGTGCCCGCGGGAAATTTCGACCCGGAGAAGCTGTGACAGAATCGCGCCCAGCAGGGTGAGCACGCCGACGATGCAGACCCCCAGCCCGAACGAGCCCGACTCCCCGACAAACCCGATACCGGTCGGGATCAGCCCGGCGCCGATGAGGAAAGCGAACGGGATGGTCAGGGAGATGGACACGCCGCGCATATGTGCGGGCCCGATGGACGAGATCGCTGCGACTGCCGGAGGGAAGAAGCCCGCGGCGACGAGCGGCTGGAGAAAGACGGCGATGACAATGCCGGTGCCGGAGATGTTCCCGAGGAGCACGGTCACCAGCCCGCTCAGGGCAAGGATCACGCCGAGAGATCGCTTCGGGCCAAACCGGTCGTTCGCCCATCCGCCGACAAAGACCATGGCGATGCAGGAGACTCTGGAAAGGGATACATACGTGTTTGCCAGGCTGCGGCTGATATCGTGCTCGTTCACCAGGTACAGGGGAAGCATTGTGTAGATGCCCAGGGTCACGCTGATGCCCAGGCAGAACAGGACGAGCATGATCCAGAACGAAGGATCCCTCATGATGATTCCCAGCGCGGCGAAACTCGGCGCCTGGCCGCGGAATGCGCCGCCCTTGCCGAAGCGGAAAAATGCGCACCCCATGACCAGGGAAAGCAGGCCGATCAGGAAAAACACCCCGCGCCAGGGAAGGACGATCAAGAGCAGCTCCGCCAGCAGCGGCGCGGCGACGAAACTCGTGTTGGGCGCAAGCTCGTGGATGGAAATGGCCTTGCCCCAGTCGCGGGGAGAGACGAGCGAGGTGACGGTGGAGAGCCCGGAGGGGAGGTAGATGCCGGACGTCAGCCCGATCAGGAGAAGTCCTGAGCGGATGGCCCACAGGTTTGTGCTGAAGGATGTGGCGATAAGCGCCAGCCCGAGAGAGACAGCCGAAACGACGATGGTGTTTCTGTGCGATATGCGGGCGGAGAGAAACCCGGACCCCAGAATCGATGCGAAATATCCGGACGAGATGATGAGGAACATCGATCCGGCCTGGGCGTGGCCGATGCCGAGGTCAACTTCGATCGTGGGCATCAGGGGGGCGGGGATGATCCGCGCGATGAAGTTCAGGAAGAACAGGGAAGTGATGAAGAGGATGGGGAAAATGAACGATCGAAACGGCGCAGAACCATTATTCGATGGTATTTCGACAGGGGTTTCGGCCATAGCGCAACAGGTGCTCCCTTCTTGATGCCGTGCATGTCTGCCGGTAATTCGATGTTTTTGAGGTAGATGAAATGTAGTTCATCGGTGAGCCCGTTGCAAGCGGGAATTCAACAGTCGCGAAGGGTCTCGGGGGTGCGCGGTTGATTTTTCCGCCGGAAGCATGGTTGAGGGAAATGGGATCACTGCGTGGGTGGATGAAAAGCAAAGGCCCTGAAAGCAACAGCTTCCAGGGCCTGTCTGGTAGTCCCAAGGGGAGTCGAACCCCTGTCTCCGGCGTGAGAGCGCCCGGTTTCGTCTTATTCCGCCCTTTTTAAGCCATTTTCATTCATTTTTAGCCTTTATCAAAGGACCAATTCCCGACCAGATTTACGACCGGTATGTATCCTTGAGATTCTATTCTCGCTTAATAGCCTCAAAGACACCAGCATTCTCTGAGTTGACAATGACTATGCTAATCACATTATCTGTCGCTCCGTCGTCACTGGTAAATGCAAGTCCAGAATAATTACCATTTAAATCAGCGCATGATGATACAGATGCCGTTACAGCATATTCATTCTTTGTACTATCAATTGTTTGGAACTGGCCGCTGATTGAACAGCCATCGGGATCTCTTACGGCAGA
>Ga0116190_1002537_pt1 | contig 14424 bp, 9 predicted proteins | sample AD_JPNTR4_MetaG_FD_89808 | JGI IMG/M metagenome (GOLD analysis project Ga0116190, IMG submission 89808) | Active sludge microbial communities of municipal wastewater-treating anaerobic digesters from Japan - AD_JPNTR4_MetaG | ecosystem: Engineered > Bioreactor > Anaerobic > Digestate | place...
CCTCGACAGAGCCGGATTTTCCTTCGGACAGCTTCTCCCCCGACCGCAGCAGAGTGAGGACAACTTCCTCGTTTGCTGCGAGAGGCGCAGAGAGGATTGGCCAGGTACGTTCCCCGCCACATTGATAGCAAAACGGGACCTCGGTGTTCCGCACGAGCAATCTGGGACCAGGCGGTTCTGCGAGTGCTGGCTGCGCCACGACGGTCGCGAGCAAGAAAAAGGATAGCAGGACTATTGTGCGGACCATCATTTCTGTCCTTTCGTAACGTTGGCAAGGGCGGTGAGAAGCTTGCTCGAGTCTGCGGAATACGCCAATCCGCCGGTTTCCATTGTCCAGAGTGCTGCCTTGTTCAAAAGGCCTTCCCTGGCCGTTTCCTCAATTTCCTCCCCGGCGGTGCAGTCTCGCAGGACGATGCACCGGTACCCCAGCTCATTCGAAGGATGCTCCGGGAACGGACCAGGAAAGTCCGTTCCCGGAAACGTTGGCTTTTAGAAATGGTACTTTAGCGCGAACTGGAAAACGCGAGCCGCCTTGGCAGAGGTCACCGAGCCAAAATACGGGCTGTTAGTCGCGGCAACGGGGTTATTGAAGTTCGCACGATTCAGGGCGTTAAACGCCTCAGCTCTGAACTCCAACCGATGCTCTTCCGTTATGTAAAACTCCTTTCTCCCCGCGAGGTCCATACTGAGGTAGCCGGGGCCGTCGAGGATATTACGGCCGGAGTTGCCATACTTGTACGGGGCAGGTTCGGCAAAGGCGCTGGTGTCGAACCACTGGTAGATCGTTCTCTGGTCGGTGGGAAGTGCACCATCGGCCAGCCGGTCCGCTCGCCGCCAAAATGTCTGAATGTTCAGAGTGGCGGTTGGAGAGGAGACCGTAAATGGATAACCGGATTGGCCGACAATTATGCCGCCCAGATGCCAGCCTCCAAAAATCAGGTCGACCAGCTTGGGGGCGTTTGCCATGAATGTCCGGCCTCGCCCGAAGGGCAGGTTGTAGTCGAACCCCATCGAAAACCGATGGCGGATGTCAAAGCTAGACCGGCCCCGATTGGCGGCGACGTTCTTCGGGTCCTGCTGATCGGTCCAGGTGGTATCGTGGGACCTGAGATCCAGGCTCTTGGCAAAAGTGTAAGCGAAGTTGTAGAACAGACCGTGGCTGAGCCGCTTGACAGCCGACATCTGCAACCCGTGATAACTCGAAGTCCCGGACGGAGTTATCAATTGAACCTGGGCGCCGAAGGCGGGGTAGGGAATCCGTTCACGGTAGTCTCCCGGGCCAGGTTCGGCGATGTTCGGCCAGCGGTTGTCCAGCAAGTGAATCCCTGTGCTGCCGACATATCCTACAGAGGCCAGGATTTCCCAAGGAAGCAGTTGCTCGACCGTTAGATTCCACTGCTGAACATAAGGATCCGGAAACCACGTCGGATCGAGTCCAAAGGGCTGTGTCTGGCCGGGCTTGATGAATCGGAAATCCGGGTAATCCAGGGGAGCTCGCAGGTTGGGAGCGTTCAGGTCGGCGTCGTTTCGCAACGACCCTCGGAAAGGCGGGGCGTTCCCCATGACGCCGACTGCGCCGCCGATCGCGGAGTCATAAAAGATCCCGTAGCCACCGCGCAAGACAGTCTTCCCCTTGCCCCAGGGGGACCAGGCGAAGCCAATACGTGGCGCCAGATTCTTGAAATGTGTCTCGCCAAAACCGGTCGGACCGTCCGTCCTATAAGGGTAGGGAGGATCGAAACCCTCTGGAAGTGGGGCACCTGTCATGTAAGTCAGGCAGGCGCAAGTGGGATCAAAGAAGGCCGCCCCGCGGTGCCGCTCTTTCCAAGGCATTGTGATCTCATTGCGTAAGCCGATGTTGAGCGTCAGGTTGGGAGTCACCTTCCAGTCATCCTGGAAATAGAGGTGGAAGGCCTTGCGGCGGGCATAAAAGGGAGTGGAACCTACATCCATCTCAAGACGCTCGGGTGCGCCCAGCAGGAAATCGCCCCAGCCGCCAACCTGGCTGTTCAGTGTGCCTGGCGTTTCGGAAGTGTACCGCCCGCTGTAGGAGACACGACCGCGCGAGGACGAGGTGATTAGCTGATTGTAGGCGATGGTATTGAGCGCGCCACCGAAACTCAGGGAGTGGTTGCCCATTATGCGAGTAAAGTCCTGGCGCAGTTCCCAGTTGTTGTTGCTGGTACCCCATGGCAGGGTTGAGTTGTTGGCGTTAAGGCTGCCCATCAGCGAGACACCGACAAGGGGGTACCCATCGTTCGCGGAGCTCTGCACCGGAACTCCGAGCGACGAAGCGATCGGTTCCTTAGAAAACTGTTCCCAGTAGTCGCGCCGTCGAGTGTAGGCCAGGTTGGTCTGGCTGATGAAACTCGGGTTGAAAACGTGACGGTACTGAATGTTTGCCAGGATTCCCCGCTCGATGCTCAGCCAGTCGCTGACCACAGGGAAGTTGCCTGGTTTGAAGTCGTCTGTGAAGGTGGTTACCACATTGACCGCCACCTGGTTGTCCGCGCTCAAATGTTGGTCAAAACGAACGTTATATTGATTCGTCTTGTCTTTTCCCGGCGAGTCATTCAGGTAGTTGGCGGCACCGGTCGGGTGTGTATAGTTCGGCTTGGGCCAGTACTGAATCAAGGCTTTGCTGAAAGGGTCCCAGCGGTTCTCCGGTATGATGTCTCCCGGGAAGCGCTGGCGCTTTCCGTCCGCAGTCAGGGGGGCGAAGGGGTCGTACACAGGTCCCTTCTCGGAGAAGTTTCCGGCACGTTCCAGATCAGTAGGGACGTTAGATGTGGCGACGGAAGCTGCCCTCGACCGATAGCCCTCGTAGTTGAACATAATGAAGCTTCGGTCGCGAAACACGGGACCGCTCACTACGACACCGAATTGGTGCTGTTTCAAAGCTGGAGGTTTGCTTGCTGAGAAGAAGTTGCGCGCGTTAAAAGCGTCATTACGGTGGAATTCGAAGAGGGTTCCGTGCCACTCATTGGTTCCCGACTTCAAACTCATGTTGACGACGCCTCCGGCACCCTGTCCGAATTTAGCTGGCGCCATGCTCTGTTCAAACGAAAACTCCTGGATGGCATCGATAGAGGGCTTGGTGGTGGGCCTATGGGTGTAAGTCTCGGTGAAGTTGGCTCCCTCGAGCACGTAGCTCTGAAGGGTGTTTCGGGCACCGCTCATTGCTCCTCCCAGCTCAGCCCCGGGAGCTAACTGCAAAAGTTGTTGGAAGTTGCGGCCGTTGAGCGGCAGGTCGACAACCTCTGCGCTGGTGATCAGAAAAGTCCGCGTTGGGCCCTCCGTCTGAACATTGGTGAGCCCGGCGTGTACGGTTACTTCGGTGGTCGTCTCTCCGATTTCCAAGTGGAGGTCGACCCGACGAGTTTCACCCACGTACAGGTGAAAAACACTGCTGGTGGCGGTCTTGAAACCCGGCATGGAAGTACTGACGGTGTAGTCGCCGACCTGCAGTGCAGGAATGGAGTAGTTTCCCTGATCGTCCGTGATCGAATTCCGCTTGAGACCGGTCAGAATGTTGGTCACCTGAACCTCAGCACCTGGAACCACGGCACCGGTGCCGTCGCGAACGGTGCCCAGAATGGTTCCAAGATGACCTTGGCTGTATGCGATGGATGTGCAGAAGGAAAGTAGGGTTGCGATCAGGCTTGCCATCAGAAGAACTTGACGGCTCTTGCGTCGCCTTTGCATAAGGTGCTCCTCCTAACTGGAAGCGAGGCGCTGGCTTCAGACGCCCCAAGTTACAGAGCCTGGGATGCGAACTTACAGTGCCTGAAAGGCATATAAAACCTTTTAGCCCAGCCTGTCAACAGTTGTCAAGTAAAACTAAAATGTTAGATGATAGATTTGGGTTTATTAAGCCTGGAGAAGCAGCAGCGCCAGTATTGGACGGGATTTCTGGTTGGGATGTCGTTGACAGAAAATCTTTGATTCAGCACAATAGCGGCGAGCTGATATTTCATCACGGCCGCAAATACGATCCTATGCCGGCCGGTGCCGACACGGGTCGAGGGAGGGAGAACAATGCAACTCAACGGGCGTTTCTTCTTCAGTGTGCTTGTCTGTCTTTCCTTGGCTGGTACTCTGCTTATGGCCGAGACCCATTATTTTAAGCCGACCAGCTACTCAAGAGAATTTACGGCGCACATCGATCCGGTCTTGCGGATCAAGCCGGGGGATGTGGTGGTTACCTCCTGCGTCGATTCCAACGGCGACGACGAGAACGGCAAGCGCGTTACCCTCCCTTACAACCCCTTGACCGGGCCTTTTTATATTGAGGGAGCGGAGCCGGGTGACACGCTTGTTGTGATGCTTGAGCGGGTCCGCCTGAATCGCGACACAGCTGCTGCCAGCAGCCGCATGTCGCCCGACTCTGTGCCACCGGATTACATCGCTAAAAATCCGCCGTCTCGAGGACTGACCTGGAAGCTGGATCGGAAGACTATGACTGGCAGTGTCGATTTTGCTCCTTGGATTTCCCGGTTCCGGTTGCCACTGCGACCTTTTCCGGGTTGTATTGGCGTGGCGCCGCCTCCGCGGGAAGCACCGTACTCCCGGTTGATGGCCAGGACCGGTTCCGTGACCTCTTCAATTGTCTCTGACGATATGGGGGGCAATCTCGATTACAACGAGCTGGTGGAGGGGACCACTCTTTATTTCCCGGTCCATGCTAAAGGTGCCTTTTTCTTTATTGGCGACGGTCACGCGGCGCAGGGAGAAGGTGAGGTCAACGGGGGTGCGCTTGAGACTTCACTGGACGTCCAGTTCAAGGTGTCTTTGATCAAGAACAAGACGATTCCGGCGGTCCGGGCAGAGTCTGACGAGTTCTACATGGCGATGGGCATGGGACTCCCGCTCGATCAGGCTCTACAGAGGGCCACTGCGAACATGATCGACTGGCTTACACGGGACTTCGGTCTCTCGCAGGAGGAGGCCCACGTTTTGATCGGGACAACCGTCGTCTACGACATCGGATTGGTGTCCGATCTGCGCTCGACGGTGGCCTGCAAAATCCGAAAGTCGTTGCTGACGGGGCCAGTCCGCTGACAGGAGCGTGATGGCAAACGGGATCAAGACAAGAGGTATTGCCCTGCCCTTGGATTAGATCAGCCCTAATTCGCGCAAAATAACCCCGACCTTCTCTCTGGCTTCAGGCGAAACCTGCGCGAAGGGCCGCGGAGCAAAGTTGCCGCAAACACCTTCGTGATTCATGGCTGCGGTGAACCCGGCAAAAACAGATCCGACCTCTTTCAGCGGGTACCCAGTGCGGTGATGACTCCTCGTATCTCCTCGGCTGGATTCCTCATTTGCCATTTCTCCTCATCGAACATAAATGGCAGATTCGGCTCACATTCCGATCGTCCCCCCCTGGAGACCGGCGTTGTGGTTGCGCCCACCTGCCGCCTCAGCCGGATTGCGCCGTAAAGATCGGTCCCTGCGCCCGAACCTCTGGGTAGTCGTCGGGCGTCTTTCCCGGCTGGCGTCGGGAGGTGACGGGTTCCCAACGACCGGTAATAGAGCTCAGCTCCGCAGCAGCAAGGGTGCCCGTGGCAATGGCGCTATCCTCGTAGCCGCAAGGCCAGGTCGCACGTCCCTGGACGGTTTCGACAAAAGTATCGATTTCTTCCTTGTAGGCGGACTCGATCACGTCGCACTGCGGTCCGCACGAAATCCGGACCTCGGGAAAACCGGGGACACTGTAGAAAATCTCGCCCGAAAAGACGTCAAAAGCGACACTCCCGTTGGTTCCGAAACAGACGCCGCGCCTGGCGCTTGACGGGGATGACATCAGGACCGTCAACTGACCGTGCGCCCCACTTTCCAACAGCATCTGCAAGGACCATGTGTCTTCCGATTCAATCTCGAGGTTGCCCAGCCGGCTGACTGAACCGGCGACCCTTGTTGGCCGGCCGAAGACATGATTTAGATAAAGCAGCTCAAACGGCACCATCTCGCGGGCTGCCGAAGTCTCCCGGTGTCGTGCGTAAAACTCGCTACCTTCTTCCGGGTGCCAGGAAAGAGCCCACGTGGAGAGCATCATCTGGTAGTTCTGAAGCCGTCCCAGCCGCTCTTCCACGATCTGCCTGAGCCTTCGGATTACCGGCAGAAAATGCGCCGAACATGAAGAGGCGCTCACCAACCCCTTCTTTTCGGATATCGTCCTGATGGCATCAGGGTCAAAAGTCCAGATATGCTCTTCGCAAAAGTGGTGAAGTCCCTCGTCCAGGGCCAGTTGGATGTACTCACAGTGATGGTCCGGGGGAGTGGAGATAACCAACGCCTCAGGCTTCCAGGTCATGGCCTCTGCCAAGTGCTCGAAGACCGGGATTCCAAACCGCTCCGTTACCCGATCCCGACGGTCTTTCCTCGGTTCAAGCAAGGCCAGGGAACAGTCGGAGCGCTGGGACAGGTCTCTGAGTCGCCGGGTTCCCATGGAACCGACGCCGACTTGTAAGATACGCATACTTATCTCCTTCACGATTTCGGGTCCACGCGACGCTGATGCGAGACCTTCGGCCGTTTTTCACCGTATGCCGGCTATTCTGTTGACAGTTGACAAGATTCCCGCTCCGGTGTCAATCTCAATTCGGGAGCGAGGGAAGATTTGCCGAGCATTTCGGTAGGCGATTACATCACGGCAAGAACGGGCACTCAACTGCCGGGCGTCAAGGTCCGCTCCCAGAACTTGACAAAGCAGGTGGTTTTGCGGTTTCCTGTTAACTGTCGACATACTTCTTCAACCGGGCCTGTCGTTTACTGAGCAGTGCTCGCCGGTTGGCCGCCATTGCTTTACAGATAGGACGATGAGAATGGTTCCAGCAATAATCAGGCTCCTCCCGTTGTGTTCGTTCCTGGCCGTCGGGTCGGCCGCCCTCGCTTCCTCCAACGACAATCCGTTTTTCGAGCAAGGTCGGGCCTCTACTCCCATGGAAGGCACTTATCACGCCTACCCGATCATTGCCCGGACGGAAGCTGGCAACCTGTTCCTTGCCTGGTCGATGGTCGATACGGCTACTCACCAGGGTCGGGTTGTCGGGGCCTTTTCCTATGACGGAGGCCGCACCTGGGAAAAGCCGAAAATCCTGATCGACAACCCCGGGAAGAGCGATGTTGACCCCTGTATCCTGGTTGACGGCCGCACTATCCTCGTCTACTCGACCACGGTGGCCGTTCCCAACCGGATAGACTGGAGCGAGACCTGGATGGTCAAAACCGAAGATGAAGGCAAGACCTGGAGCCGGCCGATCGAAATCAAAACCAGGTTCAAATACCTCGTTGGAAAGAGGCATCTCGGAGTGAGGCTTGACGACGGAACGCTAGTCATGCCGATCTCCTGGGATTTGTGGGCCCAAGCCGGCATGCCTGCCCGGACCGAGGGGGAGATGGATCTCAAGTCTGGTGTCATGCTTTCAAAGGACCACGGAGTGACGTGGGAAGCTTACGGCGATCTGCACATTTTCGAGCCGAAGGTTCGTCCTTCTTCCACTTGGGGGCTGGATGAACCGGCACTCGTGGAGCTGTGGAACGGGGAGTTGCTGATGCTCTTTCGCACCGGCACTTCCTGGCTTTATGAGGCGCGCAGCCCTGACGGCGGGAAAACCTGGTCCGAGCCGAAGCGTACTTCGCTTCTCGGTCACAATACCCCAATGGCTCTCTGGCGAACCGACCAGAACCCGCGGGAAATCATCCTGATCTGGAACAACTCGCCACTGTATCGACACCCGCTCAGTGTGGCCATCTCAGATGATGGCGGGCGCGCATGGTCCCGGCCGAAGAACGTTGCGACCGCCCCGGACGGGGTGGGAACTCCGGCCTCGGGCTTCCAGGTATCGTATCCGGGCATCACCCAGGACCGAGATGGAGTTTTCGTGGCCGTCTGGCAGCACCACATCCCGGGGCAGGCTCGCGAGATCCGGTGGGCCCGGTTTAACAGGACGTGGGTGCTGGAGAAACCAGACAACCGGGTCAAGCCTTAGAGGCCGCGCCCGAGTACGAGCACCGCTGCTCACGATCACGTACTGCTGCCCAGAACTGGCGTTCGTCATTTGTGCTCGTACTCGTGCTCGACCTCTAAAGCTAATTGCCCTAGATGGGGGGAACCGTGAAATTCTTACCAATCGTTGTTGCTTTTGCCCTTCTGGCCGGCTGCTCGGGCAGGACAGAACCCGAATGGGCTGTGAAGGATCTTCCTTACCGGCTGCTGGTCGAAGTCCCGCCGCTCGATATCGGCGAGCGTGACTTCGACTCGATACCCGCCGCCCTGGATCTCGACTTTTCTCAACCTCCGCTGGCAGACCTGGACCTGGCCCATGGAGCAGACCTCGACAGCATCCAGGTTATTAGATACGACCCCGTCTCGGGCAAGACAATCCAGGCACCTGCCTGGCCGTTTCAACGACATACGGCCGAGCATGCATCTCGCTTCCTGGATAAGTCCTGGCCCTGGGACTTCCCGCTCTCGGAGCCGAGAAGCGCCGGTCAGAAACCGAACACCTTCAGCCGCGGCGCCTTCCTGAATAATGTCAGGATGGAGGGAAAGACCGGGGTTCTGACCTGGGATCATCTTCAGCGGGGCAATGAGCCCTCCCATTACGCCATCTATTTTGATCGAGCAAAAGCCGGGCGCGGGGGAAAGATCCCTCGGCAGGGCTTCATCGGCGATGGCTCACCCCGCCGGGACTTTGAAGCCGATTCTCTGAGCGGCAGTCTCTATAATCGGGTGACTGTAACCGACTGGAACGGCGACGGGCTGCAGGATCTTCTGGTGGGAATCGGCTTCGGACAAATCCTTCTGTACCTCAACGAAGGTACCACCGAAACGCCCCGCTATCCGGTCGGCGAATACCTGCGCAACGCCGACGGCCAGATTCTCTACCCGGGACCTATGTCCTCCCCCGATGTTGCCGACTGGAACGGCGACGGCGTGGAAGACCTGGTTATCGGGGTGGAAACTCGGGAAAGCGTCGTCTGGTACGAGAACGTGGGCACCAACCAGGAGCGCAAGCTGGTTTACCGCGGATACCTAAAGGCCGACGGCAAAGACATCGTCGTGCCGCCCAAACCCAATCCTGAGGCTCCACACTACACCAAGGACTATGCTCCCGCTGTTGATGTCGTGGACTGGGATGGGGATGGCGATCTCGATCTGTTGCTTGGCGGTTACATTACCGGCTACGTCTGGTTTTACGAAAACATCGGGAAAGGAAACGACGGCCTCCCCAAGCTCACTTTCAGAGGGCCTTTACAAGCGGACGGCAAGCCGATCGATACCATCTGGGGAGCACATCCGTGCGCTGCCGACATTGATGGAGACGGCGACCTGGACCTGCTTTCTGGATCATTCGGGCAGAGAATGGGAGGCGGAGACACTTTCTCACACTTCCTGCTCCTTTATGAAAATGTCGGCAGCCGCACCTCCCCCAGGTTGACCAGTCGACCAGTCCCATGGGAGGGCGAGTTTCCTCGGGATATCCTGGCCCAGGCGCGCGCGGTTGACTTCAATCAGGACGGAGCGGTCGACCTGGTGATTTCAACGGTGAACCGGCTCTACCTGGCCTTCAACACTGGCACGACACGCCAGCCGAAATGGAGGCCCGAGCTTCAGAAAGCGTCCTGGGGACTGTCCCCTTTATCCATGTCGCAACTGATCGATTTGAACGGTGACGGGCACCTTGACATCATCCAGTCTCCCCTGGACGGTTCGGGGTCTCCACGAGTGATGTTCAACCAGGGGAAAGGGGCCCACGGAGTCTTCTCGAACCCGGTTCCGTTGCTTCCCGCCGGCCAGGAGATTTCCCACCCTGCCCCTTACGGTGACCCGTGGGCGTTCGTTTACCTGTACGACTTCGAAGGGGACAGAGACCTTGATATCCTTTGGGCAGACGGACCCGGCAACGCTTACCTGCACAGGAACAACGGAACCCCCGAGAAGCCCGATTACGACACCAGCGGCGAGATGCTGAAAACCAGATCGGGAAAGCCGATCAAAGTTGGGCCTCCGCTCGTGCCTCGCGATCAAATTACTGATTTCACAGTCATGCAGGGGTCAAGGGCCGGGATTGCCGCTGCTGACTTCGACGGCGATGGTACGACCGACCTGGCTATGGGAGAAACTTACGGCGACCTCTTCTATTTCTCGAACATTGGGGACAATCTACACCCGGTCTTTTCTGAGCCGGTCAAGCTCGGAAACCTTGTCAACCGCGCCAAACCCGTTCCCTACGACTGGGACCAGGACGGCAAGCTCGACATACTCGGCATTGCCTGGGGCGGCGGCATGGAGTGGTACCGCAATTCGGGGCGAACTGGGGAAGCGCTATTCGAGCCCGGACAGAAGCTCGAGTTGCCGCCGACCGTTCGCTACAGCCCGCGAATGGTCGTCGCCGACTGGAACCAGGACGGCGATAACGACTGCCTGATCATGTCATCTTACCCGTGGTTCTGCTGGCTCGAAGCCTCCTATATTCGGCACGGTTACGCCCAGGCACGAATCACGAAAGTAGAGAAGAGGGACTGAGTGACTGGATCAGAGGTGACTTTATGCACACCAGAAGATGGACATCGTTTTTCGCGATACTCATAGCGCTTCTCACGCCGAGCCCTGCCAGGGGCGGGGATGCCGGCCCCGGCTTTTCGGCTATCGTGGCGCCCGCCACAAAAGATGCCCCGCGCAATTCCGAAGGGGATGTGGAGGTCCTGAAAGACGGCCGCCTTCTTCTTGCTTACACGGAAATTAGCGGTAGCGGGGCGGACCATGATCCGGCGTTCATCATGGGGAGAGTCTCGTCGGACGGGGGACGCACCTGGGGAGAGAAATTCGTACTGGCGCGCAACGACCAGGGCGCACGCAACGCCATGATCGCCGCTCTGCTCAGGCTGCGCGACGGACGAATCATGCTCGGCTACAACAAGAAGAATTCTCTGGCCGACACGCGTTATTACGTGCGTTTTTCCTCAGACGAAGGCAAGACCTGGAGCGAAGAGATACTGGTAACCCCAAAGGTCCGCTACGGTGCTGCTTACAATTATGCTCCCATCCAGCTTCAGTCGGGGCGGATCATGATTCCTTATGCGTTCAACCAGCCTGGGGCCTACCAGGCGCCCGGGCACTTCGTCGTGCAGGTTTACTACTCCGACGACGGCGGGCGCAGCTGGCTGGAATCCCCGCAAGTTGTCGATCTTTCCAAGAGGGGCGCAATGGAGCCCGGGTTGGTGGAATTGAACGACGGATCGGTCATGATGGTCTTGAGAACTCAGCTCGGCAGGATCTATCGGGCCCTGTCCCGGGACCAGGGTGTCACCTGGAGTAAGCCAGAACCGACTGAGCTGTTAAACCCGGAATCCCCCGCTGCCATCGCCCGCATCCCGTCGACGGGTGATCTCCTCATGGTCTACAACAACAGCTATGACCCGGATGGCGGTCACCACCTGGGAGCGCGCCGTCCCCTGACCGCAGCTCTTTCGAGGGACGAGGGCAAGACCTGGGTCAACTTGAAGGACATCGAAACCGATCCGGCTCATGAGTATTCTTACCCGTCAATCACCTTTAACGGGGACCGGGTGCTGCTGACCTACTATCAAGGCACTCAGAAAGGCAAGGAGTGGACTTTTGCACTGGTGTTCCGCAGCCTTCCAGTCAGCTGGCTTTACGAACAGGCGTCAAACGCCAAAATCGATGCGGGGAAAGTATGGGCACCGGTCATAATCAGGATGGGCGGGCCGGGGCGAAGCGGCATCGTCCGGACGCCTGACGGGGCGCTAAAGACGTTCATCACGAAGGATGGCAACCGAAACTATTCGGTTATCTCACGAGACGGAGGCATAACCTGGGGCGAGGAGAAGTTTGAGTACGAGGGTCCCGCGGCCTTTCTGCCCCTGTTGGACAAGGATGGCGAGTACCACCTCTTCCCCCTCGTGCAGCGGAGAGAGGGAGAAGGACGATCCCCTGCGGTCGATTACTTCATCGACATCTGGCACATGAAGACACAGAAGGGCGGGACCGTGTGGGAAAAGCCGAAAAGGATCTTCAAGGGATACGTCGGATCGGTCAATGGTCTCACGCAGCTGTCCAATGGCCGCATCATCCTGCCGTTCGCCGCTTGGATCGGCGGACGCCCCGAGGGTCCTCCGACGGGCGCAAATGTCACCACCTTTGTCTATTCCGACGACGGGGGAAACACCTGGCATAAATCTCCTGCCGAACTGACCGCTCCTTGCTATACCGACTTTAACGGAAGCGGCTATGGCGCCTGCGAGCCGTCGACCGTCGAGTTGACCGACGGAAGGGTTTATACGCTCGTCAGAACCGAGACCGGGCTCCTTTACGAATCCTATTCTCCCGACGGCGTACACTGGCAGGAGCTTCAACCGTCTCGGTTCCTCTCTACCGACGCACCGGTGGCATTCCTGCGTTTGCCCGATAAAAGGCTCCTGGTCTTCTGGAACGGCTGCGAAAAACCGCCGCGCGTACAGGGAAACGGGGTCTACGGCGGCAGGGACGCCCTTCATGCCGCGATCTCCGGCGACGACGGGAAGACCTGGCGCGGCTATCGCGAAGTCTATCTGGATCCCACCCGTAATGACCCGCCTCAGCGTTTCGGTGATCGTGGGACTGCGTACCCGTTTGCTTACCTGGGCCAACAGGGCAAGGTCATTGTAGCCACCGGACAGGGAAGGTCCGACGCCCGAATCATGTTCGACCCCGACTGGCTTCTCGAGACCAGCCGCCGTGATGATTTCTCCCAAGGGCTTGAAAGCTGGAGTGTATTCAAATCGATCGGTCCCGCTTCCCGCTGGTGGCGGAACCGGGTCCAGGGCGCGGTGCTCGTCGACCACCCGGATAAGCCTGGTGCCCAGGCACTGCACATTCGAAGGCCCGACGAGAACGACGGCGATGGCGCCATCTGGAATTTCCCGATGGGCAGGAAAGGCGATCTCCGGATGCGGATCAAGCTCCAGGAAGGGTTTGGCGGAGCGGTTATCTCTCTGCTCGATCGTTTCTTCGATCCACAGGACGCGAATGGCGACACCGACGCCGTCTACTCGCTCCGGCTGACAAGTGAGGGTAACATCTCGCTGCAGAATCGGCTGGAGACGGGCCGATGGTACGATCTTCGTTTTCAGTGGGATCTCCCGAAGCGAACCTGTGTCGTCGCAGTGGATGGCAAACCGACGGTCTGGCTCAAGCCGTCCTACCGCCAGGCGCCCGGAGTCAACTACCTCCGCTTCCGATCGACTGCGCCTGTGCCTGACCCGGCCGGCATGTTGGTGGAATACGTGGAGGTCGACGTCGAACCGTGAAAGCGAGCTGCCGGTCCCTTGTCATCCTGGCCTTCCTTTTTTCCGGAAGTAGCACGTCCTTTTGCAAGCAAGCCGGCGATGATGATCCTCGGCTGTTGCGCTGTGTCGTCTTTGGCGACTCAACAACGGCGTCTCGTGAGGTTGACGGGACGCCGCTCGAGGTTTACGCGAGGCACCTCGAGCAACGTCTTGCCGGCGAGGGCGTTACTCCGGTAGTGTTCAACAAGGGAGTTCCGGGAGACACAACGGAGGAAGCAAGACGGCGGTTTGAGAAGGATGTACTGGCCCTCCGGCCGCACCTTGTAATCATCCAGTTCGGCATCAACGATTCGGCGGTTGACTTGTGGAGGACTCCCCCGGCCTCTTCCCCGCGCGTGCCTCTTGATTCCTACAAAACGAACTTGAAAATGATGGTTGGTGCCTTGAAAACTGCCGGCGCCGAAGTCTGCCTGATGACCCCGAATCCGGTCAGGTGGACAGCCCGCTTGCGCGAGCTCTATCCTGGCCCTCCCTACGATCCGACTGATCCAGACGGCTGGAACGTGCTGCTTCGTGAGTACGCCGAAACGGTTCGGCAACTCGCTCGAGAGGAGAAGGTGCGTCTGGTCGACGTTTATGGCGCTTTTGAGGAGTACGGCCGGGCGCCCGGACAGTCGATCGATGATCTGCTCCTCGACGGCATGCACCCGAACTCCAGGGGGCACCGCCTGATTGCAGACCTGCTCATGGACGAGCTGAATCGCTGAATGCGGCCAAGGTACTAAACAGCACGAGACAAGCCTCGGGTCAGCGGAGGGTGAGTGCAGTTCGTAGTACCGGCTTTAGCCGGGCAGTTGCCCAGCGGTCAATTGTTGCTCTATGAACGCTTTAAGGCCCGCCTGAAAATCCCATGTAGGGCGGGACCACGAACGGGAATGCAGTCGGGATCGCAAGTTCGTAGTACAGGACTTCACGAAATTCCAACCATTTATTTATCAATCAGTTGTGGGCACGCTGAAATGCCATTTCCTAAAGTGACTTAAGTGTCTTAATTCACCTATTTGCAGGAGCACATAAGACGCTTTTCGGCCAATTTTTACCCCCCCTTTTGGAGCCACTTTGGCGATTCCG
>Ga0116190_1002549_pt1 | contig 14354 bp, 13 predicted proteins | sample AD_JPNTR4_MetaG_FD_89808 | JGI IMG/M metagenome (GOLD analysis project Ga0116190, IMG submission 89808) | Active sludge microbial communities of municipal wastewater-treating anaerobic digesters from Japan - AD_JPNTR4_MetaG | ecosystem: Engineered > Bioreactor > Anaerobic > Digestate | place...
ATATGATTTCTTTTAGTTAGAAATCCTCAATATGAGTGGAATGGATAATTTGAAGTAAATGAATTGGGATATTATGCCGATCCGTATAATATCCCAACTTAAAAAAAGAAAAAGGGGTTGATTATTGTTTAATATTAAGTTATTAGGTCAAAAATCACGGATTGTGTAAAGGAGTGTTAGGCCGACAGCGCTGTCGGCGTTTACAATATTAGCGCCGATCCATATAAACAATGTTATGCGGTGACGAGAAGCAAGTATCCTAGATGAATAAGAATGAGAGGAAGATTACAGTAGGTTGCCTTTTCGCGGCCATCGGCGGTTTTTGCAAGGCATTCCAGCAGCACGGCGCAACCGTTCTCTGGGCGAACGAAAAGGACCGGTTCGCGGCGGAAACATTTAGGCTCAATTTTCCCGACATTCGCTACATCGAGAAGCCAGTGGAGGAGCTATCCGTGCATGGAGACCGCCTGCCGCCAGTTGACGTTTTGACGGCTGGGTTCCCTTGCCAGGCTTTTTCCATTGCCGGAGAGAAACGCGGCTTCGACGATCCGAGAGGGCTTCTTTTCCTGCACATCATCCGTATCGTGAGGGAGTTTGGACAGAACAAACCGAAGATCTTGCTGCTCGAAAACGTCAAGAACCTAAAGGCGCATGACAAGGGGCGCACCTTCAAGCGCATCCAGACCGAAATTCAGCGAGCCGGTTACTGGTTCAGCGATGCTAACGCCCGCATCCTGAACACGGCCGACTATACTGATATTCCTCAGAACAGGGAGCGAGTCTTCATGGTCGCCATGAGCCAGTCACATTTTCCGGCAAACACATTTGTCTTCCCCGACAAGGCATCGCCCGGCAAGTTACGGTCAGTGTGGTCCTTTCTCGATCTTCAGACCAAGCCAGCCGATACCTTCTATTTCACGCCCGAGTCGCAGTACTACGAGCTGTTCCGTCAAGAGATTGAAAAGGGCGGGCGCAATCACATCTACCAACTCCGGCGGAGTTACGTCCGCAAGAACATGTCGAATATGTGCTTCACCTTGATGGCCAACATGGGCGAAGGCGGGCACAATCAGCCGGTCATCAGGGACCGCTGGGGCATCCGCAAACTGACGCCACGCGAGTGCGCGCGACTGCAAGGATACGAGGATGCATGGTTCAAAATCCCCGCGTCCCTATCGAACACTCAAATTTACAAGCAAATCGGCAACTCGGTGACGGTCCCGCTGGTCGCACGATTGGCGGAGAGGATCGTGCAGCACATTCAGTCCCTGAGCGGAAAGAGCGGGGTATAGGAGATCCATGAATATGAACTGGGTATTTCCCAAGAACGACGGCGGACGCGATAGCGGTTTTCACGATGCTGGCGTGGAGACGTTTAAGGGCAATTTTAACCGCTACCTCGCCCGCGAACTGATACAGAACAGCCTCGACGCTCGGCTAGACCGCGAAAAGCCGGTTCATGTGAAGTTTGAACTCTTGTCGCTGGATCGCACTCGGATTCCGGGCATGGACTATCTTCAGGATACATTCGGCCGCTGCGCCGACTACTGGAGCGATCACGAGAAGGTCTATGCCTTCTTCAAGCGCGCCGCAGAACTGGCCGCCCAGCCCCGCTTGACGGCGCTGAAGGTCGGGGATTTCAACACTACCGGCGTTCCGGGGACCGACAGGGACAGGATGCAAAACTGGTATCATCTGATCCGTTGTGCGGGGTCCTCGTCAAAGTGGGGGGGCGAAGGCGGTTCTTTCGGCATCGGCAAGAATGCGCCGTTTGCCGCGAGCCTTCTAAGGACTGTGTTCTACTCGACGCTGACGGCCGACGGTTGCGCGTTCCAGGGCGTTTCGACGCTGGTATCCCACAAGCTCCCCGATGGCTCGACTGCGCAATCAACGGGTTTCCTGGGCGACGGCCACGGCGAGTCGATCCGTGAGCCCGGCTATATACCGCCGGAATTCCGCAGGACTGAACGCGGTCTGGACATTGTGGCCCTTGGATACCCAGAGGCACCTACGTGGAAGAACGACTTGATCCATTCGGTGCTGGACAATTTCTGGCCGGCGATTGAATTTGGCGATCTTGTCGTGACAGTTGACGATCGGACGATCGACCAATCCAACCTCCAGCATCTGCTCGACGAGTTCAGCGCACAAGAGGACTTCACGGCCCATCTGTTCTACCGGGCGTACAAGGCCCCGACGAAGCATTTTATAGATGGCCTTCCGACCCTCAAGGAGTGCAGCCTGTTCCTGCTTGCGGGGGACATGGACCTGCCGAAGCGGATCGCCATGGTACGCAAGACGGGAATGGTCATCTACCAGCGGGGATACTTCCGGTCCCTTCTTCCCTTCTGCGGTGTGTTTCTCTGCCGCAACGACGAGGGCAACCGGGTACTGCGCGAGATGGAACCGCCACGCCACGACGTATGGGACCCCGACCACCCCGAACGTAACGCGAATAAGAGGGTTGAGGTGGAGTATATGGGGTTTATCCGGGAATGTATACGCAAGTTGGTTTCCGTTGATGATTCAAAGGTCATATCCATCCCCGACTTGCACCGTTTCCTGCCCGACGACGATGAGACCAGCGAGGAATCCTTTGACGCCGGGGACTCCCAGTCCAGGACGGAAACGCCCGATAGGTCTCCATTGCCCGAAGTCATCCCGGGCCGGAAAATCGATCCACGCCAGCAGCGCATGCAGCCCGACAAGTCCAAGGCGGAAGGTCAGGACGAGGAGACCGAAACCGGCGAGGGCGAAGGCACTGGCGGAGGTCCCGGAACGAAGGAAAACGAGAGCGACGGAGGGACCGGCGGCGGGGGTGGCGGAGTCGGCGACGGGAATGCGGACAAGAGCGAAGGCGGCAAAGGCGGGCCGCATTCGAAACCAGCCCTGCCGGTTCGATACCGGACGTTTGCGAAGGACATTGGCCGGGGTGTGTATAGTGTGCTGGTTGGTCTCCAAGGGACCGGAAGCAAATCGGTGAATCTCGCGGTTTCCACCGTCGGCGACGACCAGAAGGCTCCGGCTGATATTACCTCTGCAAAGACGGAGGATGGGACGGAACTTCCTCTTGCCGGACCCGGACTGATCGGTCCGATTGTGCTGTCCGCCGAGGGTGTTCGCCGCATCGAACTGACACTTGCCGAACCTGTCCGCGTGGCAATGGAGGTCTCCGCCCATGAGGCTTAGCGCAAGATCCTATCCCCATCCGGTTCTGGGTAATCGAGACGACGTCCCGGGCGCCGGCTTTCAGGCGGCGCTGGAGATGTCCGCCGACAAGGAATGCATTTATATAGCGGCGGACGTAACATGCAGTTGCGAGACCCTGAACGCACTGTTGAACGACGGCCGGGCGGCGTATGTGCTTCACGTCGAGTGCAGCAACACGCTTTTCAGGCGAGCCTACGAGTTCCGGGAACCCCATCACCGCATCTCTATTGGCGCGGACAACCTGAACGATGCCGTAGAGGTGAACGTGTTTGTCAGGGCGACCGACCGCATTGGCGGCTACAGGCTTCCCGAAGCCCACCCCGATTATGCGGACGCTGCGTTTGACATCCAGCGGGGCGACATTCTGGCTGTCGGCGAAGGTCAAGTGTTTTACGTCGAGAGCGATTTCGATTCCCTGAGCCGGATCGGCTCGATCATGCAGATCAATGAGTCCCCAAAAGACGGCGACATCCCGATGGAGCCTGACTTCAACGGCGACAAGATCGTCATCTTCCTCTCCAAGAACGACTTTGCCGAATACAAGGTGCTGAAATTACACGAGGGCGTGCGCGACCCTCTGGCTACTATCATCGTTCTGCCGGTCCTTGTGGAAGCCATCAATATACTGATGAAGGAAAGCGACGGCTTGGAGGACACTCGGCGTTGGGTTCGCGCGCTTGCGCGCCGGATCGAGAGTCTGGGCCTTAATCGTGAATCTCCGCCTCTCCTGTTGGCGCAAAAGCTCTTGGAATTGCCCGTAAAGCGGGCGCTGTCGTCGTCCCGCATGCTTGTAGAAAGGGGTGGATCATGAGAGCACTGACCATATTCAAGAGCACTTTTATTAATGCACTCCGGAGCTCGATTCCGGCCAACCTGGACAAGTATCTCCGCGACGATGTCTGGATTTCCGAATCCTCCACGCGCAGCGCCCGGGAGATGCAGACGGGCGTTGAGGCTGCCGAACCTTTATCACTGGAACCCCCGGTTGACGGCGACCACAAGGACACCGCGAACGCCATTCGATTACACAGGGCGCTCCGCCATCTCACGCCGTTGCAGGCGCGCGACCCGCGCCTATGGACGCGGCTCGCCCATGTGGAGCTATGGCCGTACATGCGGCTCCGCTGGGACGCATCCAAGCACATGGCCAACCGCGAACGGGCAATCCGATTCGTGGAGACGCGTTATTTCGTGGCGCAGAGCCAGAGCCGAGCCTTGCTCCGGCACGGAATTGCGAGGCTCTGGTGGACCGCCCAACTGTCGCACGATCCCGACCGAGAGAACCCGTACGAGTTGACAATGGTCTTATTGTCCACGCTCGACATCACGCAGCAGATTGTCGAACGTGGCATGGGGCGCGCCAAAAATATCATCCATGGGTTCCTCGGTTTCCTCTTGGCTAACAGGGAACTTCTGCTGACCGGCGGCGACAAGAACCGAGTTCGGATTCGCCGCCTGGCGAAGCACCTCAATATGTACGGCGGGGTCTGCGTCCTCGACCTCCTCAGCCAGTCAGAAATCACAGACCTCCTCTCGAAAGAACTCGAGCGCATCCTGACTCTGGAGTCGGCCGGTGCTGACGGAGGGAAGTCTGCATGACCGACACTCTCAGTCCCGAGGAGCGCTCGCGGAACATGGCCAACATCCGCAGTCGGGGTAATGCAGCCACTGAGCTTCGGTTTCTGTATATCCTTCGAAAGTATAAAATTGCCGGATGGCGACGCGGAATACCGCTTCCCGGGAAGCCCGATTTCGTCTTCCCATTTGCAAGGGTCGCGGTATTCATAGATGGCGATTTCTGGCACGGCAATCCAAAATCGTTCCGTTTGCCTAAGACAAACGTTGAATATTGGAAGGCCAAGATAGAGGGCAATCGAAAAAGAGACCGCAGGATAAACGCCATACTAAAATCACGAGGCTGGAAAGTACTTCGTTTTTGGCAATCATCTCTCGATAAAGAGTATTTGGTTGTGCGGAGACTGAAACATATTCTTAATTAAGAAAAGAACCGCATAACAACCGGTTGCAGCGGACAGCGTTGCGCGGCCCGCCGCTGAACGGGAGCGTTGCATCTTTCAAATCATAATCTGCAATTCCGCCAACTGTCTCTACTGAAACTAAAAAGGTGTTACCAATGCCCTGATTGGACTTTCTCTTTCACTTCAAGTATAAATAATCTTGGAGGAAGATGAATTAATCATGAATATTGAATTGGGCAAGGTTCGTTTTATCAGGGGTGAGAGCGGCGGCAAGTATCCCTTCAATCATTCCGTTTATCTGAAAGGCGATGATTGCCGCGTCGTCATCGACCCCTCCTGCGGATTTCAGAAAATGAAGGATCTCAAACATCAAAAGGGCGTTGATCAGGTCTGGCTTTCGCACTGGCACGAAGATCATATGGCCTTTTTGTATCTCTTTGAAAATTCCACTCTGCGACTCTCGGAGCGTGATTTCCCGCCGCTGACCGATATGGAGATTTTTCTGGACTGGTACGGCATCCGGGACGAAGCGCTCCGAGCCGTTTGGAAAGACGTCATGCTGAAAAACTTCAATTACCGTCCGCAAAAGAAGGCCTTGTTTTTTTCCGATGACGAGGTCATTGGCCTCGGCGGTCTGCGCGTGTCGGTGATTCCGACGCCGGGCCACACGCCGGGACATCTGTCCTTTTATTTTCCCGACGAAGAAGCTCTTTTTCTGGGCGATTACGATTTGACGACCTTTGGTCCCTGGTACGGCGATGTTTTCTCGAGTATCGAGGACACCATCCACTCCATCCGCCTTTTGAAAAGCATCCCCGCCCGCCGCTGGATCGCCTCGCACAATACCGGATTTTTCGAGAACAATCCGGGCAGGCTTTGGGATGATTACGAAAACGTCATCTATCAGCGTCAAGAAAAAATTCTGAATTTCCTTCAGGAGCCGAAAACGCTCGAGGAAATTGTTTCCGCTTGGCTGATATACGGCAAACCGCGCGAACCGAAAGCCTTTTTTGAATTCAATGAACGGGCGCTGGTGGTCAAGCACCTCGAGCACCTGCAAAGCAAAGGGGCAATCCGGTTCGACGAAAACCATTATCGAAAAGCAAGCTGAAGAAAAGTCAAGTCATTGAAATTGCGGAGAAAAGAAAAAAGTTGACTCGGCGGGTGGGTTTTGGTATTGTCCAGCCGCTTTAAAATAAATTTTGGCAAGAGCAAATTATGTACACATTGTTGATGGTTGTTCACTTAATCATTTGTTTTGCTTTGATTTTGATTGTTCTGCTGCAGGCGGGCAAGGGCGCCAATATGGGCGCCGCTTTCGGAGGTTCCAGTCAGACCGTTTTCGGTTCTTCGGGGGCGGGAACGTTTCTGGGAAAACTCACCGCGGGCATCGCGGTATTGTTCATGCTGACCTCATTGATTCTCACTTATACGGCCAGCCACAGAAGTTCGTCCATCGTGGAAAAACAGCCAATCCCGGCGGCTGAACAGACGGTTCCCGCGCCGGTTCCGGACACGGCAAAACAGCCCCAACTGCCTCCAGCGCCAGCCGGCAAATAATTCCGGTTCTTTCTAAAATCCCTCGGCGGGGAAAACAAAAAAATCGCCATGCAGGGATTAAGTTTTTTGCGGATGCCGAAGTGGTGGAATTGGTAGACACGCCATCTTGAGGGGGTGGTGGGCACCGCCCGTCCGGGTTCAAATCCCGGCTTCGGCACCATTTTGACATTACCAAGGTTGTCCCGATCCATTCTCAGGTTCTTTTTTCTCTTAAAAAACGCATTTCATGCGCCGGCAGGCAAAAGGGATGCACCAAGCACAATAATCCTTACATGAAAATGAGGGCGATCATCTGGGTGCACGGCATTCAGAAAGTCATCTATCAGGGAGTGCTCTTTTTCACGGGTCGAAAGAATCCGGTCTTCAAAAATTCGAAGCAGGAGGCCCTCGACTGGCTCGCGGAGCAATAGCGATCTTCTCCGGTTCCGTCGCGTTCGGTCCGCGGCAGACATCCAAACTTTTCTCAATGATGGCCGCTCGATTGGGGAATGAATAACCGGGGAATGTGCTCCGCGCAAGCGATGCCATTGCGCGCGCAATGATTATTCGCCGGATGTTTGGATGATTTTTTCTATTTCCGACCCGTAAATGCCGAGCTTTCTCTGCGAGAGGTACTTTTCCGGATGCCGGGCGTCCTGTGCCAGCGCCAGCAGATGATGGTCAGACAGAAACATGAACACGGCGCGATTTTCATCCCTGGCGCGATAGAAGCGCCAGATGTACAGCCTCTTGAAAAGCTCCTTTTGTCCGGGAGTCAGGGAGGAATATCCTTCTATTTTCTCGTATCCGCGTCTGTCGATTCTTTTTTCACGCCAGCCCGTGGCGGCGATTTTCTCGAAGGCTTTCTCGGCGGTTTCCTGCAGGCCCTTGGCGCGCAGTTGAGCTGACTGTGTAGTGTAGAGACCCGGAAGAAACAGAACATCCTGCACGGCGTACTGAAGTTGTTCTTCCGTCAAGGGACGGTTGTCCCAGCGGGAGCGCTGGATTTTCTTGCTCTTGCCCAGCTCCTCGCCCAAGAATTCCTTGATCATCTTTTCCAGGGACAACTCCTTGAACCCGAGCAGAAGCGCCGCGCGATGGGTGTCATAAATATTATTGAAACGAAACCCGTAATCTCTTTTCAAGAGGCGGATGTCGTTGTCCGCGGCGTGCAGAACTTTGATCTTTTCGGGATCTTCAAGATATTTTTGCAGGAATGAAAGGTTAATGTCGCCGAGCGGATCGAAGACGTAAGCAGTTTTGTCGGCGCAGATTTGAATGAGACAGAGTTTTTCCCGGAAATACCGGAAGGAGTCGTATTCCGTGTCCACGGCGATGATCTCCGCGCGATCCAGGTCATCAACGGCGCGGGAGAGTTTTTTCTGATCGTCCACCCAAAGCCATTTTGTTTTCATGGGCGCAATCTAGCCGAAACGGGAATTTAATGCCAGAAAAAATAAAGCCGCCGTGAAAAGGATGATCACGGCCATCCTGTCGGATAATCGCATGTTCATTTCCACAAACGACGAGCGCCCGCCGCGCCGGTAATTTCTCGCTTCCATGGCCGCCGCCAGTTCATCCGCCCGCCGCAGGACGCCGAGCAACACGGAATGCGCCAGGGACAAAAAAATTTTCAACCGGCCGGCGAAGCTCTTCCCTTCGGGATGGCCGCACCGCGCTTTTCGCGCCAACTCCGTCCTTTCCTTCTCCCCCAGCAGCACCGGCATCAGCCGCAGGGCCAGGGCCAGCAACACGGCGATGTCGTCAACCGGCAGGCGCAGCTTCTTCAGCGGTTGCAGGAACCATCTGACCGCCGCGATCAGGTGAGACGGCCGGGTCGTCATCGTCAGCAGGAGCGCCGCCACAAGAAGCGAAAAGAAGCGCCAGGTGACGAAACAGGCTTTCTGCGCGCCTGAAACCGAAAACGGAAGGCCAAGGTAAGGCAGCCGGATGACGGCGTCATCGCTTTCGTGGAAAAAAAGATGAACGGCGAAAATCAAAACGATGAAAACCAGCAACGGCCGGACGGCCTCGGCGATGGTTTTGAGGTTGATGCCGCCCAGAAGCGTGAGGACCAGCAGAGCCGCGCCCAGAAGAAATGACAACGGTTCCGCAATCCAAAGCAGCAAAACGCTCAGCCCGACAACCGCCGCCAGTTTGACGCGCGGATCCAACCGGTGGATGAACGATCTGCCGAAAGCATAAGAACCGGCATGATACATCCGTCAGTCTCCTTTTTGCCGGATCAGGGCGATGAGTTGTTCAGCGACCTCCTCTGGGTCGCCGGTGTCGGAGCGAACCGCAATGCCCGCTTCCCTGAGACGGGCCGTCAACGCCCTCAGGGGCGGAAGGCGCAGGCCGATGGCCTCCAGCGCTTGGACTTTTTCAAACACATCGTCCGGTTTTCCGTCCAGGTAGACGCGTCCCTCATGCAGAACCACGACCCTTTGCGTGAGGGCGGCCTCGGCCATATTGTGCGTGATGTGGATGATGCCGACACCTTCGGCGTGCAGTTTGTCGATGATCTTCAAAATCCGGCCGGCCGCTTCCGGATCGAGAAAGGCGGTCGGTTCATCCAGCGCGATATAGCGCGGCCGCATGGCCAAAACGCCGGCGATGGCCACAAGCCTTTTTTCGCCGCCGGAGAGATTTTCGATGTTGCGGCCCTCCAGGTCGGCGATGCCTGTGCGGGCAAGCGCTTCGGCGATCCTGTTTTTGATTTCCGCCGTCGGCAGGCGCAGATTTTCGGGACTGAACGCGACGTCCTCCTCCACAGTCATGCCGACGATCTGATTGTCGGGATTTTGAAAAACCGTTCCAACCCCCGACCGGATGTGGGCGTGATGGTTTCGGTCCCGGGTGTCGAGACCGTCAACCATCACCGTTCCGGACGCGGGCAGCAAAAGCGCGTTCAGGTGACGGATGAGCGTCGTCTTGCCGCAGCCGTTGGGCCCGATGAGGGCGAGATGTTCGCCCTCGCCGATGCGCAGGGAAATCCCCCGCAGGGCATCAATCCCCTCCGGCTCATACCGGTAATGGACATCGTCGAGGACAATCAATCGGGAAGACCTAAAGTTTTATTCGATCCTTTAGCCTCAAAGCGACCAGCGCGGCAAGGATTATTTTGATCAGGTCGCCCAAAACAAAGGGCAAAACGCCGACCGTCAGCGCTTTCTGAAAACTCATTTTCGCCGTGAAAGCCAGCCAGCCGACACCCATCCCATCTATTACAACCATTCCGACCAGCATCGAGAAGATGTGCCAGGCTATTTTCGGGTTGTCCCGCAGGCCGTTGATTTTGCCGATGACAAAAGCGGCGACGATAAAACCCGCAAGATAGCCGCCGGTCGGTCCGAAGAGAACACCCAGCCCCGCCTTGCCGCCGGCAAAGACGGGAATGCCGACCGCGCCCATCAGGACATAAATGAACTGACTGAGCGCGCCGAGCGGTCCGCCCAGAAGCAAGGCGGCGACATTCAAGAAAAATGTCTGCGCCGTCATCGGCACCGGCGGCAGGGGAATGACGATAAACGCCCCCGCAGCGGTCAGTGCGCCGAAAAGCGCCGCGTAGACAAGACCTCTTGTGGTGATGCGATGGTTCATCCTGAATCCCCCGTCCTAGAAATTTATGGAAACGCCTCCCCTGAAAGTTGCGCCCGGCATGGGGTAATAAAAATTGGGCATTCCATATTGTTCGTAGTCAATGCCGAAAGAGCAATATTTTACGTTGGCGATATTATCCACGCCCAGAAAAGCCGTCAGGTCCACCTTGCCCAGCGCCGGTTTGAAATAAGCATAAAGATTCATCAGCGTGTAGTCGTTCAGCTTTTCCGCGTTGTTGTCGTTGTCGCCGGAAAGAAAGGCTTCGCCGACGTACTTGACTTCCGTCCGCAGCGTCAGATTGAAAGGAAGGTACACCTCGAGACCCGCGTTGGCCATGTGCCTGGGCGCCAGCGGCATCTCTTTTTTATTATTCACGCCGTTTTCGAATGTGGCCTTGTGATACGTATAATTACCGAAGATCCTGAAATATTGGGGAAGCAAATAGGACAAAGAAAGTTCCGCGCCGTCATGACGGGTTTGTCCCACGTTGCGGTTTTCTCCCGTCCAGGTCATCGGGTCGTAAACGTATTCGATTTCATCCTCCATATCGGTCCTGAAAAGGGTCAGGCCGATCCGGAGATTTTCCAGCGGGTAGATCTCCGCGCCCGTCTCCATGCTGACGCCTTTTTCTTTTTTCAAATCCTTCAGGAACCCGCCGCCGAACCCGTTGAAGGATGCCACTTCGTCAATGAAAGGAATCCGATAGACGGTGCTGTATTTCGCAAACAGTTTGGACTGTTTTCCGAAAAGCCAGGTGAGGCCGGCCTCGTAGGCCTGCGCGTCGTAGGTGTTTTTCTGATCGGTAAAACTGTTCGACGGATTCGCAAAATCCACATTGGACCCTTTGATCGTCGTTTGTTCAAAACGGCAGCCGGCGCTGAAAATGAGATGCCGCAGAATGCTGAATTCATCCCGGAAGTATCCGCCGATGCTTTCCCGCTTGAAATCCGCGGAACTCAGATGAATGGTTCTTTCTTTGTCGGCGAACAAATCTTTTTCGTAGGGTTCGTGATAGTAGTCCAACCCTACAATCACCTTGTTGCCAAAGCGGCCGAAATCTTTTTCCAGAATGTAGCGGGGGGTCAAACCGAAAGTGTCGGCGTCCGTGTCCGAATAATTGTAGGAAAACCAGGACGGCATGTCCATCTGCAGATTTTTCCTGCCGTAGAGGAAGTTCATTTCCAGTCTTCCCCACGCGCCCCAGAAGGATTTAAAGCCCAAATTGACATTCGTGTATTTGTCCGAACCCTCATCGTCCGAATGGGCGTTCATCCCGTAGAGGGGCATGGCGGGCTGGTATTGCCGGCGGTCCTGCTCCATCTGTTCTTTGGTCAGAGCGCCGGGCATTTGATAATCCACCTTGTTGAAGGAAACTCCCAAAGAGACATTCCATAAATCGCCGGCTGAATAACCCACGTCAAATCCGCCGCCCTGCGCGGAGGATTTGGAGCGGTCGCGGTAGCCGAAACTGAAATTATTCTCCCCGGTCAAGGCGTACGTCCATTTCCCCGCCGCGCCGGTCACGCCAATCCGCTCGTTGTGCAAACCGTAACTTCCGCCAAGCGCCGAGACGTTGAATTCCGGTCTGCCTTTGCCTTTCTTGGTGATGATGTTGATCACGCCGCCGATGGCCGCGTCCCCGTAAAGCACGCTGCCGGGTCCGCGGACGACTTCTATTTTTTCAATGGTGTTGACCGGGATCTGCATCCAGTTGATGGAGGCCATATCCGTGCGGTTGAGCCGTCTTCCATCCAGCAGAATCAATGTCTTGCCGAAAGGATTGTCGCCGCCGAAACCGCGCATGTCGATTTGCGCCTGGGACGCGTTCCCGCTGTAGGTCCTGAACTGAACGCTTTCGAGCTTGTCCAGCACTTCGACCACGGTGGTCGCGCCGGAATCCCTGATTTCCTCCTCGGTGATGACGGTGACGCTCGCCGGCGTCTTGCGGATTTCCTGAGTGTCGCGGGTGGCCGTGACGACGACTTCCTCCATCGTCGTGACGGCGTCTTCGGCAACGGCTGGCGGGATTTGAAACGTTGAAAAGAAAACGACGACTGTCAGAAACGATACGACAAAAAACTTTTTCATGGCACTTCTCCTTTCCCCCTCGGGATCAAAGCAAGTTGAGACGCGCCTTCAAGTTTCCTGGCTTGCGGCGACCTACTTTCCACGCCTTCCCGACGCCCGAAGCGTCAGTGGCCTCTGTGGATTTCGTTCCGCTAACAGTTGCGGGGCAGCACCGGATTTAAACCGGCTTCCTTGATCGGCCGTCTGTTTCCAGTCCGCACGCGGGGGAGGAGTTCACTCCGCCGCGGTGGGACCGCCTCTCTTTCAAATTGTCAAAAGCGTCACGCGGGGCGATCCGTCACGCGGATCGCGGTCAACGCCAACGTCGACCTCATACACGCGCTCGATATTTTCCGCGGTGATGACTTCCGCGGGTGTCCCTATAGCATAAATTTTTCCGGATGCAAGCAAAATGATGCGCTCGGCGTTTTTCGCCGCCAGATTGACGTCGTGCGTCACGAAAATCACCGTCAGTTTCCTCTCGGCGTTGAGATTTTTCAGAAGCGTCAGAAATTGCGCCTGATGTTTGAGGTCGAGAAAAACCGTGCTTTCGTCCAGCAGCAGCACCTCCGGCTCCTGCGCCAGAGCGCGGGCGATCAGGACGCGCTGGCGTTCTCCGGCGCTGAGTTCGTTGAATCGCCGCGCGGCCAGGGACAGCGTGTCGGTTTTCTCCATCGCTTCCCGGACGATACGGTAGTCTTGCTTTTCCTCAAAGCGGTAGGCGTCCAGATGGGGAAACCGTCCCATCAGGACGATTTCTTCCGCGTAAAAGGGAAAAATCAAGGAACCATCCTGGGGCACGATCGCCACTTTGCGGGCGATGTCCCGGCGGGACCATCGTGTCGTTTCCCGGCCGTCAATGCGCATGCGGCCGGCCCGGGGACACAGCGTGCCGTTGATGGTTTTCAAAAGTGTGGTCTTTCCCGAACCGTTCGGTCCGATGAGCGCCGTCATCCGTCCCGGCTCGATGGAAAAGGAAACCTCCTCCAGCACCGTTTTTTGTCCGTAGGCAAAAGATATGTTTTCCGCCTGGATGAAAGCCATGATTAAAAGGTTTTCCTTTTCAGAAGAAAAATGAAATACGGCGCGCCGCAAAGCGCCGTAATCACGCCGACGGGAAGTTCGGCGGGCGCCAGCGCGGTCCGCGCCAGCGTGTCGGCCGCGATCAGGAAGGCCGCTCCGAACAACCCCGAAACCGGCAGCAGCAACCGGTGGTCGGAGCCGAACGCCAGACGCATCAGATGGGGAACCATGATACCGACAAAACCGATGATGCCGGAAAGGGACACGGCCACGGAAATCATCAGCGAGGTCACCCCCAGAAGCCACTTTTTCGTTCGCGGAACGTTGACGCCCAGATGCGCCGCCGTGTCTTCTCCCTGAACCATCAGGTTGAGTTGACGCGCCCGCGCGTAAAGCAGAATAAAGCCGCCCGTCAGGCACAGGGCCGCGACAAAAATTTCTCCGGCGGAAGCGCGTGACAAATCGCCCATCAGCCAGAAGGTGATGCTGTGCAGCTCCATGCTGTTGACGACGGAGAGGAAAAAAAGGATCGCTGCGGAAAAAAAGGCGTTGACCACCACGCCGGAGAGCAGAAGCGCATTGTCCGGAAGTCGGCTTCGGGCGCCGCCGGCGATGAAAAAGACCAAAAAAACAGTGACCAGCGCTCCCGCGAAGGCGAGCAGGGGAATTCCCAGATAAAAAGAGCCCGCCCCGATGACGATGCCGACAATCGCGCCCAGCGCCGAACCGCCGGATATGCCCAGGATGTAGGGATCGGCCAGCGGATTGCGCAAAATCGCCTGAAACACCGCCCCGCCCAGAGCGAGCGTCGCGCCCACGACGCCCGCGAAGACAATCCGCGGCAGACGCACGGAAAATAAAATAAGCCTTTCCTCGGAAGAGAGGGCCGACCCCGTTCCCCCTCCGGCGAAAAACCGAAAAATACGATCGGGA
>Ga0116190_1002551_pt1 | contig 14335 bp, 10 predicted proteins | sample AD_JPNTR4_MetaG_FD_89808 | JGI IMG/M metagenome (GOLD analysis project Ga0116190, IMG submission 89808) | Active sludge microbial communities of municipal wastewater-treating anaerobic digesters from Japan - AD_JPNTR4_MetaG | ecosystem: Engineered > Bioreactor > Anaerobic > Digestate | place...
ACAGTGCGGTTCTTCGTGAGCCTGCTGAGTTCATGCAACACTAATTCCCGGGTTTGCGGGACTGCAAGAACTAAGTCGTAACCTCGTTCAGAAAGGGCTCTATGGGCGCCGTTTGTCTGAGCCCACATGCCCGGGTCTTGGAATACAAAGTCGCTGCCGTAGGGAATAACCAGACCTACTGACTTCCTGCGCCGTTGCCGAAGGCCTTTCGCTGCTGAATCAGGGTGAAAGTCAAGTTCAGCAATGGCCGCTAGAACCTTTCGCCTTGTATCAGGCGCAACTAGGGATGAGTTGTTTATCACACGTGAGACGGTTTTTGCGGATACACCCGCCAGCTCAGCTACGTCGTATATGGTACTTCTCAACCGATAGCACCCCCGGAATTTTGAGTCATACGCTACATTGCGTTCGTAAATTAGCCTGAGGACCCCTGCGATGCGGTCTCCTGCTATACTTACAGGACTTGTATGAGATAAATCCATAACGCGCCTCGGCGTATGACATCGATGTCATTACTATATATATGCCATTGGCTATCGAATTCCTTCTATCAGCTGAGATTTTTCATCACAATGAGAGATCTTAGAAAAGGCATCTCTGACAAGAAGTGGTGGCAATGGCTACATTTTCAGGGTTATGCTTCCCCTGTCAATATCATCCTGAAGTGTTCCCATGATATGGGTGTGCAGTGGGCCAGGTCATTTCGGCGCATTCTCATGAAATCAGCGCGACGACGCAGCGATATGTATCGCCCGCTGCACATTGTATCGATATAGGAGATGAGTTCGCTCCATTCAGGAGTAGTCCAATTATTGTGCCATTCGTTTGGGTTGCCCGGCTTCAGCCGTAGAGTGTCTACTGCATCGTTCAGGCCCGGGTCGCTTTCTTCCAGGTACCGGCATGTCTTTATGCGTTCCATGTCAATAACGGGCATCAGATATTTCGCCTGACCTGCCCATATTCGTCTTCTAATCTCCGAAACATCCGCGTTTTGCGCCAGTGCAGCAGAATGGACAGATATTCCGCTGTCCATTCGCCACTCCAGGATTCCTGCTTCGAATAACGAGGCCAATTGCTGCGGCGGGCACGGAGGCTTGTTCTGCCTGCCTGCACGGTACGTCCCATGAATGTTCTTCATCTGCAGGCGCATGCATTCATCCACCCATTCCCGCCGTGTCGCGTATTCGCGCAAGATGTCGCACAAGTCGTCTTCGGAAAAATCAGGTTCCCAATGTATGTATAGTTGCTGAAGAAGACCTACATCGGTTCCGGCAAGTTCAGCCATGACACTCTGTGTCCACACAGCATGCGCCGACTCAATTGTCCTGTCCTGTGATATATATTGGGCCAAAATGGACATTTCCGTTGTTGTGAAGCATCCCCAAGACCAATGGACCGCAATATGCTTGCATGAATTCGCTTCATACCCGAAAGTTGCATCTGATACCACTACGACTCTGGACGAAATCCGTCCGGTTTCCCGACTTTGGACAGTGGCAGCCTTGCCACACTCCTCAAGCTGCGCTATTATGGACTTCCTTTCAGAAAGAGACATCGGTTTGTCAAGACTGTGAACACTTACGTAAGAAGATCCCTCGTCTGCTTGGTGTCTCATGCAATCACCAAGGGACTCGGGGATATCATCTGCTATGGCTTCAATGGCACGTTCCTCAAGGATGTCAGCGAGTTCACTGATAAGATCAGCCCGAGGAGCGGTAGCAGGCATAACCCAGACTACTGACATACCGGCTATCAAATCAGACATGATACTGTTGAACATATTCATGACAGTAGGCAATCTGCACGCTGTTCTGATTAGATCCGTCATCCTTCGATCACCAGTTTTTTCACAACGGGATCGCAGAAAAGCTCGCCTTCGCGGCTCTCAATGAGTATCCCTGTCCTGTGCAGCACTTCTATGAGGGCCCTGCTCTCCCTGATGTCACGTTCTGTATCCAGCGACATAAGTTCAGCCAGATCTTCAGGCAGTAATGCGGATCCTGCGTCGGCCAACATGGTTATAACTTTATTGACATCACCAAGTGAGGTCAGCCCGCATGCGTCGAAGAAGTCTTGCCGTATATTATCTGCGTTTTGATTCAGGTCGGATTTGAGTCGTTCCACTGCACGAAGTATACCTCCTGCACCTTTGTACGGCATCTTCTGTATCAGGAAAGGCCAGCCTCCGGTAGCCTCCAGAACCTTATTCACTGTAGGTGCGGTGTTTACACTCTCCATATGAGACAAGAAACTCTCAACCATGGTATAGTCCCATTTCCTCAGTGCTACTTCGGTATCGATGTACGGCTCCAACCGCAAGTCGCCGCTATATCTCATGTGGGCGAGTTGATAGGCATTGATGGGATTAAGTATGATTACCACTCTTACCAACCTGTTTTCGGTATTTAATTCCTTAACCCGACCCCCTATCGCCACAAGTATCTCCATGAGATTATGAGACTTGCTGTGAACCGTGGAAGGATCTATGACCATAATATACCGACCCTTTAAGGAGGTTGAGACTAGTGAAGAGACATGATTGGATATTCCTGTAGCAGACGTGAATCTCTGTTGCAGCACAAACATCTTTGCGCTTTCGCCTACATAGACACGCAACGCCTCGGCAGTTCTTGACAGGTTCAGCGCCTCGCTTCCGAACACGAGGCAAAGCCCGGGTTGGGGCTGAATGATATCGGCTGCTTGTGCCAGGGTAAACGGTCCCCACTTAGGCGGGGTATCCTGTATCCTTACCATTAGACTCCTGGACTTGTCCTTGCTTGGACCCGGCGATTCCGCAATTTGAATCAATGCGTCCTCTATGTCATCCGGCTTCCCCAGGGCTCTAACAACGTTTGAGCTGCGCAAGCGGAATTGACCGTCTTCACAGCGAATGAGCACTCCCAGCCCTACCAGTTCGTCAAGGAGAGGTCTGATCTCGAAAGCGCCCATATCTTCAAAACCCTGCGGCCACCACTCTTTTGCCAATTGGGCTATTTCATTGGCCTCAAAAAGACGTTTATATCCGTCTCTCTCATTGAGCTGCTCAAGTATCATGCTGTACACAATGACCTGATAGCGCGTATCCATGAGAACCGTCACCTGAAAGCGATCGCTCATCCTTGCTCTGAAAGTGTGGTCTTTGTAGATCTGTTCCACGTCATTACCGGTAATTACATAGGGAGGTTCATCTTTTCTGGATCGAACGACTTCCACCAGCTTACTGCAGAAGAACTGTATAAGCGATGCGTGAAAGTTAGTGTAGGACAGAATCTGCGATACTACGTAATCGCTCTCGAAGCCTATCCCGAGGGCACGCATAGGCCTGATTACCAGCTCCCGTGCCTCAGACGGTTCGAGTGGCCCGACGACAATCGGTGCACTCAACTGGGCAAGGGGATGATTGGATTTAGTATAGTATCTCTGCACATTATGAAGTCCGCAGAATACCGCCTTGAACCCATAATTTGTTTCCTCCATGAGAGTCTTTATCCCGTTAAGCTCCTGAAAGCCTAAAGAAGCTTCTTGCTTAAGAAAATTGTCTGCCTCATCGAACAAGAATATCATCCTCATACCGGGGTTCTTTTTCAGCGCTTTACGTATGGCAGTCTGCACATCATAAGGAGAAGGATTAGAGATGCCTTTACATACCCATTCGAGATCAGACTTCTGCATATTCTCCCATGCCTTAATCCATATGAGAGATGTATCTTGCGTACCTTTCGCGCTGTCAACGTCACCGACATATTTAATTTCACAGAACACCACATACTGATGGTTGTCAGGGTTATGGTACTCATTCTCCACCATGCGTAAAAGAGACGACTTTCCGAACTGCCGACCGCCGTATATTACGAAAGCCCCCGTACGTTCCCCTATCTTGCTGATCATAAGTTGCCTGCCTATAAACATCTCGCGGGGGGCTGTTGCCCCGTCAGAGTAGGGACAAGCCCATCCCCAGGCAACCCCGCATGACACAGCTGCTTCCAGTCTGTTGTCACGGATGCTGGCCAGGAAGTACAACAGGATTTCATCCACCATCATTACAGTCCGTCGCTTTTCTCTGCAAGATACACTCCATTCATGTCTTAAAGCCTGTGTGATTCTGCCTAAGTAAATCACTATCGGCCTGGAATTCTCAACCCCGAACACGTTAAGAATATGGTTTAGGCCGGTTACACGGGGCTTTCCATGCACGATAATGACATCATAGATTCCTCTGTGAGAAGAGCCGAATTCAGGTAGAGGGGAAATATCTTTTGCGGACATTTCAGCACGGAAATGTGCTGCATTATCCTCTGTTGACACAAGGGAAACCGAGGGCTGCTGAAATCCGATATAGCCCAGCAGTGTGGTCACGTCTCTTACGTACCAAGTTTCATCTGTGGCCGGTTTGCTCCTTCCCATCAGCCTGTAGTAAGCGCGAAGCCCTTTGCCTGCATTCTCTGCTTGTGGCTTAGGAATCTTCGACATGTCGATCTTGCCGACAGGGCGTCCGGCTTCGATAAGCTTCACACAGTCAAGGGGTTTGGAACCGCGCCTGGCAATATGTGACTGAATTGATCTGCTGACTGCAAGGAAGTTACCTACGTGATCTGTCTCAGCAGCGTCGTACCCCGCTGCACCTCCCGATATCTCGCTAATCACGCCCAGCTCTACTGCGTTAAGCGCAAGAGAATAGAAGCTTTCCGCAACCAAAAGCGATTTGCCGTCTCCGAAACTGTCCATGTATCTCTCCGCTTCTTCCAGGTTGTTTTCTGCATACTTAATCACGGCATCGGAAAGATTGGCTCTGTTTGCATCCACTCGATTACGCAGCTCTTTTATCTCGCGGCCCAAGGCGTTCATTCTTTCCTTTTTGAACTTGTCTATTGCCTTTTCGATATCGTCCAGCTTGGAATATGCAGCAGAAAACTGTTGTATCTCCCCGGATTCGAAGGTTGATTCCAGAGAAAGGAGTTCCCCGTCCATCTGAGATCTATCAGAGCTGACAATTAGGTGCTTTTGGGCGCCATCCTCCAACATCTCGCGCGTCTTCAGGAGCCGCGCTTCGAACGTCCGTCTTGATTCTTCAAGGCACGACTGAAAACGGGAGTCAGCGTCCGGGATGTCATCTGCGACACACATTACCGCTTTAGCCCTGATGTAGTCTTCGTCATCAAGAGCTTGGGTGAACGCTGCGTCGAGAGTGACCCTCTCTAACATGGTTTCTGTAAGGAGCTCCCTATCCATAGCAATATCCGGAGGATCCACACCCTCCGACTCCATCCATTGTATGGTCTCGGAAGGCGGAAAGAAGCCGGATACAATGATCGGTCTTGCCAAGTCCTTTTTCCAGCTCCTCGTGGTCAAGGGAGTCATTATCTTTCCCTGCAGCATGTTGACGGCATGTGTCAATGAACAGCTAAGAGCAGCCACATAAGGGTCATCTGAGATGAGATTCCCCATTGCGTTCTCTGCCTCTTTAACTATTCTTTTGATAATCGTTTGACATTGAGATTCTGACAGTGAACCTTTACAGGCGCGGGAATTACGCCTTCTGACCGCATCGACCCAGTAAGCCAGGGCATCATTTAGACTCATTAGGTCACGCATGAAGGATTCCATGCTGTGGCTTTCCATCTTTACCCGACGAGGCCTCGATCCGCAAGTCAACCTAATTGCTTCACGGATCAACTTCTCAATACTGTCCCTGTTGCTCAAGTAGGTGATGCGGGTTTCATCAACAAGGTCCACCAGTTCCCGCTTATCATCTGCAACTGCATCGATTGCCGGTTTCAGCTGGGAATGTTTTCCGCAAGCTATGAAACGGCGGGTCAATGTCGCAGGCTGATACCCAAGCTTCCCGTACTCAGCTATGTTCCGCCACGAAGCCACCCGATCGGAAACGGCCTTAGCTTCAGAATCCCAATCCTGCCCTCCCGGGAGATGATCCCCAATGTAATCAAGGCACGAAACACCCGCATACTTTAAGTCCAGGATGTCATTACCTATACGGACCAGCTCTTCGGGCAGGCCTGCTGCGTTGTTCTTTACATCATTCAGCCAGTTGCTCGGCCCGTGTTCACCGCTGAACAGAGATGCCATAATTGACGCAGATAGGATGTACATGGCAAGAGTCTGATTAGTCTGCTTGTGCATGGCACTAAGCTCCTGGTAAGGCGCAGGATGAAGATTGCATATTCTGTCCAGGGCGCGCATAGCCTGAGGATCGAAACACCGAGAGTTCGCTGCAAGAAAGTTGGCTAGGTGCAGCCAAGAAGGGATCGACGTGGAATCACCTGAGGCTTCGCTTGCAACGGCAAGCCAGTAAGCGGACGCATAATCCGCCTCTCTGACTGCATCGTACATCAACTGCCTGGCAGTGGATGCTGTTTCAGCAGCAAAAGTTCCAGTCACCGATGGCTCCGCTTCAGAAACATCGCCAAGAGCCGGCTTGATAGGTTTCTCTTCCTCCGGAGAAGGTTCTTCAGACTCTAAACAAAACAGCTCCGACCCAACCGGCGCAGCTGGCTTCCCTGGCAAAACACCCTTTTTCAGCGTCCGCTTTGCTTTTCGCATCCGTCGTGGCTGCGTAGGGAAAAGGTGGTGTTCGGAAGAGGGTGGGCTTGGATCCGATACAGACTTCTCGTCCGGCTCAATGGCAGCTGCACTGTCGCCGTTGCCAAGAATGCCGCCAAGGCGGTCAAGCCCCTCAACAACTTGGGACTGGAATTCTCTGATACGCTGAGTGGCCTCAACTTGCTCCGAAACAGAGCGAAGCGGCAGAGTACGTATTTCCTCCGCATCTTCCAACAAGTCTGCGATTCTCGCAAGCTCCGATATTGCCTGACGCACGTTGGGATACTTGATGCCCCCTGCCCGGGCTGCTGCAACAAAATCAAAGCCACCGCAGTGACTGGTATCAGCTAAGAGAAACTCAATGGTATCCCCGTACTTACTGCATAGTTCTGACAGAGCTTTCTCAAGTTTCAGAGCGCTTTCTGACCTTCGTTTCTTGTAATCGCTTACAGCGGATAGCAAGCTCTCTATAGCTGCATCTAGGGCTTCGCAGTCAAGATCCTGTTCCGTAGCGCTCAACTCCGATATAGCGTATGTGATAGCCTCAAGTGCGTTTGGGGTGTTGGGTATTGGATGCGGTGAGGTATCTTCCGCAAATTGTCCTATCCCATTTGTGGGTATGGTGCCTTCTAAGGGTTCATCAGCAATATCGTCGGGGATGTCGTCAGGCAAGATCTCCTCTTCTACTTCATATACAGGCGGATTATCGCTTCGTTCTGCCTTGCATGAGTCTCCGAGCTCATCCATAAGCCGGTATCCTATCTCATGTTTAAACTCATTCTCATTGACAATGAGGCAGTAGACTACTGCCGGCCCGCCGTATTCCTTCACCATGGAATCAAGACGCAGGTTGGTGTCATCTATTGTAAGTTCAGCCATTTCGGTCCTGAGAGCGGAGAAACGTTCGTGGAAGTAGGCGGACACCTTGCGGTTGCCATCAATCCATCGATCAACAAGAATATCCCTTCTTAAGGTGGCTAGGTTCTTACTTGAAGGATCTCCCTCATCACTGGAGCCTTTAGGCGTTATCTTCTTTCGCCTACGTTTGGTCTTCGGGCCGGAGGGGATTTCCCCTGTTAGGAGCGGTTCAGGAGCGTCACAGTATAGAAGGACTTTAAAGACTTCTTCGTCCGATTGAGTGTCAAGAAACCATTTGACAAACTGTTTGAAAGAGCGAGAAGCCAAGACATCTCCTCCTCTCTTGTAAGGAACAAAGAACGTGCATTTACCGGTTCCGGTGATCTCGGTAAATGCTTTTGCACTTAGTAGAGTTCGCCAATATCCTGAAAATCCCTACTCGAAGTCTCGAGTTCTATGTCGTCCCGCCGGAGGTAATGACCCCGCAGTCTGTCATTGTGTGGTATTATGATCTTAGATGCCATAACTCCCTATAAGGGCAAGTTAGGCTTCTCTCGTCTTCTAAAGACATCATCTACAAGGAGTGATGGCAATGGCGACATTCGACGACTTCCTGAAGCTGGATATCAGGATAGGCACGGTTGTTGAAGCTGCGCTATTTCCTGAGGCGCGTGTGCCGGCGCTTAAACTTATGATAGACTTTGGAGATCTGGGTCTGAAATGCTCAAGCGCTCAAATCACAAAGCGCTACAGCCCCGATATCCTGGTGGGCAGACAAGTAGTCGCGGTTGTAAACATGCCGCCCCGCCGAATTGCGGGATTTTCATCAGAAGTATTAGTCCTTGGCGGGTTGCCGGAGAAAGGTGATGTGGTGCTTCTATCCCTTGACGCTCCGGTCGCCAACGGAACCCGTGTTGGGTAGTCCAACAGAAACCTCACAACTCTTCAGAAATTATGCCGTGCTATTATGGCATATGGCAATTATCGCTTCTCTATCTATACAGGGAATTTTTCCTCGCCTTCCCTCATAGGTAGGTTAACCAGTAACATCAGCCTCGGCCAGGCAGTCATCCTAAGAGCTGCAGGGAGCAATCTACTCCGGTCGTCTCCACAGCGCTGCAAGATCCACCGAGAAACCGGGAAAGTCAGGATGTGTGAATTCACCTACATCAAGGCCGGAGCTTCGCAAGACATAGAAACTCTTCTGCAAGGTGTATGCCTCAATTGTTTCGTCATAGGGATCCACTATCCAGTAATGTGGTACACCCATTCGCTCATAAATGTTCCTCTTTCTTAGACGATCCTTAGATCGAGTCCACTTGGAAAGGATCTCCACAACCAAATACGGGATGCCGTTTATCCGCGCTTCCTCCACAATTTTACTATTCTCGCCGGGGATATAAACCAGGTCAGGCTGGATTACGTTAGTATCCGACAGGGTTACGTCGATTGGCGCATTGAACACCTCCCCCGCAGGGTCTTTAAGGGCAAAGTAATCTTCCAGAAAACGCTGCAAGCGCCTGGATACCCGCTGGTGATGGACGTATGGCGCCGGTTCCTTAACAAGCATGCCGTTGAGGATCTCATAATGGTAGCCTTCTTCATCCGGCAGCCGAAGGTAATCCTCATAGGTGTACACTTTGTCTGTCATATACTCAGGCCTGGCTTCCTGTACCACGACCGCAGATTCCTCCATTTGATCCATGCCGAGATGACGCAAGACCTTTTCAGGATCATAACGGTACTGCCTGTTGGACAGTTGCACATAAGGGATCTTGGAGTTGCGGGTGTAGCGCCATATGGTCTCTACAGACAGCTTAAGCATGTCAGCAAGCTCCTGGGCGGTTATGAGCCTGGGTTCACTCATGACGGCACCCTCCTTCCACACCTAACGTATCACATATATCAACTAAACACAAGTCATAATAAGCAATAACAAGTTATTTGTGTTTATTTATATGATTTCACAGACTGCGCTCATGGCTATAGAAGGAAAAGACGGAAGATATCGTTTCAAGGTGGAACGTGCTGCTTCTGTCATGCGATCTTATGAGGATCGCCTCCTACGAGACAGACCTTGCAGGAACTCATTTATTTGTCCTGAACCAGAGTCTCCCGCGCGTGCAAGAACAAGCCGGACTCTATCATCATCATCCACCTATCCGTTGGCTCTCCGGTATTGAGTAATTAGCCGTTTTTCTTACTTTTATGCGCATAGATTCACATTAGTGTCAATTATCATATTAGGAGGAATTCTCTAATATGTACCGAAGGAATAGGTTAGTATAGCGAAGCAATCAACCGCTTCACAAGTATGATTCGGAGGTGAACTAAGTGAATTCTCTCTAGGTGATGGTTGTGACGTTCGTCCTATATATCCTGGCGTATAACCGCTACGGAAAGAGGCTTGGATCCAAGGTGTTCGAACCAGCGGCCAAAAATATCACACCTATTGAGAAATGCAAAGGCAGCATAAACTTGACAGCGGTCTCTGCGCTGCAGTATAATTATGCATAAATCTTGTAATAATATGCGAAGGGAGCTATAGGCAATGAAAAGATTATTTCCTATGTTTGTGTTGTGCATCGCACTTGTTCTTATTATAGGCTCTACTACCGTCCTCGGAGCGAAGCCTGTTCTAAAAGTTGGGACAAGTGCTGATTTCCCGCCTTTTGAGTTTCAGGATGAGAAGACCGGGGCTTACTTAGGATTTGACATTGACTTGATCCGCGCTATCGGGGCTGCCGCTGACATGGAAGTACAGATTATAAACACCGCATGGGACGGTCTCATCCCGGGTCTTCTAACCGGCAACTACGATTGCATCATGTCAGCTATGACCATTACCGACGAGCGTTTGAAAGCAGTGGCATTCTCAGACCCATACTTTTCCGCAGGTCAGGTCATAGTGACTCGGGCTAATGACTCTTCCATCCAGACTGTGGAAGATCTCGTAGGTAAGAAGATTTCCGTACAGATTGGCACTACCGGAGACCTTGCAGCATCCGAAATCCAAGGCGCAACAGTTAAGCGTTTTAATCTGGCGCCTGACGCGATCCAAGAAGTTCGAAACGCGAGCGTTCCGGCATGCATAATAGACCTGGCAGTCGCAGCTGAGATTGCCAAGGAGTTCAAGGACATCAAGTTTGGCGAGCCGTTCACCATGGAATACTACGGTATTGCCATCCGCAAGGACAACACTGAACTCATCAAAAAAATCAATCGTGCACTGGCCTCTATCAAGGCTTCCGGGGAATACGACAAGATATACACCGATTGGTTCGGAGGGAACTAACCCGCCTGCTGCGTGTACGTATATGGAAATTGATCCATTAATGGCCGGTCACGACGGCCTCAGACCGCCGTGACCGGTCTTCATGCAATGCAGGACGATGGAGGAATTAATGTGACGCTTGATTTTTCGATAATCCCAGGCATCATGCCGGCACTGCTCTTGGGCACTCGCCTTACTGTTGAGCTGGCGATCATCGCAGTAGCGATAGGTCTTGTCATAGGATCCTTCGCCGGGATCGGCAGGGTCGGCGGTAACCGTATAGTACGTATCATAACCGGTATTTATGTGGATTTTATCAGAGGCACACCCCTACTGGTACAGTTATTTCTCGTCTATTTCGGTCTGCCTTCGCTCATAGGCCGTCCCATCCCTCCTTTTCTTGCTGCCATCGCAGCCATGGGCATCAATAGCGGAGCGTACATAGCAGAGATTGTAAGAGCAGGCATACAGTCGATAGACAGAGGGCAAATAGAGGCAGCCAGATCCCTTGGGTTGACTTATTCTCAATCTATGCGGTATATTATCTTTCCACAGGCATTTCGGCGAATCATACCTCCCCTGGGGAATGAATTCATCGCAATGCTGAAGGATTCATCGTTGGTATCAGTCATAGCCTTGGAGGAGCTTCTCCGCAAAGGGCAGGTAGTGATCACAAGGACATTCAGGCCTTTTGAAGTCTATATGGTTGTAGCCCTTATTTATCTGACAATGACGTTAGCAATATCCAGGCTGGTAGCCTGGTCTGAAAAGAGGTTGAAGATAGTTGATTAGGACTTGCGGACTGGAAAAGTATTTCGGAAACAATCATGTGCTACGCGGGATTGATGTGACTGTCAATCCCCACGAAGTAGTCGTAATTATCGGGCCGTCCGGATCCGGGAAAAGCACGTTCTTACGCTGCCTTAACTTGCTTGAGAAACCCACCGCAGGTCAAGTGTTCTTCCGCGGACAGTGTATCACCGACCCGCATATTAACGTGAATGAGGTGCGGCGTGAGATGGGCATGGTGTTTCAGAGATTCAACCTTTTTCCCCATATGTCTGTAATAGATAACATCACCCTTGGGCCTACGAAGGTGCGCGGCGTCTCGATAGATGAGGCAAGGCAGACCGCCAGGGATCTCCTGAAAAAAGTAGGAATTGCCGAGAAAGAGAATGCTTACCCGTCTGAGCTGTCCGGCGGCCAGCAGCAGCGTGTTGCCATCGCCCGGGCCCTTGCCATGAAACCTACGGCTATGTTGTTTGACGAGGCCACATCAGCCCTGGATCCGGAGATGATCGGCGAAGTGCTGGACGTCATTCGTAACTTGGCTGAAGAAGGCATGACTATGGTCGTGGTCACTCACGAAATGGGCTTTGCGCGCGAAGTGGGCGACAGAATCCTTTTCATGGACGAAGGCTTAATCTTGGAGGAAGGCCCGCCTCAGCAGGTCCTCGAAAGACCCCAAAACCCAAGGACTCAGGCTTTCTTGAGCAAGGTGTTGTAACACCCGTCCTCGCAACTATACTGACGACCTTAGGATCTAATCCGGGACCTGGCTTTTAGGATCCCGGCGTGGACGATTCAGTCTTGAATAAGTGTTTAAACACAAAAGGCGCCCCTAATGTTGCCCACACGGCTACCATGGCATAGCGCAGCATGTTCCAGAATGCAGTACCCGGGAAAATTGCTTTGAGGCCGTACCTGACACCCATCATCCCGGCCAAGCCTAGGGCTATCTTTATGACTTGCGTCAGTAAGCCTGCACGGACATTGTACTTTACGTATTCCGCCTCCAATGTGTATCCGACCCCTACCCCTGCTATAAATCCCAATACTTGAGCAACTTCCTCAGTGAACATAGGATTAAACAGCGCAGACAAAGCAAATGCAAGACCGGGAGCAACCACGGAGACCGCCAGTTGAAAACTGACTCTTTCCTTGCCTTTTTGGCCTGATGCACGCACGCGGTTTTCGATCTCTGCGTACAAGTAGGCAATAGCCACGCCCAGCACCGCCCCGACCAAAACGTCTGAAGGATAATGAACTGTACAGTAGACTCTTGTGAAAGCTACAAAAACAACCACTATGATTCCTGTAACCGCTATCCATTTCTCTCGGGCACTGCGCGCTAAGTGCGTCCAGAAGGTGGATGAGACCTGTGCGTGACCACTGGGGAATGAATATCCGGTTCCAGTCAGTTTCAAGTATTCAGGCGCATCAAGATGTGGGAATACGACGTAGGGCCTGAGCCGGCAGACGATGAACTTAATCCCCACATTTATGTAGTTGGAAACTGATAGCACTATGGCCAGGCTGAAGCCTAAAGACTTGCTGATACACCAGTAAAGTATGGGAATTATAACCATATAGAATGACGTGGAACCTAAGTCGGTTATGACCTTCATAACCCTGTCGAGCCCGGGAGTTGCGATGCTTCTCAAGAATTCGAACACTGTAACGCTATCCAACACAAACCACCCCCCTCAAAAAGGAGTATTCGCCGGATAGGTTGGAAATCCTACGAAAAAACTATAAAGTATCGATTTATCCTATAACGCTTTTCACTGCCCGAAGCAGATTCTCGCCCATGATTCCCTTTATTGCCTGGTCAGAATATCCCAGGGCAGCCAATTCTTCTGCTATTCCCGGGAGCCCGGACACATCCTTCAGTTCATCAGGAAGCTGCTCATAAGGCAGGCCATCGAAGTCTGAACCCAATGCCACATGCTCCGGGCCGATAATGGCGGAGAGATAATCAATATGCTCTATAACCCCTCTAAGAGAACGTCTTCCTTCTCCGAGGAAGTATCCTGCAAAGTTTACACCGATAACTCCACCCTTCTTTGCGATAGCCTTAGCCTGATCATCCGTCAGATTTCTCGGATGAGAACAGAGCTCCTTCGAGTTGGAATGCGAGGCTATTATGGGCTTCTTCGAGACCTCAATCACATCCCAGAACCCTGCTTCCGACAGGTGTGACACATCCACGACCATGCCCAGCCTGTCCATTTCCTCTACTACCTGCACACCGAACCTGGTCAAGCCTCCGCCTGTGCGTCCCTCGAAAGCCCCGTCCGCAAGCTCATTTCTAAGGCTCCACGTGAGGGTCATGAGTCTTACGCCAAGCCGGTAGAATATACGCAAAAGCTCAATCCGACCGTCCAACGCCTCTCCGCCTTCTATCGACAAAAGAGCAGCTATCTTCCCTTCTTCGTAGGCTTTCTCCACATCTCTCCCGGTTGTAGCGAACATTAACTTATCGCTGTTATCTTCAATTTCGCGATAGAAGGCGTCCACAAATTGAAGGGCTCGCCTGGCACCCCCTCCGGGTAAGTACTCTTTCGATACATATATGGCGAATATCTGGGCGGAAACTCCTGCCTCCATCATGCGCGGCAGGTCAAGCTGTCCTCCCTTGTCCTTATCCGCCAGTCTACGACGTCCTTCCACTACGTCCATAAGTGTGTCACAGTGCGCGTCCATTATGAACATACATTCACACCTCCGGATACTTGCGCGATTAGTACATAATGAGTATACCACTGAATCTTGAGAGCGCCACATTGTCTCGGATTCATCAACATGCTAGTATTAAGCTTGGTGTGGGACTACGCATAGATTCTGCTCTCGCCGAATGTGACG
>Ga0116190_1002557_pt1 | contig 14312 bp, 14 predicted proteins | sample AD_JPNTR4_MetaG_FD_89808 | JGI IMG/M metagenome (GOLD analysis project Ga0116190, IMG submission 89808) | Active sludge microbial communities of municipal wastewater-treating anaerobic digesters from Japan - AD_JPNTR4_MetaG | ecosystem: Engineered > Bioreactor > Anaerobic > Digestate | place...
AGTTTTGTAGATTTTAAAGAAGGAGATGATTTCTTCAAAAAATTAGAAAAAGCAGAGATAACTTTAAAAGATAGTAAGATTATAGAAATAAAGAATGAGTAAGTGGATAACAATAGGGGAGATTGTATCAATATGGGGGGTTTCAAATTCTTTTAATGTAAAAAAAATAAGTGATAATAAAAGTAGGTTCAAAAATATTAAAAAAATTTATATTCAAAAAGGGGATGAAGAACCTGAAATTATAAATGTAAAAGAAGTAATTGAAAAAAACGATAATATTATCATAAAATTTGATGATAATTTAAATGAAAATATTGAAAATTATATTGGTAAGTTTCTTGTAATACCTGAAGAGGAGTTGAAAACATTAAAGGAAGATGAATATTATATTTTTCAATTGATTGATTTAGATGTGTATGATTCAAATGGAAATTTTTTAGGTAAAGTTATAAAATATGTTGAAAATCCAAAAGCAAATGATTTAATTGTAATTTCAAACGATAAAGAATTTATGATTCCATTTATAAAAGAATTTATCAAAGAGATAAATTTAAAAGAAAATAGGATAGTTGTTTATAATTTATAAAAATGAGATTTATTATTTTAACAATTTTCCCAGAGATATTTAAAATATATTTCGAGACAGGATTACCAAAAAAAAATATTGAAAAAGGTCTTATAAATTATGAATTGATTAATCTAAGAGATTTTTCATCAGATAAACATAAAAAAGTTGATGACTATACTTATGGTGGTGGACCTGGGATGGTATTTATGTTTCCAGTATTAAAAAAAGCAATTGAAAAAGCAAAAGAAATTTCAAATAATAATCATATTATTTTGCTCTCACCATCTGGAATAAAATATGATCAAAATTTAGCTAAAGAGTTATCTAAATATGAAACTATTACTTTGATTTGTGCTCATTATGAAGGATGTGATGAGAGGATAAAAAATTTCATTGATGAGGAGATTTCTGTTGGTGACTTTATTACTCAAGGAGGCGAAATTCCTGCATTGATACTTATTGATTCCATTTCAAGATTTATTCCTGGATTTTTAAAAAAGGAAGAGGCAGTTAATTTAGAAACCTTTTCGGAAAATTTAGTTGAATATCCACAATATACAAGACCCAATGAATATGAAGGGTTAGAAGTGCCAGATATTCTTTTATCAGGTGATCATGAAAAAGTTAGATTATATAGAAAAAAAGAAAGTTTAAAAAGAACTCTTCTTTTAAGACCAGATTTGTTGTTGAAAAGAGATTTCAATGAAGAAGAAAAAAAGTTACTAATTGAAATAGAAAAAGAGTTAATTGAAAACATTGAAAAAATTCTTAAAAGATGAAAATATATGTGGCTTTAATTCATTATCCAGTTTTTGATAAAAATAAAAAAAATATAACTTCATCTATTGTACCTTATGATGTTGTTGATATTAGCAGAGCATCAAAAACATTTGGTGTGAAGAATTTTTATATTGTTCATCCATTTAAAAATCAAAGAGACACAATTAAAAGAGTTATTAAATTCTGGACAGAAGATAGGGGGAGTTTCTATAATGAAGATAGAAAAGAGGCATTAAAATTAGTTAAAATTAAGAAAAATTTGAATGAGGTAGTAGAAGATATAAAGAATATTGAAAAAACAGAGCCAAAAATTATTTTGACAAGTGCAAAAAAATCTGAAAGCACTATAAATTATGATTTTTTAAAATCAATTATATTAAAATCACCAGTCATTATTTTATTTGGAACAGGTTGGGGAATTGTAAAAGAAAAAGTAAAATATGATTATATTCTTGAACCAATTTTAGGTTTTCCAGAGGATAATGAATATAACCATCTTACAGTTAGATCTGCTTGTTCAATAATACTCGATAGGATTTGTAATTTATTTAGAGGCTCTTCTTAAAACATAGATAAAAATTGGAGTTCCAATAATTGCAGTGAGAATTCCAACTGGAATTTCAGAAGTTGTCAATGTTCTTGAAATATTATCGATCAAAAGAAGATATATTGAACCAAACAATGCTGAAAGTGGCAATAAGTATCTATAATCTGGTCCAAAAATAAATCTTACAATATGTGGAACAGCAAGTCCAACCCATCCAATCATTCCACTAATTGAAACTGATATTGCAGTTAACAATGAACATATAGATATTATTATTAATTTAAGCATTTTGGGATTTTCGCCAAGAACAATAGCCTCATCATCACCTAACGATAAAATATTCAACTTCCATCTAAGTAATATCAATAAAATTGTTCCAATTATAAAAATTGGCAAAGTGAAAATCATCTCTTTTTTTGTGATTGAATTAAAAGAACCCATCAACCAAAAATCAATAGTTGGAAGTTTAGAAAATGGATCGGCATAATATTTTAAAAGTGATAAAAGAGATGTAAAAAGATTCCCAATTATAAAACCAGATAGAACCAAATTTATAGATGATGCGCTTTTTCCTGTCTTTGAAACAAAAATTGTTAGTAGTACAGAAATGATAGAAAATAAAAAAGATAAAAGTGAAACATAAAAAAAGTTATTAAAATATATGATACCTAATGCTGCCCCAAAACCTGCGCCACCAGAAATTCCTAATATATAAGGAGAAACTAAAGGGTTATTAAAAATACCTTGAAAAGAGACACCACATTGAGATAAAACAGAACCAACAAACATAACAACAATTATTCTTGGTAATCTTATATTAAAAATAACAATCTCTAAATTTGCATCTAAATTCATATTCAAATTAAAAATTTTGTTTAAAATAACTTTAAAGGTTGTAAAAAAAGGGATATTGTATCTTCCAAATGAAAGTGAGAATAAAAAAATTAAAATATTTAAAATTATCAAAAAAAATATAGTTAGATAAAAAGTTTTTTTACTTTTTTGCGTAGATAATTGTTTCGCCATTATATCTAACTATCTCAACATCTACAGAATAAACTTTTTTTAAATTTTCGTCATTTATCACATCTATTGGTTTACCATAAGATATTACTTCACCCTTTTTAATAAGAAGAATTTTGTCTGAATATTTATATGCTTCATTTGGATTGTGTAGTGTCATAATAACTGTGAGTTTCTTTTTCTCCTTTAACTCTTTAATTGTTTCAAGAACTATCAGTTGATTTTTAAAATCAAGGAATGCAGTTGGTTCATCAAGGAGTAAAATCTCAGTATTTTGAACAATTCCCCTTGCAATCAAAACTAACCTTAATTCACCACCACTTATGTCTGTATAAGGTCTATCTTTTAAATAATACAAACCCATCTCTTCTAATACTTTATTTGCAATTTCAATATCTTCTTCTTTTGGAATAGAATAGTCACTTATATAGGGGTTTCTACCCATTAAAACAAAATCTATAACTCTATAAGGAAAGGTCTGGTTATGAATTTGTGGTACAAAAGATGTTGATTTACTTAAAGCTTTATTAGTTATATTATTTATATTTTTCCCTGAAATTATAATATCTCCACTTTTTGGTAAAATTATTTTTTGAATCAGTTTAAGTAGAGTTGTTTTTCCTGAACCATTTGGTCCAAGAATTGTTAAAGTTTCACCTTCATCTATTTCAAGTGAAAAATTTCTAAATATCTCTGTATCATAATAGCCAAAATTTAAATCTTTAATAATAATTTTTTTCATCTCAATCTTTTAGTATCTCCTCTATCTCTTTATCAGATAAATTATATCCAAAAATATTTTTATAAAAATCCCTAACTTCATTTTCAAAATCAATTTTTAAAATATCACCATTTATTTTTTCTGAAAGCCAAAATATTCCTAAAATCGATTCAACTGATGGTAAATCATATGATATAAGAAATGATGGAATAGTATAAACTTTCTTCTCTTTTACTGCTCTTACATCCTGTAACTCTTTTCTATTTAAGATATCTTCTTTTGTTCCAATGAAATATGATGGAATAAAAATATATTCAGGATCAAACTTTAAAAGATCTTCTAACGAAATCTCAATTTTACCACCTTTTATATTTTTTGTAACACTCTCTCCATGAGCAATGTCAACCATAAAAGTTTGATAAAAATCACTTCCATAGGATTTAGTGATAGTCTCACCTGCAACATATACTTTTCTTTTTTCTAATCCTTTTAGTTTATCTTCAACTAATTTTTTATTTTTGTTGTAATAATTAATAATTTTCTTTGCCTCTTCTTTTTTATCAATAGCATCTCCAAGAATATCAATAGATTTTAAAAGATTCTCTGGTGATTCATGATCTAAAAGAAGAACCGGTAAATTAATCTCTTCAAGTTTTTTAATATTTGTAAAATGGGGGGTAACTATCAAATCGGGTTTGCAAGATAAAAGTACTTCTGGATTATAATCTTTAAAACTTCCGAGATCTAAAAGTTTTTCAAAATTTGGGAAAATTTTTTTAATATTTTCAAAGTTCATAACCTTCATAGATGATGAATAGGTCCCTATAAATCTATCTTGAGCTTTTAATGCAAATATCATTATTGTTGACATTGGATATAAAGAGACAATTCTATAGATTTTTTTTGGAACAATAACTTTTCTTCCTGTTGAATCTGTTACTTCCTTTGTTTCTCTATCTATTTCTATAACTATTGATTTATCTTTTGAATTATATTCAATATCTCCATCTAAATTTTCAATGATAAATCTTAATGGGACATAGGTTCTTGAATATAAAATGAATGGTTTTATCTCATCATCATTATCAATTTTTTTAGATTTCCCATTAACAAATGCACTGTTTTTATCTATTATTAAAACAATCAAATTTTTATTAAATTTTATTTCAACCTCTCTTGTTTTTTCTCTCCAAATTACCTCTCCACCAATACTTTCAATTATTGACCTTATTGGAATAAATGTTCTTCCATTTTTAATAATTGGTGCTATGTTTTTATTTGAATCAAAATTGAGTTTGTATCCATTAATATAGAAAGAATTTTCTCCTATATTGAAATTTATCTCTGCTAAAAATTTATAATCTTTTGATTTAGAAGTTTTCAATGGGAGAGATGAGAAAATAAATAAAAAAACTAAAATAAAAGATAAAACTTTCTTCATTGATGCCTCTTTTTAATGTTATAAATAAAAGATGAAATGTTTCTCATAAATCTCTCCTTTTTAATGTAATGAAATCCACATAATTTTTAAAATTTCTTATACTCCCACCTTGTGAAATAATATCAAAAACCTTATTATCATCTTTAGAGACCATCCCACCAATCATATCAACTCCATATTCAAATAGAACCTCCGAAAGAGGTGTTGATGGTCCAAAAACTATTGTGTATTTATCTTTTGACAGTTCAAGAATTCTTTTAATAGATTTATTTGCAAAAGTTGAACCAGTTATAGCTACAATGTCACTATGAGGAATTAGGTATTCTTGAAATGTATCAAGATAATCTTCCTCTTCTTTTGGATTTCTTTCAATAACAACAACCTCTTTTGCAACACCTTTTAACTTTTCAATATCTTCGAAGTGTCCAATAAAGAGAATTTTTTTATCCTTACCTTTTTCTAAAAGATAATCAAAAACATTAAATTTTTCACATTTTTCAGGAATTTTAATTAAAGAGTTTAAGGTTGCTAAACCAATTCCAATTTTTAAAGTATCAAATGTCTTTAAATATTCAAGAAGTTCAAAGGCCTTTTTCCCTTTAAAATAACCTGCATCTTCAATGCCTGTTATATGTTTTCCATTGTCATAAGTCATTGATAGTCCGATTTTTTTTGTTATAACAGCAATCCATCTAATGCCAACAGATAAATTAGAAACTTTTTTCTCGAAATCTTCTTTAAGACTTGAAATCAAATCCTCATAAATATCCATTTCTCACCTCATCAACAATTTTATTGATTATCATCTCTTTGTTATCATTTTCTATTTTAAAAACTTCACCCAAGTTTGAAATTTCATTTAAAAATTTATTCCTTTTTTCTTTTATAACTGCAAGAACATTTTTGTCACTATTTAAAACTTCAAAAACTTTTTCTTTGAATTTATTAGAGTTATCTTCTAAGAAACCAAGTTCATCCATAACTATTAAATCTGATTTTTTTAATCCATTTTCTAAAGCCCTAACACCTAATTCATCAAAAACATCAGAGTTTACTATAAGATTTCCATCAATATTGTAAGTTGCAACTATATTCTCTTCATTTGTTAATAAATCTATCAATTTGAAAGCAACCTTTTTATCTTCTTTATATATAGGAATTGTTTTAAAACCTCCATATTTGATATTTAATATTTTTAAAATTTTTTCTAAAACATAACTCTTTCCTACTTTAATATCTCCTTCAATAAATATATTCTTTTTCATAGCAAAAAACTTACCATAATTATGTACATAATTTTGCCAATTTGTCAAGAGGGTGCATAAAGATTGCTGAAAACCCTCTATTTTGTCGTTCTCATATAATTTTTTTGTCATTCCCGTGTAATTCTTTTGTCATTCCCGTGAAAACGGGAATCTATTCATTTTATCTTGTCATTCCCGTGAAAACGGGAATCCAGTATTTCTATTTTGTCTTTTTCATGTAATTCTTTTATCATTCCCGTCAAAACGGGAATCCAGTTCTTTTATTTGTCATTCCCGTAAAAACGGGAATCCAGTATTTCCAAGAGTAATAAATTTAAATTATTGAAAAATTCAATATATATCAAATTTAGAGAGTAGTGTACAATGGGGTCAGGCGCCTTGTACACTATAACCTGTTAATATCATTTCTTATAACAACTACTTGTAATAAATTCATATCAAAATGACTAATAAAGAAATTTTAAAAATGTGTTATTGCAAGACCTGATCCTAATATTTCAATATCTAAAAATAGACACCAAATATGAATTCTGATAAAATTTATGATATAAGGAGGAGTTTGATGAATATTACAAAAGATGATAAAAAGCTAGCAGAATTAATAGAAAAAACAGTTAGAAGAGTTTTAAAAGAGGAGTTAGAGATTTTTTTGATGGAATTAAATTCTAAATTGATACCAAATGTTTCTGATGAGGAGCAACAAGATATAGAAAAAATATATGGAAAAAAACCTAAAAGTGCTGAATATGTCAAAGAGGAAAAATTTAAAATTTAATGGAATGGTTAATCAAATATTCTAAAGAGTCAGAGAAGTTTATCAACAATGAAAATATAAATAGGAGCATTATAAAGAATTTAATAAATAAAACACTTTTAAGACTTAAAGGTGAAAAGATAAATCTTGATCTTAAAAAATTAAAAGGTAAATGGGAAGGATTTTATAGAATCAGAATGGGAGAGATTAGAGTAATTATAACTATTGATTTCAAAAATAAAATAATTTTTGTATACTCCGTTGATTTCAGGGGAAGTGTTTATAAATAATAACTTTTAAAAAATTGTTTACAAAAACAGGCTGTTGTTCCTGTGAAAACGGGAATCCAGTCCTTCTGTTTTGTCTTTTTCATGCAATTCTTTTGTCATTCCCGTGAAAACGGGAATCCAGTATTTTTATTTTGTCGTTCTCATATAATTCTTTTTTCATCCCCATCTAATATTTTTTATTCTCATGCAAATGTTTTGTATTTCTTATGTAATTTTTTTGTCATTCCCGTCAAAACGGGAATCTATTCATTTTATCTTGTCATTCCCGTGAAAACGGGAATCCAGTATTTCCAAGAGTAATAAATTTAAATTATTGAAAGATTCAATATATATCAAATTTAGAGAGTAGTGTACAAAGGAATCAGGCGTCTTGTACACTATAAATCGAAAATGATTAATAAAGAAATTTTAAAAATGTGTTAATACAAGACCTACCCACAATATTTAGATTTAAAGAAGCATCAATTTCTAATCACTTAATTTGTATACTGATGAATAACCCAAAATATATAAGGAATGGTCTGATATATCTGGGTGATAATCAAATAGAGAATATCCTTTTAATTTCCATATAATTTCTCCATTATAAGAATCAATTCCATAAAGAGAGTTTAATCCATCTATATCTTCAGCATTGACATATAAAACATCTTTTGCAGGTTGCATAAATTTTCCAATTTTTTTACCCACTTTTATATTCCATTTTATCTTTCCATCATTTTTATTAATTTTATAGATAGAATCAAAAATTCCAACATAGATATCCTCATTACCTGCAACTAACAATATATCTTCTATCTCCTTATTAGTGTTTACAATTTCTCTTTTTAAAATCTCTTCACCATTTTCCATACTTAAGGATAATAGAAAAACTTTATCATTTTCTAATGATATTATATAAAGGGCATCAGAGCATACAGGAATTATTATGTTTAGAATATTTAGCCCCTCTTTTTTCCATTTAAGTTTTCCATTTTTTATATCAAAACAATAAAGAATTCTTTTTATATAATTGTTGTGAAAAATAATAGAATTTTTATTAAAAGATACTCGAAAAACTGCATTGGGATGATTTGTATTGAATTTCTTTACAAAGACATATCTTCCCTTTCTTATATCAAAACTATTTATATATACTTTTAAATGTTGCCATCCATGATTTATTGAAACAAAATAAAGAATTGAATCTACTATAACAGGGGGTGAGAAGCTAAAACAATTATTATAAAGTTTAAAAATAATTTCACCATTCTCTGAATTTAAACCAAATATTCCTTCGCCTCCTACTCCAATAAATATAACTCCATCAGAAATGGTTGGTGTTGTAATTTTTTTATCAAAAAATACTTTCCACTTGAGCTTCCCAGTTTTACTATCAATGGCATAAAAATTACCATCTCTATCAGAAAAATAAACTGTATCATTATAAAATATTGGAGAGTTAATAAAAACTGGTTGGTATACTATAGCATTATTATAAAAAGGATATGGAGGATTATTAAAATACCAAACTAACTCTGGTTTACTTCTAATTGGTTTAAATTCATAATATCCTGTTTTCCCAATATCACCTAACCAAATTTTTTCAGTTTGTAGCTTCCTATCTTTAACTAAATTTACTTCAACACAACCATTTAAAATTAATAGTAAAAGTAAGATAAAAATAAAATATTTTTTAATCATTTTTAATAAGCAGGATATATATAACCAAAATAATCTATATTAATATAAATTCCTCCTAATTCTGGAGCGTAAAAATTTATACCAACTATTTCATTTCCATATCCATCTCTCACATAAATATAGTATCCCTGAGTTCCTTGATAATAACCAATACCTGTTATCCAGTGCCAATTAAAGATACTCCGATGTTTTAAAATTGTAAGTAGCCTATTATTGTTTATTTCATTTGAAGGAGGTGTTCCATATATACAACTCGTTCCCATATCATACCATAAACATGTAGTTAATTGTGATCCTGTAGATCGTAACCTTTTAATCCATATACCCCAATTAACCCTAAAATCAACAAACTAACTAAAATCTTTTTCATTTCTTTCCTCCTTATTATTTAGATTTTTTATTTTCCTTTTTGTTCCCACTCACCTCCTTCTAAAATATTCTCAAAATAATTTTAATATATATATTTGTCAAGGGAAATAAATTTTGATAAAATATATATAAAATGAGTAACGATTCTTTAGTAATAGTTGTTAATAATTATCCATATGATGAGGAATTAAAAACAGCGTGGGGCTTTTCATCCTTTATAAAATTTAATGAATACAATATTCTATTTGATACAGGTCCAGATGGAGATACCCTTCTTTTTAATATGAATAAATTGAAAATTGACCCATTGGAGATAAATTTTTTAATTCTTTCTCATTACCATAATGATCATATTGGAGGATTAAATTTCTTTATAAATAAAAATCCTGATGTAAAAATTTATATACCTAAATGTTTTCCAGAAAATTTTAAAAAGGATTTAATAAAAAGAGAATTTAAAATTTTTGAAAATGAGAAGAAGTTAAAAATTTCGGATAATATATATTTAATGTTAGAATCAAACAAAATAATTGAACAACATTTAATTATTGAATCAGAGAAGGGTTTAATTATAGTTACAGGTTGTGCACATCCTGGAATAGTTAAAATTGTAAATGAAACATTAGATAATTTTCAAAATAAGATTTTTCTTTTAGTTGGAGGATTCCATCTTTTTGATAAAACTCCTGATGATATAGAAAATATTGTAAATGAAATTTATAAATTAGATATAGAAAATATTTCTCCTTCTCATTGCACAGGGGATGAAGCCATAAAATTATTTCAAGAAAAATTTAAAGAAAGATATATTAAATCTGGTGTTGGTAAAATTATCTATTTCTAAAAGTTTCTCTTAATTTATTATTTTAATATAATTAATAAAAGGGAGGTATTTTATGAAACAAAAAAAGTCGGTTGTATTTTTAGTAATATTAATTTCTACTGTTTTAATAATCAGTTCATCAACTTTTGCATGGTCAACTCATGGTAAGATGACATATTTTGTTGCGAGTGATGTAGCTTGGCTTGAAAAATATAACAATATAACTATAACAGAATACCATTACAGTGATATAGATACTGAACCATATAATCCAGATTTTAAAATATTATATAAAGAGGGTTATATTGGTGAACAAACATCTGCTCTTGAAATTTTATCTATATATGCAGATGAACCTGATTGGGATATGGACACAAATTTAAAACTTTCATCATTTCAAAAAATCATAGGAGGATCTTCTGGATGGAGACATCAATATTATATTACTTTTTTTGGAATAATAAGAATAGGTAATGCACCTAAAAGATCACAATATTTTTATAATTTAGCATTAAAAGCGTTTGATAAAGATGATTATTATTGGGGTTTCAGATTTTTTGCAAGGGCTCTTCATTATGCTGAAGATGTATCTCAACCATTACATGCATTTCCATTGCCAATCTCTGTTATTTTAAAAAATATTTTTAGTATAAATGGTCTTGTAAAAATTGGTGAAAATCACCATTATACCTTTGAGGATTATCAGGGAACACAAATTGAAATAAATAGAGAGGATTATATTGATGTATTAAAAACAACTGAAACTATGGATGTTAATTCAATTAATAGATTAGCTGTTTTGAATGCATTCAAAAGTAAAAAAGATTGTAATAAAATTTTTGATATTCAACAAAAATTTTATGGAGAAGGAATAAACAATAAAGAAGGATTTTCTATTAATAAAGATGATTATAAAGTTTTAAAAGATAATGAGTATCAGGAAGAGTATGATAATATAATTAAATCAAATTTGATAAATTTTGCTATAACTGTAAATACAGCGTTAGAATTGCTACATAATGATTTATTAAAGATGGGGGTTTTTAATTAAAATGAGACAAAGGTGTCAGGCACCAAAGTCTCATAATTTAAAAAGGTAAATATTAATTCTTCTCAAAAATATTTTTCTGATTTTCAATTTTTTTGGGATGTTACTATAGAGTAATTAGATTTTCAAAAATCCTCTATTTTGTCATTCCTGTGAAAACGGGAATCCAAATCTTCTATTTTGTCATTCAGAGATTATTTTGTCATTCCCGTGTAAACGGGAATCCAGCACCTTAATTTTGTCATTCCCGTGAAAATGGGAATCCAAATCTTCTATTATTAATAGATCATTTTATTATCATCGTCCTTTCGAAAGTGATAAAAACTGGAATCCAAATCTTCTATTTTGTCATTCAGAGATTATTTTGTCATTCCCGTTTACACGGGAATCCAGTATTTTATAGGTAATATAAATTCCTGCTTACGTAGAAATGAGAGTTTGAATAACTTTTTCAGTGAACTTGTTATAATAAGTTTTCATAAGCGGACAACCTGTTTTTTATAAATCAAAGAAAATTTTATGTTTTTTAATCTTATAAAAAAACTTTACAAAATTGAGAATTTTACTATAATTCAATTTGCGGAGAGATGGCCGAGTGGCTGATGGCACCTGCCTGCTAAGCAGGTGACGGGGCTTATACCCCGTTCGCGGGTTCGAATCCCGCTCTCTCCGCCAGTAAAATTTTAGCGCCCGTAGCTCAATTGGATAGAGCGGCGGACTACGGATCCGCAGGTTGTGGGTTCAACTCCCACTGGGCGCGCCAGATCAAATGAATAACGAATATATTTTTGTTAAAGGAGCTCGAGTTCATAACTTAAAAAACATTGATATAAAAATACCAAGAAGCAAATTGGTAGTTATAACTGGTTTATCTGGTTCTGGAAAATCATCTCTTGCCTTTGATACAATCTATGCAGAAGGACAGAGAAGGTATGTTGAATCACTCTCATCTTATGCAAGACAATTTTTGGAACTTATGGATAAACCAGATGTTGATTTCATAGAAGGATTATCTCCAGCAATTGCAATTGATCAAAAAGCTATAACTCATAATCCAAGATCAACTGTTGGAACAATGACTGAAATTTATGATTATCTAAGACTTTTATTTGCAAGAATTGGTATTCCCCATTGTCCAGAATGTGAAAGAGAGATAAAAAAACAGACTCCACAAGAGATTGTGGATCAAATATTAACATTACCAAAAGAAACAAAAATTATAATATTATCACCAGTTATCATTGGAAGAAAAGGTGAGTATAAAAATCTACTTGAAAAGATAAAAAAAGATGGATTTTTTAGAGTAAGAATAGATAAGACAATTTATACTCTTGAAGAAGAGATAGAGATTGATAAAAATAAAAAGCATGACATAGAAATTGTTATAGATAGAATCGTTTTGAAAGAAGATATAAAAAATAGGTTAACTGAATCAATTGAACTTGCTTTGAAATATAGTGATGGACTTGTTAAAATTATTTTAGTAGATTCAAATGAAGAAAAAATTTTCTCCTCAAGGTTTGCATGCCCAGTTTGTGGAATTTCACTTCCAGAAATTGAACCAAGACTTTTTTCTTTCAATTCACCATTTGGAGCTTGTCCTACCTGTCAAGGTTTAGGTTTTAAGATGGAGGTTGATCCAGATTTGATTATTCCAGATAAAAGTTTATCCATATCTGAAGGAGCAATAAAAGCTCCAGGATATCAATCCCTTGATGGATTTAACTATGAAATAATTGAAAGTTTATCAAATTATTATGATTTTGATTTAGAGACTCCTATTTATAAGATTGATAAAAAAGCTTTGGATATTTTACTCTATGGAACAGATGGAAGATTCAAAGTAAATTATACTGGAAGAGATGGAGAAGAGCACCACTTTTACACATATTGGGAGGGGATAATAAATGCAATTCAGAGAAGGTATAAAGAGACAGAATCAAATGAGATGAAAGAATTTTATGAGAAATTTATGAGATTTTTACCCTGTCCTGATTGTGGTGGTAAAAGGCTTAAAAAAGAGGCCTTATCTGTATTGATAAATGGAAAAAATATTTATGAAGTAACAGATATGAATATTTTGGATTGTTTGAACTTCTTTGAAAATATAAATCTTACTGAAACTGAAAAAATAATTTCAAAACAGATACTAAAAGAGATAAAATCGAGATTGAAATTTTTGGTTGATGTTGGTTTATCATATCTCACTCTCAATAGAGAATCAAGGACATTGTCTGGAGGAGAGGGACAAAGAATAAGACTTGCAACACAAATTGGTTCTGGTTTAACAGGTGTACTTTATGTGCTTGATGAACCAACTATTGGTTTACATAACAAAGATACTAAAAAATTATTGAATTCATTAAAAAGATTGAGAGATCTTGGCAATACATTAATTGTTGTTGAACATGATGAACTTGTTATAAGAGAATCAGATTATATTATAGATATGGGTCCTGGTGCTGGTGAGAATGGTGGGAAAATAGTCTTTGAAGGAAAAGTTGATGAAGTTCTAAAATCTGATGAATCATTAACAGGAAAATATCTATCAAACAGATTAAAAATTGAGATTCCTGATAAAAGAAGAAAAGGAAATGGTAAATATTTTGAAATTATAGGAGCAGAAGAGCATAATTTAAAAAATATTGATGTAAAAATTCCTCTAAACACTTTCACCTGTATAACTGGAGTTTCAGGTTCAGGAAAATCAACTTTGATATATGATATTTTATATAAAGGACTTAAAGGAATATTTTTTAAATCTGGCGAAAAGCCAGGACTTTTTAAAGAGTTCAAAGGCATTGAGAATATTGATAAAGTTGTTATGGTTGATCAATCACCAATAGGAAGAACACCAAGATCTAATCCTGCTACTTATATAAATCTTTTCACACCAATAAGGGAACTTTTTTCAAAAACAAAAGAAGCAAGAGAAAGAGGATACACTCCAGGTAGATTTTCTTTTAATGTTTTTGGAGGGAGATGTGAAGCATGTGAAGG
>Ga0116190_1002563_pt1 | contig 14285 bp, 13 predicted proteins | sample AD_JPNTR4_MetaG_FD_89808 | JGI IMG/M metagenome (GOLD analysis project Ga0116190, IMG submission 89808) | Active sludge microbial communities of municipal wastewater-treating anaerobic digesters from Japan - AD_JPNTR4_MetaG | ecosystem: Engineered > Bioreactor > Anaerobic > Digestate | place...
ATGGCTACTTTAGCTTTGAATTCTGAACTAAATGTTCGTCTTTTTTTTAAATCCATTTTTTGACAGTTTTTAAGTTACAAATTTACACTTATTTTTCCTGTCCTAATTTTGGGGTGTATTATAACATAAAACAGTTTGAAGGATTTATGATAATTTCTCGGTTTTCAATTATTCCCGAATGTAATTTGCTTATAGAATATTATGCGGGTAAGGTTTCATTATCACACTTCTTGGAATTAAAAAAACAAGAAGCTTTGCACCCTTATTATTCTCCTTCACTTTCGGTAATTACCGATATTCGCAATGTTGATTATCATGTGTTTGAAAAGCAATACTTGGAACAATTTGTAAATTTTATTAAACAAAATAACACTTATAATGCGAAACGTAAAACTATAATTATAACCCAAACGCCAAATCAAGTTGTATGGGCTCAATTGTTTGATGAATTTATTCGTGAAATCGGTGTGTTTGTTCGTACTGTTACATCGCCTAAATCTGCATATGCATGGTTGCATATACCTTTGGAGCATGTTTCATTGGTTGAAGATGAAATGAAAAAATTAATGATTTAAATACACAAAAGAGCTAAAGTTTCTATAGCTCTTTTGTGTAATAATATTAATGTATGATTACTTTATTCTATATCGTAACCCCACATATAGTTCTCTGCCATATACCGGTCCCCATATAAGTGAACTGTCAAAATATGGGCTATAAGGTTCAGCAGCAGAAAGAATAGGATTATGTTGCTTAAAATTTAATACATTTTCACCACCTGCATATAATTCAAATGTTTCGTTCCAAGTTTTTGAAATTTGTGCATTCATAGTTATAAAATGTGGTGATTTTAGGGGCAGTTGATACGCAATTGGATTTGATTGTAAAGAAGGAATTGGCTTGGAGCCATGCCAATTGCATGTATAATCAAATGCTAAATGATTGCGAGTTTTATAAGCCATATTTATAAATGCTCTATGTTTAGATATTAGTGGTTTATCTTGTAACACTCCGTTGTATGTAGTTTTAACATCATACCATCTATAAGCAATTCTTACATCTAAACGTTTTATAAGTTCATAATCAATTTGTGTTTGTATACTGTTTGAAAATGATTCACCTTGTAAATTGTAAAAAATAGCTTTATGCGGATCTTGTACAAAATCTACAACTATTTGATTTTGAAAATGAGTTCTGTAAGCATCTAAACTTATTGCTCCTTTACGATAATTAATAGTAAATGTTCGTGTTATGTTTATACCATAGTTCCATGCAACTTCGGGCAATAAACCATACCCATAAGAAGAATTTGAAACTATTTCTATAGTTCGTGAACTTGCCAACAGATTACTATTTTCGGTAAATATATTAGCTGTTCGTTGCCCGCGACCGCCCGAAGCTCGTAGAGTCCATTGTTGTGTAGGAGCATAACGTATATGTATTCGAGGTGTTGCAAATACTCCAAATTCTGAATGATAATCGCCACGTAATCCCAATACTGCATTAAATTTAGTAAGATATGTAAAAGTGTATTCACCAAAAATACCCGGAATTACCTCAATTCTATTGTATTGGGTTGAGTTAAAATCTTCTATATATGAATCGTATTGGACACTTGCTCCGGTTTTGAAACCATGATTTGTGTTTCCTATAATACCTTGGAGAATTCCGTTAGCATAGCCACTTTGTTGTTGAGCGTCATAGTATCGCAGTCCGTAACGTGATTGTTGATTATGTTGTGAAACAGAAAATTGTGAACCAAAACTATAACCCGGTTTATTTTGGAACACTTTACCTGCTTTTGCCCATGCCTCAACTCGTTGTATATCACTTGTAAGTCCCCATGGGTTCAGCGTATCGCGAGTCATAGTCCGTTCAAAATTCATTTGCCCGGCAAGTGATTCTACATATGTACCTTTTATACCAAATTGGACATGTAAGCCATTGTGATTTTCAATTTCCCAACGATTAAGAGCAATTATCTGATTGCCAATAGGCATATCCATAAATCCATCATTGTTGGAATCGTGACGAGCTTGCGATGTTTTGCCATGTAAAAGCAAAGCGGTAGACATATGCTCGGCAACAGAATATTTAGTTGCCACATTTGCTTCATATCTACCCGATGGACTTGCATATAGATTGAGAAAAAATTTGTCCATAGTAAAGGGATTCCGATATTGAACATCAATTTGTCCTGTTATACTTTCGAATCCGTTAACAACAGATCCTGCACCTTTGTTGAGGTGAATGGCTTGCACCCATGGCCCGGTAACAAATGTAAGTCCGTGTACTGCAGAAAGACCGCGTATATACGGCATATTTTCTCTGCTTATTTGAATATACGGACCTGCCAGTCCTAACATTTGTATTTGTTTAGTACCGGTTACAGCATCGGTAAAGGATACATCTACCGATGGATTTGTTTCGAAACTTTCGCTCAAATTACAGCACGCCGCTTTGTTGAGTTCGTGTTCAGTCATTACCTGAATTTTCATAGGTTCCAATGAACTTGAAAATGTGCTGGTAATTTTATGTTTTACTTCAACTGTTTGTAATTCTACTCCTTGTTGTAAAATAAATTGAACAGTTCCTTTTTTGCCAATAGGAATTTCTAATGTATCAGATGTATACCCAACATACGAGGCTACTAAACGTGATTGTGTTGAGTTGTATGGAATGGCAAATATACCTTTAGTATCAGTAAGTACAGCATTACTCCCATCAGCCCAAAATACACTTGCACCTACAAGTGGTTGTTTGCTAACATCTTCTACAGTGCCCTGTAACAAAGGCATATCTTGTTGTGCCATAAGATATGTGTTGCTCACCGCAGTGAGCAACAGCACTATTAAATAAGACCTCATTAATGAGAATGTCCGCAACTACTACCACCACCTTGTAAGTAGGCACAACATTTAGGAAGTTTGTTGTATGCTTCCATATTTGGTTCTACAAGGCTTGTTTTATGTCCGGCTTGAGCTATAGAATTGTGTATAGCTTGTGACGTAACTTTAGAACAGTCATAAATTACAGTAATTTGGTGCGAGTCTTTGTTCCATTCTGCCGATTTTACACCTTTAACAAGGGCAGCATTTTCTATACGTGTTTTACACATTGAACAAGATCCCATTACAGTAAACGTTTCGGTAACTATACCTTGTTTAGTTGATGTTTGTGTATGAGAACTCTGTTTTGGGCATGACTCTTTTTTTGAGCATGATTCTCGTTTAGTGCACGTATCTTTTTTGGGACATTCTTTTGATGTACTTGCGCAACATTGTTCTTTGTTTACTCCTGATTTTGCACAACATGCTTTTTCTTGTGCTTGTGTTGAGGTAAATGTAAGTAATCCTATGCTTACAAATACTATTGTTATAATTGTTTTCATTGTTCTACTTTTTAATTGGTAAATAATTGTTAGTTTTGAGTTATATAATAAAACAAATACATTGTTTGTAATATATAATTATCTACACACAAACAAATTACCCGTAAAAAATATATGAACAATACAAGGAAACTAAATCTTCGGGAGGAGGAGAGGAATATTCAATAAATAAATTTGATTGTACTCTTTCAGAAGTATTTTCATAAGTTATAAGCATTTGTTTAGCAATATGTATTGGATATAATTGAATAGAAGGCGATTGAGAAACATATTGGGTATTGTTTAAATATTGCAAAATAATAGTTGTATTTGTACAACAACTTTCATGAGTTTGTGAGTTTTTTATACTACATGTGGCGTGAGCATTACAACATGATTTTTGTTTGTTTTCAGTTTTACAACATTCATAATTTTCATGTATATCACAAGAAATATTTGATTTGTCAAATAATTGTATATCTGCTATAGAATTATGACACATATGCACATGTGTTATGATACCTACTTGTAATAATAGGTATATACCAAATATTGCTATGGTTACAATTTTTTTCATTGTATATACATAAAGTATGTGTTACAAATATACATGTAAAAACAACAATTTAGACTTACATGTTGTGTAAAGTTTACATGTAATTTTTGCTGAGTATAATTAATTAATAGTATGATTTTTTTATAGAAATCATTATGTGAATATATGCTACTTGAGTGTAAAAGTGTACATTTGTAAAAAAAATGCAATGGTATGGATAAAACTGTTCGCACACTCGATTACGAGAAAATCCTGAGAATCTTAGAAGATACTGAGGAAAAATATGTTTTTGAAAAAGTAAACTTAGTTCCTAAAGAAGACGATTTGGAGACCAAATTACGTAATTATGTTAATTACAGCAAAATGAATCGTAAAGCGGTGCTGGGTATTGACATTTACAAATACAGTTCATATGAGCCGTTTGAACAAATTCTGGTACCGGTAATGTTTAAATTACTATTTCGCGAAACCATAGAAATGTGTTTTAAAAATCATGCTTTCTTTTTTCAAAAATATACTAAAGAAGAAATAGAAGAAAACTTTATTTCAACCGGTGACGGAGGTTTTGTAATTTTTGATATACCGCTTCATGCATTACTGTTTGCTTGTAATTTTGCTATAGCTCTTCGAACATATAATTCATATCATTTTTATCCAAAACTTCGTAAAATTATTGGAGGAGCAAGTTTGCGGTATGCTATAACCTATGATAATTTGTATTATTTTGATAAAAGTCATTATGGTAGAGCAATTATAAATAATGCTCGTATCTTAAATAAAGATACACTCAATCGTTGTATTATTGACCAAAATGTGTATGATTGGTTTACGTTGAATATTGATGGTATGGAAAATTTGCAATTGCTTACTATTGATGATATTGCAAGTATTTACGATATTCAGGGCAGTTATGATTTTCAAATTTTAGAAGAACATCCCGATGCAATTTTTGGTACTACATCAACTCGCGAAAGTGGAATTATAAATTCCGATGTTTTAAAGATTGGTGAAATTCAATCAAAGGAATCTACGCTGAGTGTTTACAATATTCATGTGCAAGTTGCAAGTAAGTGGCAACGAACAGATTCGCAACGTATGATTACAGTAAGTTTAGGCAATTTAAATACATCTCATTTATTATAGAAATATGGAAACAGTGTTAAGTGGAATTCGTCCTACAGGAAATTTACATTTAGGAAATTATTTTGGTGCAGTACAGAATTTTATAAAAATGCAGGAATCATACAACTGCTTTTTCTTTATTGCCGACTGGCATTCACTTACCACACATCCTACACCTCAAGATTTACATAACAATGTAACTCAAATACTTGCCGAATATTTAGCTTGTGGAATAGACCCCGAAAAGGCAACGTTATATGTTCAAAGTGAAGTTCCCGAGATTGCCGAGTTGTATTTGTTGCTTAATATGAATGCCTATGTTGGTGAATTAGAACGAACAACCACATTCAAAGATAAAGTTCGTGCACAACCAGAAAATGTAAATGCGGGGTTACTTACGTATCCGGTTTTGCAAACAGCTGATATTATAATACATAAGGCTACAAAAGTGCCTGTTGGTAAAGATCAGGAACAAAATGTTGAAATTGCACGAAAATATGCCCGTAGATTTAATCAAATGTATAATGTAGAATGTTTTCCTGAACCTATGCCGTTTAATTTCGGTGAAAATCTCGTAAAAATTCCCGGTCTCGATGGTAGCGGAAAAATGGGTAAAAGTGAAGGGAACGGTATATTTTTATATGAAGATGCAGAATCTATTCGTAAAAAAGTAATGCGTGCAGTAACCGATGCCGGACCAACTATACCAAATTCTGAAGTAAGTGAACCAATTCAGAATTTATTTACTATTATGAAATCGGTATCAAAACCAGAAACATTACAATTTTTTACCGAAGCTTATGCAAATTGTACTATTCGCTATGGCGATTTAAAAAAGCAATTAGCAGAAGATATTATTGCTTTTACCAGTCCTTTTAAACAAAGAATAGATGACATAAAAGCAAATAAAAAATATTTGCATGATGTGGTAAATTTAGGAACCCAAAAAGCTCGCGAAAGTGCTTCAAAAACGTTACAAGAAGTTAGAAATATTATTGGGTTTAAACAATGGTAGATTAGCTCAAAAATTGTTCTACATATCTTACAATAGTAGAAGAAGCCCCTTTATTTGCTAATACAAATTGTTGTGCATTCTTGCCACAGTGCTCACGATATTCTTTGTCGGCAATAAGTTTTGATAGAATAGCATAACATTCTTCTTCATTAGTAACAGAAAAGGCAGCACCTATTTTTTGTAATTGAATAGCTTCGTATGAATTAATGTGTTTTGGTCCAAATACCACAGGATTTTTAAGTATAGCCGGTTCGGCTACATTATGCACTCCGGTAGAAAATGCACCTCCTACATAGGCCACATCACTTATATGGTATATTTTGGCAAGCATTCCAATAGTATCTATTATTGCAACATCACAAGTAGTACAATCAGTTTCTTTTTTCGAAAATTCCGTATATCGTTCACTTACAATATTTGCTTGCAATAATTCTTTTTGAATAGCAGCTATATGATTCTCGTGTAATTCATGAGGAACTAATATTAATTGTAAGTCATTTCGTTGTTTAAATATTTTTATTATAGCAGGCAGTAGGTGTTTTTCGTCGGCAGGCCATATACTACCTGCTATGAATGTTACTTGTTTTTTGTGTGCAAATAGTTGTATAGCAGGTTGTGATTGTATTTGTTCGGCTTTTTGAATAATTTGATCGTAGCGAGCGTCACCGGCTACTATTAAACGTTCAGGGAAAGGAAAAATTCGCATGAAGTGTTGTTTATATTCTTCAGAAACAGGAAAAATAGTGTGAATATGAGAATAAAATAATTTATTGATATATGCTAAAATACCTTTGTGTCGAGTTGAGTCCTGTGCTAATTCTGCTGAACATAATAGAATAGGGATATTACGCATATGTGCCGCACACACAAAGCCTGGCCATACATCGTATTTAGAAATTATCCATACTGCCGGACGAATTTTATTGAGGAAAAAATATGCAGTAAATACAACATCAAATGGTAAATAGAGAGCGGCATCAATATCTGTTTTTTTTGCATGTCGCATACCCGAAGGCGAAAAAAATGTTGCAATTATATATAAATCGGTATGGTTCTGTTTTAGTTGTTTAATTATTGGAATTGACTGTTCCCATTCACCTACCGACGCACTATGTATAAGAATTACTTTTTTGTTGTTTGAAGCTGTAACAATACTTGGTATATTCTTTATTTGATAAATTCTGCCAAGTAATCCTTCACGTATCTTTTTATTCCAAAGAGCTGCAAAACAAAATAATGGTATATAAAGTAGGCAATATACAATTGTATACAATACTATAAAAATATACATATGTAATTATTTAGAATTAAAGATTTTTACAGCTAAGTTGTAAACAGTATCAACTTCTATTAACTTCATACAAGCAAAGGTTTTTTTCGGACAATAATTCATACCCATTTTTGTACATGGTCTGCATTCTAATTCTACCTGAGCTACTCTACTTTGCTCAAGTATAGGGAAGTATCCAAATTGACGAACAGTTGGCCCGTATATACCTACTACGGGTACATTGAGCGATTCAGACATGTGTAACATGCCGGTATCGTTAGCTATGGTAAGTTGGGCTCTATTGAGCAATGCAGCAGATTGACTTAAATCAAATACTCCGGCTACACTTAATACATTACCTTTGCATTGTGCTGCTATAGATTCACATATTTGTTTTTCTTTGTATCCTCCCAATAGAACAACTTGGGTTGGTAATAGTTTGAGTATTTTTTTTGTAAGTTCCAAGAAATTTTCTTCACTCCATTGTTTATTTGTGAAACTTGCACCGGGACAAATAACTACAATATTTTTATGGGGTTTTATGCCATTATCTTCTAAATAATTGTCAACAATTTGTTGAGCGTATTCGGGAACTACCAATTCGGTTTTTTTCCCATCGTTTTGTACGCCAATTTTACGTGCAGTATCTATAAAGCGAAGATATACAGGGCGAGGAACATTATATGCATCTAATTTCCATGCAATTAGTAAATACCGTTTCAGTACATGTTTTACAAATCTATAAATCTTGTGGGCACCTATGGTATATGATATAAACGTACTTCGCCAGTTTTTATGAATATCAAGTACTACATCGTAGTGTTGTTTACTCAGTTTTCGTCGTAGTCTCAATAATCCTTTGATACCGGCAGTAGAATCAAATTGATATACATGTGAAACATACGGCACACATTGCAGAATCGAAGCAAATTGACGTTTTACTACAAAATCTATTTGAGCATTGGGGTATGTATTTCGTAAACAACGAAGCAGAGCAGTAGTGAGTACTATATCTCCTATAGAACTGAGTCTGAAAACGAGGATTTTTTGTATTGGTTTCACTATTCTACGGTAACAGATTTTGCTAAATTTCTTGGTTGGTCAACATTGCAACCTCGCATTACGGCAATATAATATGATAAAAGTTGGAGTGGTATTACCGTTGTAAGCGGAGCCAATTGCATATGTGTTTCAGGAACTTCCAATACATGATTTGCAAGCCCTGTAATAGTTTTATCGCCTTTGCTTACTATTGCTATTACTATACCTTTACGTGCACGAACTTCTTGAATATTACTTACTACTTTTTCATATGATTTATCTTTAGTAGCAATAATTACTACCGGCATATTTTCATCAATTAAGGCTATTGGTCCATGTTTCATTTCTGCTGCAGGGTATCCTTCGGCATGAATATACGAAATCTCTTTCAGTTTAAGGGCTCCTTCTAATGCTACCGGGAATAAGCAACCTCTGCCTAAATAAATGAAATTAGTAGCGTTTTTATACAATTCGGCAATAGATTTATAATCTTCATTATGTGTTAATATTTCTTCAATCTTTTTAGGTATTGAATATAATTCGGCTATTAGTTCTTTATATTCTTGTTCAGCAATAGTGTTACGACGTTTTCCAAGCAACAATGCCATCATGGTTAATACTGTAACCTGAGCTGTAAATGCTTTAGTAGAAGCTACCCCTATTTCGGGCCCTGCATGAGTATATACTCCGGCATCGGTTTCGCGTGTAATGCTGGAACCAACCACATTGCATATTCCTAAAACTGTAGCACCTGCTTCTTTTGCTAAACGTACGGCAGCCAATGTATCGGCGGTTTCACCGCTTTGACTTATTGCTATTACTATATCTGTATTGTAAATTATAGGATTTCGGTATCGAAATTCCGAAGCATATTCCACTTCAACCGGTATTCGGGCAAAGTCTTCAATTAAATATTCACCAACCAGTCCGGCATGCCACGAAGTACCACAAGCAATTATTATAATTCGCTGAGCTGTATCTAATTTGTCAAACACACTGTATAATCCGCCTAAATATATTTCAGGTGGATTTTGTGATGCTCTTCCTCTAAATGTATCATTGATAGATTTGGGTTGTTCATATATTTCTTTAAGCATAAAATGCTCAAATCCGCCTTTTTCTATTTCTTCTATGTCAAGATCCAATTCTTGAATTATAGGGGTAAGAGAATCATTAAGGATAGTTTTTAATGTTAAATCTTCGGGTGTAAGTATAGCTACTTCTTTATCATTTAAATATATGATTCTGTTGGTATGTTCTATGATAGGTGTAGCATCAGAAGCAATAAAATATTCATTTACACCTACACCAATAACTAATGGGCTTCCATTACGGGCAGCAATTAATTTATTTGGTTCATCAGAACACATTATAACAAGTCCGTATGCTCCTATAACTTTTGTTAATGCCAATCGTACCGAAAGTTCGGCAGAAATATTTCCTTTTATATAAATATATTCTATTAAATTAGCTAATATTTCGGTATCTGTTTGGCTAACAAATGAATATCCTCTATCAATTAATTTTTTTTGTAATCGACTATAGTTTTCAATTATACCATTATGAATTACGGTAAATTTACCATTCATTGATGTATGAGGGTGAGCATTTACATCATTTGGTTCACCATGTGTTGCCCAACGGGTATGTCCAATACCGATGTGCGATGCAGTTTCTTTTTTATGTATAAAAGCCTCTAAGTCAGATACTTTACCACGTTTTTTGTATGTAGTTATTCCTCCGGGTTGTTGCAGTGCTATACCTGCCGAATCATATCCTCTATACTCTAAGCGTTTTAAACCATTTATTAAAATAGGATACGCTTCTTTACTCCCTATGTACCCAACTATACCACACATATTATTTAGTATAAATAATTTTTAATTTAGATTGTTTAACTAACGCATCAATTTTCAGCATGTTTCCATACAAATTATTTTCGGGCATTACCAATTCAAACATATAATTATTTGGGTTATATTTATTATTGTTTGCTTGAGGCATTAATGCATTCAAATTGTATATATAATAAGTACTGTCGTAAGTATAACATTCAAGTGTTAATACTTTTGTTCCTAAAGGGTTATACACTAATAATTGGGGCATTTTTGCAGGGGCAAAATTAGGTTTAGTGTCAAGTACATATGGCACATATAGTTTTATAGAGTTAAACACAACGCTTGAATCTTGCCATGCACCAATGCCTTGCAATGCAACACGTGTTTTGATGCCGCTAAATCCTTGAACATATGCAACATCTCCTTTGCTGTTGAGCGTTGATGTAACTTCGGTTGAATATATGTGATGAAACATTGACAGAGCTTGCAAATAAACTAAACTCGGGTCTTTTGTAGATGTAGCTGTGTATGGAGTTGCCGTAGGGGCCAAATCAACACGGTATTTGGTAGTTCCTTTGCTTACATATATAGAAATTTGCGGATATACATTAAGAATTGCTGCGTTTTGATATGCTGATGTTACATATAAACCTTTGAATGTTTTGATAAATAGTGAATCAATTGTTTGTACATCTTTGGTTTGGTCATATATTGCTTGAATTCGAGCAAATACATTTGCTGCATATTGTTGAGGAAATTTAAAACTAAAATTTGAAGATGTATCAAAAACCGGTTTATAGGATTTTTGACCAATTAGTAAACCTGTTTCAACAAGATTTTGTGGAATAACAGCGTCTTCATAATATGCCTTGCAATGATTTTTTGTTATACTATCGGTAAGCTCGTATATTTGAATAGTTTGTGTTTTATTAGTATCGCCAAAATATTGTGAGCGTTCGTACATAATAAAACAAATTGAATCTAATGTACATTCTTTGAGAGGAGCGGTAAGAGATGTAAAATAAAATCGCGACATAAAATCGGCACGGGTCTGGGTACCATCGGCAAAGGAAGTACTTCCTATCATATACGTTATTTTTGAAGAACGTATACTGTCGTCTTTTACAGGAATATATGATACCGTAACCGACGTAGAGTCAACATATGCACCTATAAAATCATCATCTTGCAATACTTCTGTTCCAAATGGAATTTTTTCTTTGTTACACGAAAATAACATTGCTATACTTACAAAACATGCAATAATGCATATACGTGAATTATTCATATACAATAAAATTAGTCTAATAAACTATCGTAAAAATCAGAATATGCCTGCATGTAGTCTTCGGGTGATTGATACGGAAGTATTGGTTTTTTTGATGCTTCACTATATGCAATGAGTTCAGGATGAATAGTACTGCTGCCGTAAATAATTCCATCAGCTTGATCTATAGCAAGTTTATTTATTGCTAGCCAATCAGCACCTTTGGTTATTGATTGTAAATCTTGTTCTGAAATACCGTCAAAATGTACTTTTTTGATAAAATCTTTAGAAAATGTACGGGTAAAGGTATTATCATATAAAGAATATACTACTTTGGATTTTGCAAACAACGGATCTTCATAAAAGGTTTTTTTCAAATACAAAGGTAATAGAGAGGTAAACCATCCTTGACAATGAACAATATCGGGCGACCAACGAAGTTTTTTTACGGTTTCCAATACTCCACGAGCAAAAAATATCATTCTGTCTTCATTATCATCAAATTCTTTACCCGAGTCATCGGCAAACAGTGCTTTTCTTTGAAAAAACTCTTCATTATCAATAAAATATACTTGAAGTCGAGCAGCTTGAATAGAAGCAACTTTTATAATAAGCGGGTGGTCTGTGTCATCAATTATTAAATTCATTCCCGATAAGCGAATAACTTCATGTAATTGATTTCTACGTTCATTGATTAAGCCATATTTAGGCATAAAGCAACGGATTTCTTTTCCGTTTTCTTGAATATATTGAGGCAGATTTCTGCAAATAAGTGACATCTCAGTATCGGGCATATACTTTGCCATTTCTTGAGATACAAATAATACTCTTGCTTTCTTCATGTAATTTTTACTTGAAAATCAATTTAAATACGTTACAAAAGTACAAAAATTATTGCACATATAAAAAATGACAAGTAAAACTTATTTAAATTACAAAAAAAGTTATTTTTGTCGCCTATTTATGTATCTGAAGTAAAATATATGATAATTTGTAAAAACAGAACGGACCTGCAATCTGTTATTACCAAAATTAAGGCACAAGGCAAATCATTAGGGTTTGTGCCAACTATGGGAGCTTTACATCAAGGGCACATTTCACTTATACATCAAAGTGTACAAACATGTGATATTACCTGTGCAAGTATTTTTGTAAATCCTACGCAATTTAATAATCCTCATGATTTACAAACGTATCCTCGAACTCTTGATTCAGATATTGCTATGCTTAACGAAGCTGGGTGTGATATTGTATTTGTGCCCGAAGTTATTGATATGTATCCGCAAGGAACTCAGCACATAGAATCATATAATTTTGGCTCGTTGGAAAGGGTTATGGAAGGAGCTTTCAGACCCGGTCATTTTAATGGTGTGGCAATTATAGTAAAACGATTATTTGATTTAATACCTGCCGATACGGCTTTTTTTGGACTTAAAGATTACCAACAGGTTGCCATTATTCGTGCTTTGGTAGAACAAGAAAAAATTCCGGTACGCATAGTAGCATGCCCAACTGTTCGCGAACCCGATGGTTTAGCAATGAGTTCGCGTAATATGCGATTAAATGCCGAACAACGTAAGCAGGCTGTTGAAATTTCCAAAACATTATTTACAGTTCAGGCTTTGGTTGGGAAAAAATCGGTAGATGATGTAAAAAAATTTGTAATTGATACACTAAATAGTGTACCTTTACTTTCGGTAGAATATTTTGAAATAGTTCATCAAAATACATTGCAGCCTATACAAAATTGGAATGAACCGGCAGTAGCTTGTGTGGCTGTAAATGTAGGTGATGTGCGATTAATAGATAATGTGTTGTTATAATACTATACAAAATGGTAATTGAAGTTTTAAAATCAAAAATTCACAGAGTTACGGTAACCGAAGCTAATTTAGACTATATTGGCAGCATAACTCTTGATGAAAATTTGATGGATGCAGCAAATCTTATTGCAAACGAAAAAGTTCATGTACTCAATCTTATGAATGGAGAACGCATTGAAACATACATAATAAAAGGAGAACGTGGATCGGGGGTAGTTTGTTTAAACGGTCCTGCAGCACATAAATTCAGTCCCGGTCATATTGTTATAGTGGTATCATATGCTCTTATGGATTTTGAACAAGCAAAATCATTTGTGCCTCATATTATTTTCCCCGATACTGCCACTAATACTCTTGTATAATTGTGAAAGTATCGGTTGTTCATATTGGTAAAACTATTCTTTTTTCATCGTTAGCCTTTATTTTCTTATTTTTTGCTTTTAAACATGTTGATTTTTCCAGTTTTTGGACAGATATAACTCAAGCAAATTATTGGTGGGTAGCTATTGCTATTGTGTGTGCTTTAATAGGGTATATATTGCGTGCTGTAAGATGGAATTTACTTTTAGAACCATTAGGATATACTCCTTCAAAAATAAATAGTTTTCATGCCGTAGTTTTTGGTTATTTTGCCAATTTAGCATTTCCGCGTTTAGGTGAGGTTGCTCGATGTGGTGTACTCAATCGTAAAGAACAAATACCTATTGATACGTTGGTTGGTACTGTTATTATTGAGAGAATTATTGATTTGGTTATGTTAGCTTTGTTAACAATAATTACCTTTTTTATTAAAATAGATTTTTTCGGGTCATTTATATATCAACATATTGTATTGCCCTCGTCGGAGGCCGTAGGCAGAAATTATATACTTATAGTTAGTGTATTGGTAACCATGACTATTGTATTTTTTGTATTACTGCGCTATAGTAGTAAAACAAATCTTATATATCAAAAAATACAATCATTTTGCAGAGGAATTTTAC
>Ga0116190_1002581_pt1 | contig 14236 bp, 16 predicted proteins | sample AD_JPNTR4_MetaG_FD_89808 | JGI IMG/M metagenome (GOLD analysis project Ga0116190, IMG submission 89808) | Active sludge microbial communities of municipal wastewater-treating anaerobic digesters from Japan - AD_JPNTR4_MetaG | ecosystem: Engineered > Bioreactor > Anaerobic > Digestate | place...
ATGAGTTACCCTTCTCAATTCCCTTAATAAGAATTGCCATTGGTATCTATACATGTACTCCATATATTCGTTAAAACCAGTTCCTTGTATGCCCTCTAAGAATTTCTCTCTGACCTCTGTCTCCAAAGTATATGTTTTAAATCTGTTCTGCACAATACTTGTAGTTTTTACAACCGAATAATATTGTATTAAAAATTCTAGGTCTGTCAATAATCTTGTGTTTTCAGGTAATACCATTTCTATGATTGTCTGCTCTCCAACTTTTGATGGTTTATCTATATTTAGTACATTTATCATTTCCTTAGTACCACCACAGTTATATACGTCAGTTGACTCATAAACAAATTGCACAAATATTAAATCTTTTATAGTATTCTTTGTTATATTATTGTTAAATTGCCTTACTATGGCTCTCTGGTGTTTAAACTCTGGATTATCTCCTTTATATTTACTGCGGTATTTATTATCAAAGTTTGCATTTGCTACTGGAGCCATGTCTCTACTCTTTAATTTTAAATCTGGTCTCAATTCTAACTGTATATTCTTTTGAGTTATATCAGCTATAGCATCGTGTAAGCTCTGCCCACCAATAGACATCATTTCAGCTTTTATTATTGCTTTCAATAGGTCTGCCCTTAGCTTCTCTATAAAATCATCTAGTCCATACATATGTATGGTTTTTACGAATGGATTTTGCATCTATTCACACTCCTTATTTGTTAAAACTTTAAACAATTTTATACTTATATAAATCTAATGCTCTTTAAATGGCACCTTACTCTTTTTATCTGTATTTTACATAATTGTACTTTTTATTGTATAATTGCATAAAAATAGTCAAGATACAATCTTCACTGTTTGTACCTTGACTATTTATTGTAATCATATTATATTGTAGTCTACACCCAACCTAAATGTAATAATATTTTATGTACTGCGTCTGCAATATCCAAACATGGTATTACTCCAAACTTCTTCCCTACTTCCTCATACCACTGTCTGTTGTATTCGTGCATAATCATGAGTTTCATAATCTTAGCATCGCTAACCTCAAAGGCTCTCGGGCTGTCATCAATTATAATGTCGGCATTCCTAATGATTGTCTTATCCTCGTCCACTTCTAGCCATATCTCTTCTGGCTCTAAGTATTGTAACTTCTCACTTGCAATCTCTTTCTTTGCTTCTGCTACTCCGGTACAATAACTTAATGTATGTAATAGAAATCTTATGTTATCTCTGTCATGCAATAGTTCTTTTATTTTCTCCGTTCCATCCATTACACTAGCTTTCTTAAAAGTACTATAGCTACTAAATTCCTTTATCACTGCGTCCTGCTCTTCCTTGGTGTATTCTGTCTCTCTAATGTTATAATTTGTCCACTTTCTGATATCAAGGTTATGTATATTGCATATTGTTTTAGCTAACCATGATATAGTGTTATCCCAATCACACACAATATTTATCTTCCCATCGTCGGGAAGAACCAATACTGTCTTTCTGTTGTTTATTACATTTCCGAATATGTCCACTAATTTGCTACTGTCCATTATCAATCCTCCTAATTGACTACTGTTCTAACCGTTGCGTTGTCTAAGAACCATTGGCAATCTTTCACCATTTCACGCATTTCACCTTTTCTATCCTCGCCACTTTTCAGTCCGTCCAAGACTACATCCTTGTACCATATAGGCTTATTCCGTCTTATCATCAATTCAGCGACCTTCTTGTCCGTACTTATGTAATAATCACTATGCTTTAGCCTACTTCTTTTTCCTAGTGTCGTCCTTTTAATATCTTTTAAGGCACAAATATAACTTTTTTCATTTACTTGTCCACCTTTTATGCTTAAAGCAAGGTTGAATAGGTGATTTTCAGCAGATTTAGTTGGATTTAGTATTCGTTCTGTTATGATTGCATCTGCCTTTTCTATAATCGCCTAATCTTATTACTGAGCTCGTACATATGCTTGTTGCTTTTGTCAAGATAAACAATGTCTCCTTTAGCAGACCTTACTTCAGTGTTGGCCTTATCGATAAGGATAGTATCTAACTATGAATTGTTGGCGATACATACGTCCAAATAATCACTTATCGTATTACATACTTTCGTAATGTTGTCATATTGCAACAAAAAGACTTCCCCGGATTCGTTAACTATAATCTTCTTTGCGTCTATATGATAATCATCCAACACAAAACATCCAGCAGGAAAACTATCGTTATACTTTTTTTCTGTCATCGTAGCTTCTACGGTATTAAGCTCACCTTCGATATTTAGTCCTGTCCACTCCGTCGAACCAAAATCTATACATCCAAATTCTTTGACGTATTCAATGTATTCTCTTGGGAATTTAAGATTCAGTAACTCTTCAGCCTCTTTAATCTGTTCAACGCTACACCCACCAATATAAGATATGTCTTCTATTTTCTTGATTTTTTCTACAATGCTCATATTTATAGCGCTCCTTAGTAATATCCTTTATTGTTTTTGATTTCGAACTGAACCATTGACTGTAATTCCTCATAAGCCGAATCCTCGTCATCCGTTTCTAAGTACACAATAAACTGTCCTCTTTCTTCATTCGAATATACTTTCCACTTATTATCATTCAAATCAAAATAACACCCCATAGAATACGCTTTAGTTATCTTCTTATTAGGCTCAACCTTCCACCTACCTATTAATTCTTTTTTTTCGTTAAACCAGTTTTCAAATTCTTTAGCTTTCATTTACCTATTTCCTTTCTATAAGTATCCCTAACTGCCTTAATGTGTTTCCATCGAAAGGTGTTACAAACTGTTTTGCACCACCTACCAGTGCTCCCCATTTTTTGGCTTTTCCTTGCAATCCATATGTTGCGTCAATTCCATCCATCTTGCTCTTGGTCTCCAAGATAAACTTTGTCTTTTTCATTATTTAATGTATGCTTTATACTACATAGTCTTATCTTAACACCACCAAAATCTTTTACATTCAAATGTAGTAGTGTAGTAATATTTATTACCAATTGACAATTTTCAATCTTGCCAGTATCACCATTTAGCTTGAGCACTAGACTGTATTTTACTTCTGCCCCCACTACCAAGTCTATTTATAATTTCATCCTTTAATTCATCGTTTGTTAAGGCTATCTTAATAGTGTATTTACCATTTTTCTCCCTACTAACACTAGCACCTAAGTTAACTGTCAACAGTTCATACACAATATCCCTTAGTACACTAAAATCTCCAAGTGTTTCCTCTATAATCTTCTTACTGTTCTTCTGTAATAGACCTATAGTATCAACATTTAGAGTATTTGCTTTAACTATTATATTGGATAGCCCACGTATTCTATTTTTAGCAATCTCTATATCTTTAAATACTCTCATATTTACCACACTTCTTTCTTACTTACTAAAGTATTTTGATATTAAACTTTTTGCTCTGTCAACTAACTTAGTGTTGCCCTGCCCACCTTTTCCGTATATCCTATCTGCTATAGCCTGTGCCCCAAGTCCATAGGATATTGTATAACTCAATTCCTTAGTCAGTCTCTTTTCATGACTCATTTCTTTTACTAATACACCAGGCAGTTCGGCTATAATTTGTCTTTCCTTCTCAACATCGAACATATGTTGTATTGCTAAATCAACAGCTTGCTTGTAGTAAGGCTCGCTGTCGTTGTTCATCTCCATATTTATCTCTTGTGATATAAATATTGCCCCATGGCTCATCATATTATAATCATAGCTCTTTGGTTCTCCTTTGTCTCTTTTGCATGAAATATAGGTCTCAACTGTAAACTTCCTTACTTTTGAAGAAGTTATTATTAACCTTAATTCAAACCTACAATGCTTGTATGTAACATCAGTTTTTTCTAATGCTTTGTTTACTATATCTGCTAGTTTCGGAATATCAACATGCATAGCTAACATATGACTAAAGTCCGCCCTAAGTCTAGCCTGTATAGTAGATATACCAGCTTCCCTATCCCAACCGCTCTCTTCACTGTATCTAGCTATTATTTCTTTATTGTTAGCCACAATATCGTAAAATTGCTCTTTTAAAGTATCTATTACGTCTACACAAAGTGTTTCCCCTTTTAATATAGACTTTTGCATTTTATTTAAACCGCTCTCTATATCTTCCATACTATCAAATATTTGCACGCTTACCACCTCAACCACTTACTGCCCTTTAATTATTTTACAGTAACTAAAATTTACTCAATCTTACCTAACTTTACCCATTACAACAGTTTTAGTGAATTAGCTTAACAAATTTTCAGTATTGCTTACCCCTATTTTTGCCTACAGCTTATCTAACTAGTAAAATAAATTTTATTTTCACTTTTACTGCTGTCAATCACCTGCATATCTTATATTTTCATACTTGCAACTTATACATCTAATCGAAGCACAACTTGGTCAACATCTAATGTTTTAGCTTCTCCGAATGTAACCTCTCCAGTAAACTGATTTATTATACTCTTGTATATCTTAGTCTTTTCCCCAAAAGCACCCCTTATAAAGTTCTCAAGTTGTTTATAGAACTGATAACCATCACCATGTCCAATTAACCTTACTCCACCGTCTAATAAGAAGTATAGTGCAGTATCCATCTTCAATAAAGCTTGCCCTTTATCTGCTCTCTCAATGTTTAGTTTTTCAATGTCTACATTGTCTAATAGTAAGCATTTGATTGCTCTCATAGTACAAGGTAAGACACTATAAATGTTACTCAAATCTATCAAATAAGCAGGATGCTCAAGTTGGCTCGTTTCTTCAAGAGCCGCATTTGTAATCTTGTCCTTTTTAATAGCTTCTTCAATATTCGGATTGCTAAACTGTACGCCACCAGAACTTGGTAACTTAACTTCTGGCATTTTCACTTCTTCGCTTTGCTCTATATCTTCAACTACTAAGCCATTTCTCATTTCTTCCATGCTCACACCACCGTACCTTAGTATTATTCTTTTTATTAACTTCTATACACTATCTGCTTTAATTGAAGTAGCGGTAATCTCCATGCCCTCTCAATCTTTTTCTCTCATACTCAAATTCTATTAACCTGTTACATACTTTTCTATCATAGCCGTTCCCTTTCATAACAGTTAATTAAACCTTGCTACTCTGATTTTTAAATCATCCGATGTGTATATATCTTATGTTTTTTGCTTTTTCATACCTCTTTCTGTTACAACACAACTGTAACAATCCCAACTTATATTCCCATCTAATATAGCTTTTAAAGTATTAATTCCAGTCATTAGCTTTTCATTTTCAGTACAACCATTATCCAATGTATATATTACACCTAAAGTTGTTTTGCTTAGTCCATCTTCTGCCTTATTATCTCTTTTTAATCTTATCTCTAGTGTGTAAGTTGCCTTTACATTGTCGTCTTTTGTCCTTATCTCAACTACTTCTTGCACATTATATATGTTAGTGTAGTTTCTTTTCCAATCATGTATAAAACTAAACACTAGACTACTTGCTAATCTAATTGATAGCTTAACTCCAGTTTTATACTTGCCACCTTTAACTATTGTCTGTACACTATATACTCCCCACTTTTCTATATCTCTTCCCTTATGTTCATTAAACTTGTCTCTAGCTTTATCAAATATTTGTTTTCTAACCCAACTGCGTTCTAGGTTTATAGCTTCTGCCTTTGTTACTACTCTATCTAATTCTCTCAAGCTAACCATTAATTCCTCGATGTTTGTTACTAATTCCATATTGACACCTCCTATTGTAAAAAGAAAGTACCGCACTTTCGCACGATACTTTCTCAATCTTATCTGTTTAGAACAGTATTTATTCTTAATTTAGTGTTTAATACACTACCGTCTATTCCCTTAACATATATGCCAGTTCTGAATAATACCCTGTTCTCTTTCAAGAATACTACTTCTAATGCTTCTGGTTCTAATGCGTCACATACATGCTGGTTGATATATTCTATCATTTCTTCTTTCTTATTAAATGACATACAAGTTATATCAATACCTACAACTGCGTGGCTCTTAGATATTACCATGCCGAACTCTTTAATAAGGTCAATAAGATTAACTCCAAATAGAGTTTCATCTTCATCTAGTAGAGCGAAGTCGGACTCTAAGATTTCGTCTGGTTCTGCTCCTTCCTCATCGTCCTCATCGTCATATCCCTCATCTTCTAGGGCATCACGCTCATGTAACTCACCAGTAGTAGCGAATAATCTCCAGTCAATGTCTATCTTCTTATCTTCTATGAATCTCTTCAATCTTTCAATAGGCAATGCTTTCATAAGTTCTTCTTCTTGATGCTTGTCTAAACTATTTTCCTTAGCGTACTTCTTAAATTCATCCTCAGCACCATAGTCAAACTCAATACCGAGTATAGAACCAATAATGGGGTCAAGTACCTGTCCATGATTTTTAGTGTCTAGCAGATAGTTAGTTATCTTTTCAATACGGAAGTCTGTATTTCTCTTCTTGAAGTATTCGATAACTTCTTCTGGCTCACCCATTACGCAAGCACCATTTTTAGCTTCTTCAATAAATCTAGCACCAAGAAGTGGATGAATTTCAGCAGGCTTATCTTTTGCCTTAGACCATGTACTTGATACACCTGCACCTGCATATAGAGGAGGGAACCCATCAATATGAAGTTGCATACACTCTAAGATATTTGCTACTGCCCAAAGAGCATTTACTTCTTTAGTGTTGACCTCGAACAGCATTTCGTCGTGAACCATGTTAATTAAGAATACCTTACCTAATAAGTTGTTATCTCTTATCCATAAGAATACTCTAGCAACACCAATCTTAAATATATCAGCCGCTGTACCTTGAATAACAGCATTACCTGCTTGTCTAAGAGCTGCCGCTTTATACTTATTGCTAAAGTTACCATTCTTGTCGGTAAAGCTATAGTATCTACGTCTACCAAACCATGTCTTTGTATACTGATATATTTCAGCAGACTCTTTAACGTCTTGGAAGAACTTCTTAACTTTAGGTTGATTTTTAAAGTATAGTTCATATTTCTGCTTAGCTTCTTCTACTTCTTTATCTCCCTTGCTACCAGTTAATAATATAGCTAATGACTTGAAGCCCATTCCGTAAGGGATACCAAAGTTGAATGACTTAGCATCACTTCTCATTTGTTTAGTAACCAGTGCGTATAATACACCATACATTAATGCCGCCATCATTGTATGATAGTCCATATCGGGGTCGAAGAATTGCTTTAACAATTCTAATTCTTGAGCCATACCTACTAGAGTACGATACTCAATCTGTGAGTAGTCGGAGTCCACATGCACACAATCTTTTCTAGGAATAACTATGGATGTTATAGCCTTAGGGTACTGCTGAGCGTTTGGTTTCGAACAACTCATACGACCAGTAGCTGTACTAATCTGTCCATAACTACTAAATATGTAACCGCCTGGATACATAAAGTCTTGCAAGTTACCGAAGAACTTAGTATCAAGAGTAAATAGTTTCTTCCAATCCTGATATAGATTAACTTCTGGATATTTAGGACTTCCACTTTCATCTTTTAAGTTCATGTACTGTTTTAGTACGTTCTTAGCAACTGACTTCTTACCATCTTCAGTTAACTTAAAGTTATACTTACCATATAATAAGTCAGCCACTTGGTTAGGAGCACTTATACTTAAGTTTCCTTGTTTATCTATTTCTTCTCTAAGCTTAAGTGCTATATCGTATGCGGCTTCATTATACTTCGAACTTTCTTCATTGTACTTCTGGAAGCCTACCTTATCTCCATTTCCTTTGCAATCCTTAGCTGACTGAGCCGCATCCGATTTAGCTTTGTCGTATTCAAGTAGTTTATTGTACAATGCTATTTCCGTCGGATTACGTAGACTGTTCATCTCACGTATCTTATTCTCGATATGAGCCATCTTAACGATGTTTTCTTTTCTAGTCTGCTCAATCTTTTCTTCATCTAGCCTATGCCCATAAAATTCCATGTAACCAATAGCACAAGCTACTATAACTTCCACATTGTACAGATAAACCATTTCTTGGTTATTCTCAATTAGGTCTGTCTTATACTTTCTTAATAGTCCTAAGGTCAAGTCACCGTCGGCAGGTGCGTATGCTCTAGCACCTTCATAATCCATGTAGGAGAAGTCGATGTTTGATGATTTCTTTTTACCTCTGCCCTTGCCTTTTGCCTTAGCCTTACCACTATCGTCCTCTTTATAACCAACAAAGAAGTCCTCAAGGTCTAACTGATTTATACCAAATTCTCTTAATGATAGGTATTTCAAGTTAGATGGCTCTCCTCTGTTAGAGGTTGTACTACGGAATTTGTACATTAACTGATGTAATATCATTGTGTCATCAACAAGATTGATAATGATATTATATAACCATGATACCATCCACTCGAAAGTACCATGGTGAGCACATAAGTCTCTAGTTTCAAGAATGGGACGTACTCTTTCCATTAATATTACGTCAGAAGTCCACTTCTCAATAGGGGTCTCCCTTATAAACCTTGCCATATCATCTACACGGTCTCTGTATTTACCAATCATGTAGTCGGCTTTAATTCTTTCGCATACTGCTCTTGTAATAGGGTCGTTCACATCATTGTATAGGTTCTTGAACTTTCTGTTCTTGACAGGGAAGTAATAGGATGTACCCTCTTCTACACATAAGATGATACCTACCAAATAATCTACACGATATTGATTGTCTGGATGCTCTGCATTCCATTTCTCAATATCCGCTTTCTCTTTACTTCCTATCTTACCAAACATATTGATGCGAAGACCCGAGGTTTCTGTATCGTACGATACTGAGCCTTTCCAGTTCTCAAACACACTAAATAATTGCTCTGCAACTTGTTCATTATTGACTATGTAATAGTTCTTATCTTTAAGCCATGTTATGTCTTTTTCAAGAGCAATCTCTTGTAAAGTTCTAACTGGCACATCTACAACATCGTCAGCTACTCTAAATTCGCTTTCTGTATCTCCCGTAGCCTTACCAGTCACGGCTCTTGTTACAGGTTGTCCTATCTGTACCCAGCTTACACCTGAAGTATCAATATCTGTAATTTCAGCTTCACCAAAAGCTGATATGCTAATATCTTCATTATTAACAGTAATTCCTGCTAATTCATTTTTATATAAAGATACGCTATATTCAGCTTTCGTTTTCTTAAAATGATGTACACTTGCCGCACCGAACTTGCATAGTGTTGGACTTCCGTTCTTGGCAGTGCACCCTTCAATACCTCTCTTGATATAGCTGTATAAGTTCTTAGCTTCTTTATTATAAGCACAGTACTCTACACCATTCAAGTTTTGATATGCTGACACTACAGTACCATTTAAACCTAGCAGTATTTTCCATACACTTTGATGTTTTAACACCATAAGTTCGTAGGACTCTGTACCCTTAATATAGTACCCTTTTAACAACATTGGCTACATCCCCTTATGATTAAATCTCTAACTTACTGTTAGGCTTTTCATCCCACATGCCTTCTGGCTTGTCCATATCGAGGAACTCCTCAACTGTTAATAGTCTTAAGTTTCTAATATCAAGCAAGTTCTTAGCGACTTCTTTCTTGTCCTCTCTTGCTTGATATTCACTAGGAATGTTGTTCTTCACAAGTTCTTCTCTACAGAACTTATGAGATTTTTCATTATCCACAGGCTCACACATACCAATAGAAAGAATAATCTCTTTCTTAGCACCTGCTCTGTAAGGGGCAACTGCCATTTCCATATAGTCTGCGTACTCTTTATGCTTCTTAGGGTTGCTAATCCACAGAGCAAGTGTACTATTATTTGTTACAAGTAACACGTTGTTAAAACCATGTGCTCTCAAAGTTCCCTGCCACTGAAATAAACATTCTAAAGCGTTTTGGTAAGACTGTATAGCAGTTACATGCTGTTGGTCCTCCCACATTGTCAATGCTACTGTTCTCTGTACAATAAGTTTCTTCCACTCTGGGTCTCTGTATAGTGCCACAGCGAAAAGGCAATAATGTTTCCCTTTAGGTCTCCTATAAGAAAAGTGACAGTATACGACTGAATTGTTTGCCCCAATCATATCTTTTTAATCCTCCTTACCTTCAACACTAATTGTTGTTATTGTTGGTTTAAATGCAAACTTTCTTCCTACAAGCTTTAATACAATAGTTTCATTTATTATATTAACAACCGTGTCAATACTACCAGTGTACTGACTGCTTACGCCATAAGTAATTAAACCATTACTCACGGATATAAGTCTAATGCTATTAAGCTTCTTTTCCCTAAGTCTGCCCAACTCACTCACAACTAGTATTCTCATAAGTTCTTCAGCTGATTTTATCAGCAGACTGCTGTACCTAGCCTTATCCTTAACTTCGGTTCCAAAATAGCTATATGCTTTTCCGTCTTTTGCTACACTAGCATATTCGCTTTTCTCAATGTACATTTCGCAACAACTATTGAATATGTCACCATTGTTACGGCTCACACATTTGTCCTTTCCTAGCTGTAAGAATCTCTCACCCTCACAGACTTCTACAATACCACAGTCTTTAAATTTCTCTTCAATCTCTTCAATAGATATATCCAAGTCAAATTTAGCAACTTCAATGGCTAGTGCATCTAATACATGGTCAACATTCACATGTATAAGTCCTCTTGTACCATCAAGACAGTTGTTACCATTAATGTTTATGCTATCAACAGCTTGCACAAAGAATTGTGGAAATCTCTTAAGCATTACAGGATATTCCATGAAATTATATCCGTTCATCTTTATGCTACCTGCTATTGTCTTATCTGACACTTTATGAAGTGATTGCAAGTACTTAATTACTTCATTGCAACCATTCACATATGCTTTGTTCTTTATCTCTGTTTTTCTTCTCTCAAGCTTCTTAATATCATCCTCTATACTGCTTTTATTTAGTTCGTATCTTGCAGAGCCAAACTGTTTAAGCAAACTATCAAGTTTGTTAGTGTCAACAGTTGTGCTATTCTTTACAAATATTGCGTCATGCTCAGCCATTAAATAGCACCTCCATAGAAATCTCCTAGTCTCTCTTTGTACTCTTTATATCTCTTTAGTTCAGCATCAAGTTCATCAGTGGTCATAATCTGTCCTACAAAATATAGGTCTATTACTCTGTCCACGTTAAATGCTCTACACTCTGCAATCTCTAAGTCCATAACGGAAACATTACCGTTATCTATGTTACATCTTCTGTCATGGGAGTTAAGTTTAAGTACAGCTTTATTATCACCATTTCCTGCAAGTGTAACTGTTCTAGGGTTGCGAGTAGCTAGCATCACTCTATTATCTCCGTTGCTCTTTTTAAATATAATAACAGCGGTTTCAAATGCTAACCGCTGATAAATAGCGTTGTATTTGCTCTTTGTATCATTTCCAAGACTCCTAATGTCCACTTGTTCAAACTTCATGTCCATTAAACTTCACTCCAATCTGCGTTATTATTTTTTAATTTATACCTAACCACCTTTATAGTACTGAAATAAGTCTTTTTATAACTAGTTATTCATGATAAATACTAGATATAAGCATAAAAAATAGCCGTAAATTGTCTTACGGCTATTTCTAACGCATCTTATACATATTTTCTATACTTACATTATACTACCTATAGCAGCATCTATACTGTTTTTGCAGTATATGTATTTTCCAATCTCCCTAATGGCTACTTCTCTATCTGTTCTTGTCAACACAGTGAATAGTTCTTTCACTTCATCCATACATATCATTCGTCTTTCAGCTTCTATTAAGTCTTTCTTGTTATGCCCTAATATCTGCATAAGACATTCACAATTTTCATTGTTACCCACAATCATTTTAATGTATATAAGTTCGTATATATCGACGTCATTGAATTTATTTCTAAGATATAGCACATCCTGCAATGCAGTGTGTATATCCCCTACAAGTGTATCTTCAAGTTCACAGACATAATATTCATCTCCAATACTATCTATAAACTCTCTACCGTCCCCATCTTGTCCCTCTTTTGAGTTCAAAATAGAAACTTCATGCTTACTCTGCATATACTTATTGTGCCTTCTTCTACATATGCTGTATTTAATAATCTTTGATATGTACGCTTCAATATCTAAGATGTCAGAACCATCGCTCTTACATGCCCTTGATAAACTGTAATCGTTTGCTTTAGCAAAATATACGATTACATCACTAAGCACTTCTTCAATCTCATAACTACTCATGCCCTTTGCTTGTTTTCTTACGAGACCTTTTACTTTATCATAGTGCTTATTTATGTACTGTACAGTTTCCTTTGTATAATCCTCTGTACTACCAGCAACCTCATCAATCAGTATTACTGGCACTAGCTCAACTCTTGAACGTGTGTTTTCTGCTACCCTACTGCCCATACAATATCTCCTCCTGTTTTTTCCCAGTATAATAGCCTTGGACACTTTGTATCCAAGGCTACACTGTTACTTTTTTACTCCTACAGATTACGTCGTTTTAGTTACTGCTCTTACATTTCATTGGCTACTGCCATAGCCGCTACTGCGAAACTGTCAATATCTCTAGAAGCTGCTTTGATTACATTTGAGAAAGCTTCTCTAAATTCTTTACCTGCTGTTCTGAATATTGCCATGTCTCCCAATTTGGATAATATATCTTCTTTAATATCGCCGTTTACTAGACTTTCAATGCACATATTTAATACATTGATTACTGGGAACATAAACTTCTGTTCTCCTAAGTCATAGTTAACGAGGAATCTCAAATTCTCTGCTAAGTCAATTACTTGCTCTGTCCATTCAATATCATCATAGCTACCCATTGTAGCATATGCTTTTTGAATGCCTGATAACTTATCAAGGTCATCTTCCATTGCGGTAGCCGCTATCTCTTTATATACGACTCTACCTCTTTCATCATAGCTTACACCTTCAGATGCTGTGTAGTATCTTTCATTTTTAGAGTAGGCTTTCATAACACCGAATACCACTCTGTCAATGCCTACTACCTTACCATCTTCGTCTATCTGGTTAGTATAACGAAGACATTCGTTAATTTCACGCTTTTTAAAGCCCATCCAAACATCCTGCACTAAATCTTCATAGTGTTCAAGGTCAACAAACTTCTTTGCTACCTCAAGGCACTTATTGTAATTCTCACCAATCCACTCTGAGAATAACTGTCCTTCTGCTTCATCCATTAATTCAATGTCGATGCCACCAATAGTATTATAATGCTTTCTCATTTTTCCTAACCTCCGATTGATATTTTTATTAGACGGTTTCCAGTCGTCTTTCCAATTTTGAAGGCTTAGCTTTTTCAACTCTCACTAGCCTTAACATACTTATATATTAACGCCAGAAATTAGTTTTGTCAACCTATTTTTCAATAATTTTTCACTTTTTTTCGCATATTTACTTTACAAATATTAATAAATTGTTAAATAACTTATCCTATTTTCTAAATTGAACTAATTATTCATACAATTCAAATAATTAATGTACATAATACTATCAGAAGACTAAAAATAATAGCCACTGACTTTTATCAGTGGCTACTTTTACATTTACCATGCTACAACAGCCTTGGATTTTTTCTTCTTAATGATTGGCTTTTCTTCAATGTCTCCACCATCTTCTGGAGAGTTCATAGCATCCCCAAATTCTTTCTCGGCTTTATCTGTTTTCTTTTGGAAGCCTTTTACTGTTTCATCAACAGGTATATCTCTATTTATTACAGTATATCTTATACAACCACAAGCACAATGTTCATTTCTGTTTTTGCCCTCATGATTTGCACTAGGTACTACCATGTTTTCTCCACCGTATATAGCCTCCCAATCTCTGCATGTAATAGCACTCATACAACATTCTTCAGAGTTGGTTAATGGCGAACAGCAAATACCAATCATTTTTTCCTTAACACCTAGAATGGTTGATAGTCTCTTCTTTAATGTCCTAGCGGCTACATTATATAACATAGAGCTTCTATCTCTCATGACTATGCGGTCAACTCTCATTCCTTTGAATTGAGCCAACCAAGCTTCAACTTCTGGTGCCCAAGCACCATTATTAACTTCTTGGTCTGTTACATCAATTCTAAAGAGTACAGCCACTTTCATTCCAGTATCTAAAATCTTTTTCCAGAGTTCAATGGCTCCTGCATTGTTCGCTTCTACCTCAAGGACGTGGACACTAAACTTAAACTTGCCCATCATTTGCTTTATGTATTCAGTGTCGTCTG
>Ga0116190_1002590_pt1 | contig 14203 bp, 21 predicted proteins | sample AD_JPNTR4_MetaG_FD_89808 | JGI IMG/M metagenome (GOLD analysis project Ga0116190, IMG submission 89808) | Active sludge microbial communities of municipal wastewater-treating anaerobic digesters from Japan - AD_JPNTR4_MetaG | ecosystem: Engineered > Bioreactor > Anaerobic > Digestate | place...
CAGCTGGATTTATTAGCTTTCTTTGATCCCAAACTGCAAAGTATTGTAAATTTCTTTGTTATGAGGCTCTCACAAACATACATATATTTTGTGAATCGATGATCATTAGATACCACTCGATAAAGTTTAAACAGTCCGGGCCTTTTCCTATTCTTAAATAGGCCAGCCACTCTTTTAAGTTTTTTTGTTCCCATGTTAGAATCCTAGTTGTTCAAGTTGATATGCTCTGAATTCCTGTTTTCCGACAGCACCAATCTCAAATCCCCTGCGGAAAAAGATATCAAATAGATGCTCATGTCCCATTTCTTTTGCGGCCATGGCTCGATTTATACATTTATGCTCGTCTGTAATTCTATCAGCCTGGATTTGAGCAAGCTTCATTTGGCGATCCTTGTCACCATTAGACTTAGTAATTATGTCCTCAATGCGAGTGTAGTTTTTAGAAAACTCTCTTTTGGATTGTCCTTTATATTTTGGCATTTTGTGAAATACAAATATAGTTGAAAAAATATTATATCCTAATAATTTCTTCCTCTCTTACAGTTCCTATAATTCCTCTTGATAGATGGTAAATATATCTAAATCCTTGAATATCAATGATATGTATACTATTATAATCAACCCAATAATGTTTATTCTCTTTATTCTCTTTCTTCATTCGTGATATAATTAAGGATTGAATCTTTTGATTCATAAGGTTATATACCTCCCATTTAAGTCTACTTTCCTTTATGGACATAAGCCTTTTCATTTCATTTCCAAAAGGAAGAATATCTTCTAAGATCATTGATATTTTACTATCTCGATCCATATCAAAATCTCGAAATGTATATCCGTTGTCTTTTATAATAAATGCTCTAATAAACGACTTCTTAGAATCAGTTGAGTTAAAATATACAACATATTCTCCATTTCCTTCACGAGGAATGATTGTTTTCAAATATGTAACATAATCCCAGAAGTTCTTATTACTCTTTTCAAATCTAAGATTCAGTCTTAGATACAAATCATGTAGATTATTGATATTCCACTTCTTTGGATATCTATTGAATTTTTTATAGAATTCAGAGTTATTAGAATTTAGCCTAATCATGACTTCAAAATATTATCAATTTTTATATCTCTTAATTCAGAATATCTATACTTTCTACTCGGATTAAATCCATTTGGATTAAATCCATTTATTCTATTTTTTAGAATGCTTATTTGGTCTTTCTGGAAGAAGATCATGACATCTGCCCTATAAAGAATTTCTGATTCAACTCTAGAAACGGCTCCATCGATGGTAGCATATGACATTTTTGTTATGATCAAATTTCTATCTCTGGGGAAGCTTTTAATAAAATTTATAAAATCAGTTTTGAACTCAAATATATTTGATCTTGGTCGAATATTTATTGTGGATACGTCCATAATGACCTTTTTGAAATCACCAATATTTAATTTAGAAATGTCGTCTACAAATTCAATTCTGTGGTAATCAGAAAATATTGGAAGAAAGGATTCTAAATGGCGCTCTGAGGCGGCTTGATATCCAATAATTGTTATTGGACTTGATAATATGTCCTTTATTAATTCTTGCAAGATAGTCTCTCTTTTAAGAGTAGTAGCTTGAATTTGCGTTGGGGCGGAAGTTCGAAATCGAATTTCCTTTCAACATGATACAGATCAATTATTCTCTTCCTAGCATATATAACATACTCACTAATCTTTCTTTCACGAGCACCATTAATTTCCTTAATGTGGCTCTCGGGGAAATCGATAGTGAAGTCAACCATTGAAGAAAATTTATTGCACTTTTCTAGAAGAAATTGACGAGCATTATCAAATCCATCCTCAAGATTCTCTACAATCTTTTGGTCAATATGATGTTTAACCATGCTCATTTTATGATTCGTTTTTTAATACCTAATCCTATCAATAATCCCATCAATGCCCCGCCAACATGTGCAAAATGTGCAGTGCTACTTTGATAAACTCCAATATGTGAGAGAAGGCCAGATATAGATTCGTATACTAAAAGACCAGCAGCAACGTGTTTAGCCTTAACATTGAAAATAAAAAATAGAGATAGCTCAGAATTTGGATTTAATATACAAAATAAAAATAATATACCAAAAACTGCCCCTGATGCCCCAATCATTGGTGTGTCAGAATACCAATTTGTACTCATTGCGAGAATTGCTGCAAAAAGACCAGAACAGAAATAGAATATGCAAAATTTAGTGCTTCCAAGAAGTCTTTCACAAATAGGACCAAACATGATAAACGCTAACATATTAAATATTATATGTGCAGGGTAGCCATGCAAAAACATATGTGTTATTAATTGATGAATTTGAAAATGTGGAGACGTGATGGAAAATAATCCGAAGTTCATAATAGATGTTTCCATTCCTACCCATATCATTAGGAAGAAAGCAGCAACATTTGTTAGCAAAATCCACCTAACTGATTTAGTTATTTGATCCATTTTTAGATTTTTTAATACATTCAGGACCGAATCCACTTTCAATCGATTCGGGAGTTGTCAACCTTCGTCCACACCTAGCACAACATCCTTCGTGCCAAACTTCAATAAACTTAGGAAGGGAAGACATATCCATCTTGCTGATAAACCACTTAAAAACATTTAAGCTGGGAGATCCCTCCTTAATCAGAGATCTGTTTGATCCTCTAAAGATATTTTGTGGAAAAATGGTACCAAGGAACTCATAGTGATCTGGAGAAGTAAGAACTGATACAAAAAACAGATCGTTGGATTTCGACTTACCAATTTTAAAGGTAAATCTATTGCCCGTTTTTGGATTTTTTATAGTAAAGATAGATTTTCCCGCAAAGATAAAATCCTTGATTCTATCATGAGGAATCATTTTTACACTCATCCAACAAATATAAGAAATTTTTTCTTCCAATCAAATTAATATATAAATCAATGATAAATGAGGCCGTATTCAGAAGTCCAAAGTGGCTAAGAGATTTTGTAGATTTCGAAGTCAATACAGGTGAAGATATAAAGGGCGAGCCTTCCAAGTCAGAATTGGAGAGGAGACGGAATAAAGAATGGAAGACAAAATGGGATAGAATCAAGAGGGATGATAAGATTTCCTTTATTGAAGACTACTTGAATTATGATCTTAGAAGGCATAATTCATCAATAATAAATGATTTCCTTTCACGAATTGAGAATGATTTTATGGGCGATCAATCATTTATGGATGAATATGATAAGTGGCTGTCTAAGAAAATAGAAGAGAATCAAAGGCAGAAAAAAATAATTGATACACTAAACCAATTGCATGATAGCATTTGGTCTGATTATATAAAAAATCCCCATGGTGATAAATTCAAAACTCCAAATGATAGGCATGGGAATAGATATTGGGAATATAGATTTGAGAATGGAAAAATTTGCCATCTTTCACCATCGACTAATAAATTGGAATTCGATGGTATTACCTATACACTTAATATTAAATTCAAAAATAAATTCATAGAGCTAGCAAATAGAATTGGTGAGACAAAACAAAGACCAAGAAATGCTAACAATAGGAATAATTCTTCTAATACAAAGACTAATCAAACAAAGGCAGACCCAAACAGAGAAAGGTATGAAAAGTTGAAGGGAATAGTTAAGATAAGAGAAGAACAATTATACAAAATGTCCTCTAGAGATCCCAACAGACCTTCACTTCAAAATGAATTAGATGCTTATAAGCAAAAGCTTAGATCTATGAAATCAGAATATAAATTTGAGTCACTTATGTCCTTCAGCAACTTTTCAAAATTCTGAAACATCCAAATAGTGAATAGGAACTTCATCCACAATCTCATGCTTCTCATACAAAAGAATATTCTTTCCACCAAATTCCCAAGACTGATGTGAAGTGGATTCTAGATCAGACTGTCCGGATTCCTTTCTTCGAATTGAATTGGGATTTGTATAGAATCTTGATATGATGCCTACAAGCATGTCCAAATTAGATTGACACTCAGCTGAATTTTCAAAAAATTTTGATATAGATAAATAGTCATCGTTTCCTTGAATATTCCACCCCCACTTCATTGAATCTGGAATAGATTTTATTATCTCGGAAAGATTAGTCTGAGACATGGATGATATAGATGTTACCACACCTATCAACAAGGATATTTTAATTTCATTTGAATTTCTTTTTAAGTTCTGTTAAATCTTCTAAATACATATTCTTTGGAAGGAGAGATTTAGTCTTCTCAAGTTCGGATTTTCTTTCAAGAAAATCTTCTTTTATTTTCTCAAACGTTTCCTTAGTCAATGAATTAATTGGCATTCTCAATAAATAGTCATAGTCTCCTTCTATCTTTTCTATATTTAGAGACTGAATTTGATCTACAATCTCTGATTTTGGTTTATTGTTTATTAAAATTTTCCCATCCAAGATAAATTTGATAAACTTACCTCTGTTACCTAGTAACTTCAAATCATGGGCAATTCTCTCAATTAGATAATCCTTCCTCTTCTGATAGTAGGTTAATCTAAACTCTACAAAATACGAAACGATTTCCTCTACTGATTCAAATATTTTCAGCTTTCCGTTTTCATCAAGAGTTGTATATATCTCTGTTGAATATTCAATCAATTTGAACATCTTACATATTTCATGTTCGGACAGTATCTTCCCCCTATTCAACTTAACAACATAGTCTATATTGGATTTGCTATTATTCTTGAATGAGATTATGTATTTATCATCAACTAAATTATCCAAAATACTCTCATACATTTCATATGTAAATGATGGAGGTATTTCTAAAATTCGTAATGTATTTCCAGATAATTCATATCTTCCCTTTATTATCCATCTCTTGGAATTTTCTTCATCTTTGGTGAAGCTACCACTGAAATCATAAATTTCAGGAACCATTTCTTTTATTTTTTCTCCATTTACCGCTCTAATGCAATTATCTATTATAGATACAGGATTTCTATTCAGAATATTCATTGAAAATCCAACAGCAATTCCAGATCCACCATTTATTAAGATCATTGGTATTATTGGTAGATAAAATTTTGGTTCACATTTAACCCCATCAATAGTCACATATTCTAATATTTCATTATCTTTGAATATGTAATCAAATGATTCAGAAATTCGAGTAGATATGTACCTAGAACTAGAGGCATGTGGATTTCTTAACGATCCATATATACCAATTTCTTCCAACATGGGAATATTGTTCTTAAATTTTTGAGCCATGTTAACCACAGCATCTTCAACAGAAACATTACCATGATGGTACTGAGTTTTGAAAATAACTTTCCCACCTAGAACATTAACTTTTATTTTCTCCCTTTTTTCTGAACTTAAAGAAAATAAAATCTTCCTCTGAACAGGCTTCAGTCCATCACAAAAGCTTGGAATTGATCTGTTTTCTATAACATAGAAAGCAAATTTTTTGTAATCATTATCTAGAAAATTCGAAATACTAACGTTGTTCATTTTTGTATATCCATTTTTTATTACCCGCCCCCCATATTAAATTGTATTTGCGGCTTTTCATTATTTCATATTCTGTTAAATTTTTGTTATATCCATCTTTTATTAATTTTTTCTTATTAAAATTAAATCTGTGGTACTTTTTTTGGCCTATTGACCAGTAATAATTAATTGATTCTCCATCGAATTCAAATCCCATTTTTCTGTACATGTCACCAGAATAATATGAATTATCAGAATAGGACACAACTATATCTGGTTTATAGAATTTCAAAAAGTACTTAAATAATCTAGAATATCCTCCAACAACACTTGTATTTATTTTATTGCAAAATCTCACAAGTTCTAAATTTTTTTTACCGTTGATGTATCTAGTATTAAAACACATAACAGATACAATCTCATCTGATAATTTCAAACAAATATTGTATTTGCATTTTATTCCACCCTGAATATGATTATTTTCTAAAAATTCAAATGATTCATTATTACCAATCTCAAATACATTGCATTTTCTGGCAAATATTTTAGACGATTTACCTACCCTGTTCAAAATTATTGACTTAACAATGTTCTTTTTAAGAATCCAATCATCTTCCCATATTTGTATCAAATCTATTCCGATATCTGAGCAGAATCTCTTCTTTTCTAGGTGATATCTTTTAGATTTATAATCATCACAATGCCAATATAAACCATTATATTCTATTCCGATATTAAGATCAGGCAACACAATATCTATCTCTATCCCATTTAAAAATTCTCTATCATTGAACAAAACATTATCAATTTGAATATCTCTCTTTATCCAATCAAAAATTTCGGATTGACCTCCAGAAAAAGATCTTAATTTATTACATTCTAAACAGATAACTTTTCCATTTCGCAGTCTTTCATTCATTAGAGCACAATCTATATCAAATTCTTTTTCACACACTAAATGGTTTAGTCTGACTGATATCGGACAATTGACCCATTCTATGAATGAATAATCATTTCCAATCCTATTAGATATAGATATTTTATATTTTTCAGCGGAAATTTTCTTACAAATATCCGAAGATTGGTAATTATCGGCACCATATTTTTCCCTATTTGTTTCTAGTGTTTTTTTTATTGCCTCTGGAGATCTCAGTGTAGATCTAACACCATATTTATCAAATATTCTTTTAAAAAAATCTGTTTTGATCAGATCATTTTTCATCGGATTGGTATCTCCATATCTTTCTATATTGGTCTGTTTGATCTTATTTTTTACCTCCTCAGATTGAGAAGCATATTCAAATCCATATTTTTCAATATTTGTCTTCTTGGCCTTTTCTATGGACTTTTCAGATAATAGAGGCGACTTGAATCCATATTTATCAATAAATGTTTTCTCTATCTTTTCTATTATTTCTGGTGATTTGGACGCATTATCATATCCAAATTTTTCCATACATGTTTTCTCATATTTAAAAATTGAGCATTTATGGGAGCAAGCAAATAAATTATGACTCTTGATATTACCCAAATAGGTTTGGTATTTCAATTCTTTTTCTTTATAGCAAAAATCACAAATGGCTGTTACCAGAACAGTACTGCAATCAGATAGATACTTTACATCTATATTCATTATCTCAGATAAGGTAGATTCGATTCCATCATTAATCAGCAGATCCTTGTATCTCTTATTTATTTTAACTCTTATCGTTTTTGTCTTCAACATATACCAATTTATTTTTTCTTAAATTAGATTCATCTCCGAACCAAATATTGATATCATTTTGATATCCATCATTTGGATCAAATTTGATAAGTTTGGTATTTTGAATTAAATCCTTGAACTCTGCTGATTCTAGAGATCCCAAACCCTTTTTATAATCTATTTCATAATTGTATATATTGTTTTTTTCTATCCATTTGTTGTATTCGTCGTACGTGTAAAAATAAATCTTTTCTCCCTTTCCATTCTTTTTACTAACTACCAATAGAGGTGTAAGTGCTCTATAGATCATATTCAATTTGAATAGATTATCCCACATGCTAAAGAAATTCAATAGTAGACCACAGATACTATCACCATCAGTATCCATATCAGAACATATTATTATCTTTCCATATCTGAATCCACTGATATCTGATGGATCAAAAAGATTCAACCCAATTGATTGTATCAAATTTTTTGCTTCTTCTTTCTCCAATATCTTTTTTTTACTCATTCCATTTGTATTGACAAATTTGCCTTTAAGGGAATAAGCAGCTTGAGTATTAGGATCCCTGTATTTTCTAAAATCTCCAATAGCTGACAATCCCTCCATTATGAACAATTCACATTTGGTTCTAATTGGAGATTGACAATCTATTAATTTTTCAACCTTGGTTCTCTTTTTTAAATCTCTCTGAAGCTTATTTTCTTCTGCTAATTTTTTTTGATCGATCCAATCTAATATAGATTGAACTATTTCGGATTTTAGTATTGATTTTATTGTTTTATCAGTTACTTGATAAGTAGATCCGAAGTCTTTCACTTCTGTGATGAGTTTCTCTTTTGTTTGAGAAGAAAATGATGGATTAACAATCGTGGAGTTAATAAAAATGAATATATGATTCTTTATTTCTGACGGCTTAACATCGACTTTGTGCTTTTTTTGAAAGAAATCCCTGACCTCTGATATTATCTGACTTAGAATGTAATCAACATGATTCCCACCGTCATACGTTTCTGTTGAATTAACAAATGATATTTGTTGAAATCCTGAATTAGATGGTGAGATTGAAATCGACCAAGATTTCTCTTTATTGTTTTCAAAAAAGTAATCATTGGTATATAATTTAACATAGTCCTCAAAGGATTTGATATTTATCAAAGAATCGTTCAGGTATATTTTAAGATTTGGATTACATCCAGCAATATCATACACCCTTTTCTCTATCATTTTATAATTATCATCATTTATACCATCTAGTCCAAATCTTTCAAAATCAGGAATAAATGAAATTTCTGTATGGTTCTTTGTGCTTTTTATGATTTTAGGAACACTCCTTTCGGTCATGTTATTTTTGAACGTTTGAAAGAATTGCTTCTTACCATCACAGGTCGATATTGTAAATTCCTTTGAAAATATATTCACACAGGATGATCCCACGCCATTTGTACCAGACCAAGTTCTTGATTCATCATCAGAGAAATTAGACCCAGACTTCATATTTGAAAAAACCATCTCTGGGACCCATTCGTTATGTTCTTTATGTTTCTCAACTGATATTCCACCATTGTCCCAAACAGATATTTTATTATCCCTTATCAAAACTTTTATTGTATTGATCTTAGTTCCAATTCTTTTGGATTCATCTATTGAATTTGTTATTATCTCATCAAATAGTTTAATAAATGCAGGTATATAAACTATTTCTTTCCTGATCATTGACCCATCACTGATAACATACTTCGATGATATGTTAGGATTTATGGATCCTAAATACATCGATGGTCTTAATAAAACATGTTCCTGATCCGTTAATTTTTTATACTTCTCCTCTATCTTCTTCGCCATAATACTACTCTATATATCCAAATATTCCCTTTGTTGATCTCACCCTAAATAGAATTTTGAATTATACTATTTTATGAAATGGAGGGATGTTTTATCAGGAGTTGTTACACACCGGGGTGGATGTGAGAGTCCATCTTTACTATAACATCACTTCTACTATTTATTGTATTTGACAGACTTTTAATATCTAATCGGAATCTATGAGGCACTGTTGATATCTTATAATAATTAAGCCATTCCAAATTATGCCCCTCTGGAAATACTGGCCTTAGATAAAATATTCCAAATTTAGATTGAAAAGATTCAAAAGTTCTAAGGAATTCCATTTGGTATATATAAAAATAGGGTGGAAGATTTCCACCCTATTTTCTTCTGTATAGTTTTTTTGTATTACATCATTCCGCTCATTTCTGGCTGAGCTGATTTTTCTTCCTCTGGAATATTTGAAATTACACATTCTGTTGTTAAGAACATAGATGCTATTGATGATGCATTTTGCAAAGCCACTCTAGTAACCTTTGTTGGATCAATTACTCCGGATTTGAATAGATTCTCAAATTCAGATTTTCTAGCGTTGTATCCATAATCCCCATTGCCACTTTTTACAGCATTTATGACAACAGATCCCTCATCTCCCGCGTTTTGAACTATTTGACGAAGAGGTTCTTCAAGAGATTTTTTAATTATATTAATTCCAGTCATTTCGTCATCTTCCATTTTTAATGATGTAAGGGATTGAATAGCTCTTATATAAGCTGTTCCACCACCAGGAACAATTCCTTCTTCAACAGCAGCCCTTGTTGCATGTAGAGCGTCATCTATCCTATCTTTCTTTTCTCTCATTTCAGTTTCTGTTGATGCTCCCACGTATATAACACCAACCCCTCCAGAAAGCTTAGCAACTCGCTCTTGCATCTTTTCTTTATCATAATCAGATGTTGATTTTTCAATCTGTGTTTTTATCTGATTCAATCTGGCAGAAATATCTGATTTTTCACCAGACCCACCAATAATTGTTGTATTGTCTTTGGATATTGTGATTTTTTCGCAAGTTCCTAACATTGAAAGCTCTGCTGCTTCCAATTTCAGTCCCCTATCGTCTGTTATGTAGGTACCTGAAGTTAAAATGGCGATATCTTCTAACATATCCTTTCTTCTATCTCCAAATCCGGGAGCCTTGATAGCAGCAACTTTTAGTCCTGTTCTGATTTTGTTAACTACTAAAGTAGCTAATGCTTCCCCATCCACATCATCCGCAATAATCAATAATGGTCTAGATGTTTGTACAGATTTCTCCAAAATAGGAATTATGTCTTTCATAGATGAAATCTTCTTATCTGTAATGAGAATATATGGATCCTCAAAAACACATTCCATAGAATTAGTATCTGTTACAAAATATGGAGAAATATATCCACGATCGAACTGCATCCCTTCCACTATTTTCAATTCTGTTTCTATTCCACGAGCTTCCTCAACAGTTATGACTCCATTTTTCCCAACCTTATCCATTGCTTGAGCAATTAATTTGCCAATTTCAGAATCATTGTTTGCGGAGATAGTAGCAACAGCTTCAATTTCGTCATTGTTTGATACTACTTTTGATTGGGATTTTAAATCCTCCACAACGATCTCAACCGCTCTGTCTATCCCCCTTTTAAGGGACATTGGATCTGCTCCAGCTGCTAGATTTTTCATCCCATTACTGATAATTGATTGAGCTAATACAGTAGCTGTTGTTGTTCCATCACCAGCTTGATCTGCCGTCTTTTGGGCCACTTCCTTTAGGAGCTGGGCCCCCATATTTTCCACAGGGTCTTCTAATTCTATTTCCTTAGCCACCGTGACTCCATCTTTAGTTATATGTGGAGATCCATATTTTTTTTCTATTATGACATTTCTTCCTTTCGGTCCAAGTGTTACTTTTACTGCATTTGCTAGAGCATCAACTCCTTTTTTAAGAGATTCTCTAGATTCTTGTTTAGATGTTATGTTTTTAGCCATGTTTTTTTTAATTAAATTATTGCGAATATATCAGACTCACGTAGAATTATAAGATCCTCACCCTCAACACTTATTTCACTACCGGAATATTTACCATATAAGACGTTATCTCCTGTTTTTACTGTCATTGGTTCATCTTTTTTCCCATTCCCAACTGCGAGAACACTCCCCTTTAGAGGTTTCTCCTTGGCTGTATCAGGAATAATCAATCCGCCTTTTGTAACGGATTCTTGTTCATGTGGCTTTATCACCACTCTATCATGTAAAGGTTTAATATTGCTCATTTTTCTTATTTTGTATTGTTATTAAAATTATTGAGAAAGTTTAAATTCCAATTTCATCTAGAATATTGGATCTGTGTTTTGATTTTAGAAACATATTCATTTGATATAGAATCATTCCATCACTTTTGTAGAGTAGTGGGCCAGAAAATAGACCCACATCTCTAAAAACCCAAGCTACCCTTAAAGTGGATTTTTGCCTCGTTTGTATAATATGTTATTGAATTTTGTATAATTCTCCTCAACATCAATCTTATTTGATCCTTAAACAGTCCAACGTCTATTCTATAGAGTTCATCTATTACTTCATCAATAGAAGATTTTATGAATACATCTATATCACTATTTCCAGACGGACTGGCAATGAGTATGTAGAATTTATCCATTAGCAGGAGAAATTTCTACCTTCCATGTCCACCATAGAGAGAAATTAACGTAAATTAGAAACGATGCATTCATTGAATCCCCCTCAATAGATACTTCTTCATTTTTGGTCCATATTCCAATTCCTCTATCTTTAGTTCTCCTTAGTCGAAAGGATAATCCATATGGATGCCATTTTTTATTCTTTATCCATGGAATAACTATTCCATCGCTATATTTCTTATATAAGATCATTTATATCTTTGAATTTATCCAAAAAATCTATTTTCAAGTTCTTATCGCGGAATTAAACTTAGAATCATCTAAGTAGCATTCCTTTTCGATACCAAGAGATTCACACATGAGATCATATAATTCATCCTTTTTCGATTTTTGGTTTATATAGGATAGTCCAGCAATATTATCTTCTAATTTTGCTATTAATTGTAATTTGGAAAATTTGAATCCAAAATTATATTTTTCTAAGGGAAATTCACCAAGATCATTTTTAAATTTATAAAATTGAGATCTCATGAATCCAGAATCACAATCTAAGAATTTTATTAGATCATTTTCCATCACTCATATTTTTCAAATACTGAAGCTCTCTTGGAGATAGAGATTCCATTCCCTTCTCGCTTATTTTATCCAAAATACTATCCATATCTAATGAGCTATCCTCCATGCCAGAGTTTTCTATTAGATTATCATAAAATTCTTTAATGGATTCCATAACTTCAATATTACCAACAAAATTCTGCTCCTGAACTATCATATATTTTATGACTTCTTTGGCCATACTTTCAACAAACTCGGGAACAATTCTCTCCAGAACTCGATCCATCTTATGATAATATCCAGCCTTGAAATTTAAGGAACATCTGATTCTAGGCATTTCTAATTTCACCCTATCTTCATAAACCAATTCCATCTTTCGCTTGTAATTCTCTTGCTGATGATATTTTTCTTCCTCTGTATTTGATTTTTTAACAAAGAATCCCCAATTCAAAAACCAATTCATATTTTCTTCTAGAGTATCTTTGGATAAGCTTTTAGAGCTCCTGAGTTCAGTAATAAAACTATGATACGTTTCTGGAAACCAACTCTTCGCTTGATCTTGAGTCAATTTAAATGTGACCATATGTTTGTTAAAAGTTCTATATATACTATGTGAAGATAAAAAAGTTGAAAGATATTTTAGATTATCGAGTTAAAGTATCTGTAAATCATAATCATGGACTAAGAACCTATTCACTGATGGACATGAATGATAGGAGAATAGCTTTTTTTACCATCGATATAGAATATGATGAGGATGGTAAAGAAATATTGGAATCTGGACATCTTCAGTCTTTGTTTTTATCGGAAGAGTATAGGGGAATGGGAATATCTAAATTGATATTCAGAGTGCTTCTTGGTGAAGTAGAAAAAACAGGATATGAATCTGTTTTCCTATCCGTTACTACTGACAATGAACCTGCTATTAGATTGTATAAATCTCTCAATTTTGATGTACTCAATAAGAATGATAAATACTATACTATGTCTTTAGACATCTAAATTTGATAACATGATCTCTCTCCATAAATTAATGAATCTATTTTTGATTATTTCTTCTTTATATCTTTTAGTAACATGATGACCACTGCATTGTATAGATTTCATATACTTTTCTTTGATTAATTTATCATATATTGGCTTGATTTTCTCAAAGCAATTCATTTCATGTGAGTACTTTACCATATTTTGCAAAAGATCAAATTTTATTCTCTCAAAATTAAAATAAAAATCTTCAATTACGAAGCTTTGCAAATAATTGAAAATATTTGCAGTGTCAAAATCGAGTGGATTAATATGGGGGTCTGTATTTCTTGGAGAAATGAAAAAGAATTCTATTTCTCTTTTTGTGAATTCAGATATAGCTTTATAAATATATTTTGATATACGATAATCCAAATAGATAAATATTCTGTTATCAATTTTCTCATAAAATGGAATCCAAGCAATTTTCTTGGCAAGAATTCTATTCTTCGACCTCTTGGTTTCGAAAGGCCATTCAATATCAAAGACCATATTCTTTTTTTATTTTCGTAAATTCTATATTATCTAATTCTCTAGTTCCTAGAGACTCTCTGTTTATTTTTAAATCTCTATAGTAATTATTATTTTTTCTATTGGGTGAATACTTTATTTTGTATCTACTATCATTTTTATGCGTTGAGATGGATTTATATAGATAAAAGTTGTTTGATCCAATTAGATCACACCACTGAGGATCTAAAATCTTTATTCCATTGTTTCCCACGAAACCATAGCGAGAGTACGACCACTGATTAGACTTTTTTAGTCTCTTTTTGTAGACAATTTCCTGTCTCCATTTTCGCCATATTCTGTTTCTCATAAGACATTACAAATATATAGATTATGATTAAGAAGTTTGAGGAATTTGAATGGGTCAGTCCAGAAGGGCCGCAAAGTATGATTTTAGAATCGGGACATGGCAAAATTTATTCCAAAGAGGAAATAGAAGAATTTTTTCAAG